>Ga0206129_10007167_pt1 | contig 11063 bp, 9 predicted proteins | sample Helgoland_Spring_8_FD_148616 | JGI IMG/M metagenome (GOLD analysis project Ga0206129, IMG submission 148616) | Pelagic subsurface seawater microbial communities from Kabeltonne, Helgoland, North Sea - Helgoland_Spring_Bloom_20160502_2 | ecosystem: Environmental > Aquatic > Marine > Epipelagic ...
TGGTGTGTTTGGTATACCTGAGTTCAAATCTGTTTTAGAAACAAGTGGTCTTTCTAATGATGGTCTTATGTTTGTTGCTTATATTGCAGATTACGATTCACCTTATAGACATTTTTCAGAGTCAGAAAGAATGCGAGTGGTGTCTAAAGATTTGTTTGACAACTATGAATGGAAAGGTGTAAAAAATAAAAAAATCGCTGCCGCGATACTCAAGTATAATCAATTACAATATGACCCTTTAGATGCACAACTTGCTGCATTTAATGAAAAAATAAATGAGTATACATCTTTGTTAGACAACACAAAAATAAATATTGATAATGCAGCTGACATACAAAAAGTTATGATAGGTGTAGATAAGATATTAGCCACTCGTAAGACATTATTAGATGCTATTGAGAGAAGAGGTGAAAGGACTAAGATTGCAGGTAACAGGGAGTTAAGTTATCTCGAAACTATACAGGCACAAAAGAATGGGTAACATAAAAAAATACCAACCTTTAATATATGAAGGAATACCTGACTTGAACCCTGAAAGTGTTATGTATAGAGAATACTGGGATGAGCAAGTACGTAGATGTAAGGAAGGGTTCAAGCCTAAAGGAATGGACATGATTACAGGTAAACATTATTACTATCTAAACTTTTATAAAATACTTGGTAGTGATGGTGTTAAAGGTAATAGTAGAAAAACCTTAATAGCACCTTGGTACAGGGATATGGATAAAGCATACTTTGATTTATTCGATACCTGTAAGCAAGAAGAAAAAGGTATGATTGTTATTAAGGCTAGGGATAAAGGGTTTTCTTATATGAATTCTGGTATATTAGCTCAAGAATATACATTCTATCCATACAATCATGTCGGTGTAGCTGCAGGTCTGCAAGTTACTGCAACATCTTTCTTTGATAAAGTGAAGGCTGGACTTAATAATCAACATTCAAACTTTAGACATTCAACTTTTAAAGAAGGTGAAGAGGTTATGAAGTCAGGTTATAAAGTCAAAGGACGTGACGGCAAGTGGGGTGTAGATGGTTTTCAATCTGTTATACACTGTAGAACAATGAGTAACCCTGAAGTTTACAAAGGGGAACGTTTATCAGTGATGGTATTTGAAGAAGCAGGGGAGTTTAAAGAACTACTTAATGCATACATGTCATCTAAAGCATGTTTTATGGATGGTGATGTACAATACGGTGTTCCTGTTATTGGAGGTACTGGTGGTGATATAGAAGCAGCTTCAAAAGACTTTATGGAAATGTATTACAATGCAGATGCGTTTAATTTAATTCCTATGTTTATACCAGCTTCTATGTGTTATCATGGATTTTTTGATTTAAAATCTGGAGTATCTGACAACGATGGAGCTACTAAAGCTCTTAAAGAAAGAAGAGAAAAACTTCATCAAGCAGGAAATCAAAAAGGATACAATTTAGAATTACAAAACTATCCCTTAACTGTAGAGGAAGCTTTCTTACAAACAAAAAACTCAAGGTTTAACATTGCCAAAATTAATGGTCAAAGAAGTGAGATACTTACAAATGAATCGTTAAGAGGTCAAATACAGCATGGTAGATTGGAATGGGAAGGTGACGGTATGCAAGTAAAGTTTGTACTTGACAGAACAGGTCCATATAAAATATTAGCACACCCACGTACAGACTTGAAAGGTTTAGATATTGGTGGTATTGATTCATATGACCAAGACGAAGCATCGACAAGTTCTTTAGGTAGTGCGATTATATTTAGAAGATTTTATAGTACAGATATTGCAGGTAACTACCCTATAGCTGAATATACAGAGCGTCCAGACACAGCTGAAGAGTTCTGGGATGGATGTCTAAAATTAGCCGTATATTACAATGCCAAAATGTTAATAGAGTTTACACGTATTGGTATTATTGGACACTTCCAAAGAGCAGGAGGTAAACAGTATTTAAAAGAAAGACCAGCAACGGCACATTCTCCGAAAACTGTAAATAGGAACAGATACGGATTACAAATGAACAAACATACTAAAGCTGTGATGGAACAGTTTTTAGAAAGCTACATAGAAGATAATTGTGAAGATATATGGTTTGTAGATTTGTTAGATGAATTAGGGAGCTATGGGTTAAGAAACACGGATAGGGTGATAGCATTTGGTTTATGTCTTATACATGATATAGACCTATACGATAAACAAGTTAAAAAAGATAAAATACAAGAACAAGGAATAGGTTTTGTTTATTACAGAAGAGAAAACGGTAGACTAATTCCTTATAAAAATTAAAAAATGAGTCAATTTCCTAAACAATTTTTGCCTGAAAACGAAAAGACACAAGAGTGGTGTGAAAAAAACCTTGATGCTATTGTTTCTGCTTTAGATTATAATAATCAAGAGGGTTATATTAGTGACTACGACAAAGACATCAAAAACTACAGACTTTATAATGGAGACGTAGAGCATGATGACTATAGCTATGTTACTGAACAATATAACATGCCGTCTCCTGCAACGCTATCTAATTACCCATTATCTAAAAATAAAATTGATTTACTATGTAATGAAGATTTAAATAGACCTATAGATAAGTCAGTGTTTGCAGTGAACATGGATGCTGCACTACGTAAAGAACAGTTTAAAATTTCTTTAATAGCAAATGATTTGCTGAAAGAAATAAATGCAGAGGTGGAAAAGGTTTACGGCATGGAATTAGAAATGGATAACAAAGACTTTCCTATTCCAGACGACATTGACCACTTCATGAGGTTCGAGTATAAAGAAGTTATCGAAGAGTCTATTAGAGATGGTATAGACTATTTAGCTGAAAAATATAAAATGAAAAAAGTCTTTCATGAAGGTATGAGAGATTTACTCGTTACAGGTAAAGAGTTTTATAAAATATATGTTAAGAACGGTGACCCATATTTTAGACGTGTAGACCCAAGAACATTTGTATTTGATAAATCAATAGATTCAGACTTTTTAGATGACGCTCAATGGGCAGGAGAAGAAAGATGGATGTCTGTAAACGAAATTATAGACGAATTTAGAGATGAACTAGATGACGATGATGTAAGACAACTTGAAGAAATGAGAGTTGCTACAAACGAAAATATAGATAGATTCAATTCTGATTTTAAATGGATTGAAATAGATAGATTTAAAACATTAAAGGTAAGAGTTATATCTGCTGAATGGAAATCTATTAAAACTATAAGAGTAAAAGTATCTGAAAATAAATACAATCCAGAGCAACCATTTCAAAAAGTTATAAGTGAAACATACAAAGCAAGAAAAGGTGACAACATTGAGTACAAACATGTTGATGATATATGGGAAGGTACAAAGATTGGTGGTAAAGTTGTGGTTAACTGTCGCAGACGCCCTAATCAAGTTAGGTCTGTTGATGACGCTGGTAGTACATCGCTTTCATATGTAGGTTGTGTATTTAATCACACTACAGGTAAGTCTACAAGCCTTATGGATGTGCTTAGTCACATTCAAATGCTTTACAATATAGTAATGTATCATATTGAGCTTACTATGGCTAGAGCAGGTGGTAAAGCAGTTGTATATGATGTATCACAAATGCCTAGTAATGTAGGTATGGATATGCAAGAGGTTATGTATCATCTTAAAAATGATGGTATCATTCCTATAAACACTAGAGATGAAGGTGGAGATACTGCATCGTTTAATCAATTTCAACAAGTTGATTTTACTTTATCTAATTCTGTGCAGCAATTAATTAATCTTAAAATGATGCTCGAACAAACTGCTGGACAAATTTCAGGAGTTTCACCACAAAGAGAAGGTTCAGTTGCGCAATACGAATATGTTGGTAACGTACAAAGAAGTGTAGTACAATCTTCTGTAGCCACTGGTGCTTGGTTTTACTCACATAACTTAGTTAAAAAACAAGTTATGGAGAAACTAGCCAATTTAATGAAAATAGCATGGGCTGGTGGGAAAAAAGCTGCATATATTTTTGGAGATGCAGGTTATAAAATGTTAAACATTTTACCTGATATTGCTCTAAATGACTATGGTATTTTTATGGGTGACTCTGGTAAAGATGACGCTTTAAAAACACAAGTACAACAAATGTCGCAAGCTGCGTTACAATCAGGTACTATTACATTATTAGACGCACTTAAAGTGTTAAAAGCAGATACCATGACTGAAGCACAAGCAGTTCTTGAACAAGGAATTGAAGCTATGCAAGGTCAACAACAACAAGCGCAACAAGCTCAACAACAGCAGCAACAGGCTCAGGCTCAAGCAGATGAGTCTAAAATACAAGGTCAAATCAAATTAGCACAAATGGAGATTGATGGACGTATACAAGTGGCTCAAATAAATGCTAAAGCTAGAATCACTGCGCAAGAGGTTGCATCAGATGCTATGAGAGATGTAGACGATACAAGAGAAAAAAACAAAATAGTTGTTGAGAAAGTTAAAGCAGATATGAACTCACAGCAAAAAGATAAAGAGATGCAACACCAAAAAGAAAGTGATGCTAGAAAAAAAGACAATAAAAAGTAATATATTTGTAAAAAGTTAATAAAAAAGCAAAATGGCAGAAGAAAGCAAATTAGTAGAAGAAGTTTTAGAAGAAACAAATGAAGCTACATCAGAAGTTTCGTTTGACCCAACATCTTTTTTAGGTGATTCTGAAACCCCAGAAGTGGTAAATCAAAGTGTTGATAACTCGGAAGAAGAATCTGAGCCAATACAAAATGAGTCTACAGAAAATGTAGATAGCGATGATTTTTCTTGGGATGCTGTAAATGTAGAAAAAGCAGCAGAACCTGAAGAGGTAAAAGCTGAAGAAGCTGCAGAAGAAGTTGATTGGGATGAAGAAGAAAAGGTAGAAGAACCTGAAGCTGCAGTAGAAACAACTACACAAGAGCTTGACTGGGAGTCTATTGGAAAAGAAACAGGTATAGAAGCATCTTCTAAAGAAGAGTTTATTCAACAAGTAAAAGAGGCTATAAAGCCTGCAGTTGAAGATAACGATGCTATTAAAAATTTAAGTTCTTTTTTAGATATGTCTGATAGAGATTTAGTTATGGCAGATATGCGTGCAGCTAAATATTCTGATGACGATATAGAAGACACAATAGATAGACTTGATTCGTCTGGTCTTTTAAAACGTGAAGCAACATTAGTAAGACAACAACTTACTAAACATATTCACAGTGAGAAAGATAGAATTAGACAAGAACAAGCACAAGCAGAAAAAAGTAAAGCTGAGAATGCTCTTAAATCGAGAAAAGATTTGCAAAATTTTATCAAAAACAAAGACAATTTCTTTGGTGGTAAAGTATCTCAGAAAGATAAGAAACAATTATATGGTTATATAACAAAAGGGAAATTTGCTCAAGATGTATTCGAGTCTCATGCCAATGTTGCGGAGGCCGCCTTCTTATGGCAAAACAAAGAAAAGATTTTCAAAATGATTAAAACGCAAGGCGTTGAACAAGGAAAATCTAAAGTACTTGATGGTATTACATCTCCTAGTAGAGGTAATCGCTCTTCCAATAGCTTCGAAGCCCCTTCGAAAGGCTTTGACCCTAAAAAGTTTTTGGGATAGACTATATTATGTTTAATAAAAATAATTTATAATTTTAAATAACACAAAATGAAGGTATATTCAGCTAAATATGACGCTAGTTACAACACAGCGGAAAACTCTTTGGTGTCAAACTTATTAAAGTATCCAGAGATAGCAAAAAAAGTAGTCGAGCTTTATCCTCGATACACAACAACTTACTTACTTGAAAAATTAGGATTCGGTGCTTCTGAAAAAGTATTAGGAGACAATTCTTTTGAGTGGAAGTCAATGGGTCGTTACAGACAAAAACAAGAATTAAAAACAGGTATTACTCTTGCTAGTGATGGTGCATTAGCACTAGGCGCTGAAATTGCATTTGATATTAAAGACAATACTGCAAGTAATACTTGCATGATTAATGTAAAAGATATTATTAGAATTGGTGGTAATCAATTTCATGTAAAAACTGTAGTACCAGGAACGGGTTCTGAAGACCACGCAACTGTAACTTGTTATACTATGCAAGCACTCGCAAATGATGCAGTAATTGCTGCAGACGACGCTGTAGTAGCAGTAATTGGTAATGCTTTTGGAGAAGGTTCAGATGGTTCTACTGTAGGTGAAGGATATGCTTACCCTGAAACTCGTAAGAACTACGTAACTATTTCTCGTAAGAAATTAGTTATTGATGCAACTGATTTAACGGACGTTACTTGGGTTGAGCACAATGGACACCGTTTATGGTTCTTTACTAAAGAGCAACAAACAGAAGCTCAATTTATGTATGACCTTGAAGTTATGCGTTGGTTTGGTAAATCATCTATGTCAGGAGACATTACAACTGCAGGTGGTGCACAAACACAAGGAGCTAATCTACCTGTAATTGGTGATGGTATCTTGCAACAAATTAAAGGTGCTAATACATTAACTTATGGTACAGCTGGCGAAACTTCAGGTGCGAACGCAGCTGTGTTGACAGAAGACAAGTTATTAGAGTTTATTGGTAATTTATCATTAAATTCTGAAAACGCTACAGGTAATGAATATGTAGTATTTACAGGTACACAAGGAAAAATTCAGTTCCACAAAGCAATGAAAGATTTATTGTTTAGCTCAGGAACGAATGCATCTTCTGTATTAGTAGACAAGTTTGGACAAGACGTACAAGTTGGTGCTAACTTCTCTACATACATGGCTTTAGGTAATAAAATTACTTTAGCTCACTGTCCTGTATTTGATGACCCTAATGTAGCTCCTGCTCCAGGTTATGCAAATGATGCTGCTGTAGCTGATGCGTTCTCTAGTGCTGCTTCTTTATCTGGACTTATGGTATTCTTAGATATGGGCTCTACACAAGGTGTAGCTAACATTGAATTGATTGCTAAAGGTGCGGAAGGAACTAACCGTAACTGGGTTAAGAAATATGTTCCTGGTATGATTAACCCTTACGATTCAAAATCAATGCTTGCAGCGTCAGGTGATGATAAATTTGAATGTCACTGGTTAACACAATCAGGTATTATTGTTCGTAACCCACTTTCATGTGGTATCTTACGTCCTGTAGATGTAATAATCTAGTAAATAAATAGTAAGACACACCTCTTCGGGGGTGTGTTTTTTTTAACAATAAAGCAAAAAAAAATGGAAGCAAAATCAAGATTAGTAAGATATGAGTATTACACTCATAGAAATTTCAATTTTTTCGAGTTCGCTAATTACCGTGACAAAACTGGAAAAATTATGACTTACAAAGATGTAAATGGTTTAAACCAAACTTTAAGATTTACATCTCCTGTAATGTTATTAGACATGAATAATGAAGGTCATGTTTTAATAGATGAGTTTTTAAAGTCTTATCCAGCTGTAAGAGCAGGAGAGTGGAAAAGAACTGATTTACAAGCTGTAGAAGAGAAACAAACTAAAAACACATTAGATTCAGCACGAGCTATTATAGTAGCAGCTAAAATGACTGATTCTGAGGTTAAAGACTTTTCTATATTAAGAGGTTATAATATGAACTCTGATATGGATACTTTAAGAGCTAAAATAATTATGATGGCTCAAACTAATGCAGAGCAATTTATGGAAGTACAATTTAATCCAGACAAGGATTTAGAAGTATTTTTATTGCAAGCACTTAAAGCTAATCTTTTAAATTATAGAAATAACACATATTTTTATAACAAAGAAGCTATTGGTACAAGCAAATCTCAAGTGATGGTTTGGTTAAAAAAGAATCAAGATATTTTAGCTATCTTGAAGCATGAAATGAGAGGTGAACAAACGCCTAAGAAAAAACTTGCAAAGAAGTAAATAAATGACTGTAGATAACGCCGTAGCTAGAATACGAAATATTATTGAAAGCGAAACAACTGCATACTTTAGTGATGATGAATTAGAAGAATTCATTAAAATGGGTGTAGATGAGTTTATTCAACAATATTATATGGCGTTTGAAACTACACAAGATGCTAGAGATAAGCTGTCTGATTTAGTTATAAGTAAAGAGCAAGCATTACAAGATAGTGCTCCTGTTCTATTAAGTACGTTAGATGAAAATGACACTTATGGTAGATTTTTATCTGCATATGTAAAATCTACACCTAATGTAAACTTAAAAGTTATACAAATTAGCGACATAAGTGCTTATTTAAACGACCCTTTTAATAAAGCTGATTCAAGTAATCCAGTTATATATTTTAAGGAGAAAAAAATAAATACTTTAGGTTTATCTACTGCAACAGTGTGTGTGGTAACATATTTGCAGTATACAACTGATTTATTAGATTTAAATGTTTCTACACACGAAGAAGTGTGTCAGATTGCATCTCGTAAGGTACTAGCAACATTGGGAGACCCTAGATACCAAATACTTCAGGCTGAAATATCTGAACGACGAGTATAACGAAGCTTTTTGCTCCCTGCTTTCTAGAAAGGGTAGAGTAGGGTAACCTATTTTACCCTTTCTTATTAATAAAAAAATAATATGGCAACATTAAACGAAATAGCTTACAACATTAAAAATTTAATTTCAGGAGGTGTCGGCTCAGACGATTCTGATATATCTACACGTCAAATTAAATTTATGGTGCATTATCATAGAGCTAATCTTTTAATGCAGTACACAGATAGTGGTAAAAAAACATCTAACTCATGTTTTCAAATAGATACTATACCAGCATCTTTTAGTGGAGCAAATATAAAAGACTACGTAGGTTTTAACGATAATAGAGCTATACGTAGTATTGCATACAAAGATGACAATTCAGTGGACGCAACTTATAGTGTTTTACCAATCGTACAACACCACGATAGAATGTTCGTGAACAATTCTAGATTTGTTTTTGCATCTAATAGTAGAATTGCTACACTAGCAGATAGAAAGTTATATGTTTGGGAGGGAGATTCAGTGGTCTCTGATGGTTTCTTAGAAATTAACGGTGTTTTTTCTGACCCAACTAGTGTAAGTTCTTATGTAGATGATGATACAACTCAATATCCTATGCCAGAAGAACTAATTACTGTTTTAGTTAAACAAGTTCTAGAACAAGAATTCAGCGTTATAATGAGCGTACCGTCTAATGGGCCAAATAATCAATCTGACGAAAAAGTTGCGTTACCTAAAAAACAAGTAAGTGCAAAAAAAGCTAAGAAATAAATACAAGCAATACAAAGATAAATATGTTTTAACAAAGCAAATTTATAACTCTATAAGAGAAAATATAAAAGTTAGGGGTGAGCGTGGTGACAAATATTTAAGCTATAAAGACTATACAGCTATTTTAACGGCATATCTTGATAAAATGGTAGAAGAGGTGGCAATTAATCAAGAAGTCGTTAATATGCCTTTAAATTTAGGTAGCTTATTTATTAAAAAATTACCACATAAAAGACCTTTTCATGTAAGAATGGATTTGGAAAAAAGTAATGAAATAAATGAACTAGTTTTGTATAAAGTTCCAATATTAGACGATGAATATACAAAGTTAGTATGGGAAAGACCATATAAATACAGTAAGTTCAAAGTCCTTCCTTTAAATAAATTTAAAAGAAAAATAAAACATGAAAGGTAGTCCTAAAATTAGCGTCAAACAAGTAGTGTCAGCAGTTATAAGAAACTTAGGCATACAAGACGCAGCAAGAGAATTTCACAATTTTGTAGAGTGGGCTTTTGAAGCAGAAAAGAAAATTGGTTCTAGCATTACATTTGATAAAAAAATTGCAACACTTACAGTTACAGACAAAAAAACATTATTGCCTACAGATTTTCTTAATCTAATAGAAATTGTAAGTAAGTCTGGTGGTGTGTATGATGAAGCTAAATGTTACTTTTCAGGTAATTATCTTAATATAGATGTATCAGATACTACGATAGATTTACATTACGAAGCTATAAGTACAGATGAAGAAGGGTTTCCTACTATATCTGCAAATCATGAAGACGCTATTGCTTCATATATAATGTATAAATACAAAGGAAGGGAGTATTATAATCAAAAACTTCCTAGGTATGTGTATATGGACTTAAAGAAAGAATGGTCTTACTTATGTGCGCAAGCTAGAGGTAAAGATAATATGCCAACTAAACAACAATGGAGAAATATAAGTAAGTATTGGAATACTCTTTTGCCTTACAAAGAAGACTTAAGAACTAGAAAATTATTTTAAAAAATGGCAAAATCTACTAAGAAACCTAATTCGTTCTCTAAGGGGATGATGTCAGATTTAGATGCAAATGTCTTACCACCAGATACTTACAAAGAAGCTGTAGGAGTTAGGCTTTTAACAAGAGATGATAATTCTTTTGTTTTAAAAAATACACAAGGCAATACATTATTTACGACTTTATCAGATGCAGTTAATACAATCACATTTTCAGATGCTTTAGCACTTGCGTCTACTAATATTGTATCTCTAACAAACCCGACATTATTAGGTTGGAAAATTACCATTACAGGTGATGATGGCTTTACTCCAGTTACAGTAGAGGCAAAACAAGGTATAGTATATGCCAATCAAACTTGGGGTGTCGGACCTGGCTTTGACCAGAATGTTAGTTCGAACAATATGATGACTGTAGGTTTGTCAGTTGCTTTACAAAATAGTACTGTATCGAATAAATTAAATATTACAGCTGCAATTAATGATGGTGAATACACCATTACCTATAGCAATAGGCTTACAGAGGACATGACTATTGCAATTCAACCATTTGTTACGCATGGTTCAGGCGAGTCAATATATTTTGAATATAAAAATTATTCAGGTACTTTAGATTCGTCAAGTGTTTTATATGAAGCATTAGGAGTGGCTGAATTTTCTAATTACATTGCTGTCATAGCAAAAACTTCTACAGAAAATGCATTAGATGCAATATTTAAAATTACACCATCTGATGATTTTTCATCATCAACAACAGATATAATACTACGTACAGACTTAGGATTAACATCTAAAGAATTGTTGAGAGTAGAATTATCAGAAGAAAACGAACATTTTCATAGGATTTATTGGACAGA
>Ga0206129_10007174_pt1 | contig 11056 bp, 9 predicted proteins | sample Helgoland_Spring_8_FD_148616 | JGI IMG/M metagenome (GOLD analysis project Ga0206129, IMG submission 148616) | Pelagic subsurface seawater microbial communities from Kabeltonne, Helgoland, North Sea - Helgoland_Spring_Bloom_20160502_2 | ecosystem: Environmental > Aquatic > Marine > Epipelagic ...
ATACAGAGATATTGCAACCGTGGTGATTGATGAATTACAAGGACTGTCTAGTAACAGCGGGCCAGAGATAATTTTTGAGTAATTGTTAAAATGTATGGCCGCTAACCTTGCCGAACCATGGTAAATGTTATACCGATATGTACTTACCCTGTGTGTGTGTGCATTGTTAGCATCAGCAGTAAGAGTCCGGTAAATAATAGCCTTCCGGTATTCTAACAAAAAAATACTTCTCTTAAAACATAAAACGTAAAGTATTTTGTAAATATTAAGCCTTTTTCATGTGATTTGAGGGTTTTTTTCTTTACACAATTCGATTCCTACAAACCCATAATAGCATCTTGTATTTGGCAACAAAATCGATATTAAAAGAAACTAATACGCTAGCTTTTAAGCAGAAAACAGGAACCTTTTTCAGCTCTACTATTATGCTAAAACACTTCCGATGGCGGCTTTATCAGTCATAGCCGAGTGTGAAAAATGGTAGAAAATTTAGAGTCAGGAGTTGTTTGTTAATCACAAAGTTCACCGTAGGCTTCGCCAATGCTAGATAAGTAATCTTCAATAAAGAAGTTACCTTCTTCGCCATCTTCTCTTGTTATTGTTTCGAATCCATATGTTTTCATGTTCCCGTAGACAATATCCCCTTCATATAAGTACACGCCCGAATAGTGCTCTGCGGCTATATACCAACCATCATTTGTTTCAATTATTGAATTCCCACTACCCACAGACAGTTTACTGGCAATCTTTCGAATACCTAACCCCTTGTCTCTCGTGTATTTGATGGATTGAATCAATCCTTCGTTAAAAGGAAAGTGCCAATATGAACTGCTATTTAAACCTTTCCAGGTAACAGGTGACATCATTCAATCCGCCTGCGCTCATGATCAACTGCTCAGGTATACCTTTCAGATGGGAGTTTTCAGAGGACATCCATACCCTCATCTCGGCTTCATGGCCGCCCATGATGCTATGTAATGATTTGTAGGCTCTTACCAATAATATTGCGACTTCCTCAGATTCTAGTTGTGTCTCTTTCGAGATTTGAGCGACTTGCGCTGTATCAAGTCCCAGAAAATGAGCTGCCCTTAGCGAAGCTTCCGTCAAAATGTCCTTGTCCATGCTGGCACCATAAGTACTGTATATATATACAGTATAGACGTAATCTATCGATCCGTAAACCTCCATTACTTAAGCACCAGTTGACATAAATCTGCTAGGCTATAAGCTATTATTCGATAATCTATAGAAATGTGTCACTAAATCAAATTTCTAGGCACCGATTGTGACACATAGATTAAGTTACGGGTTTTGTTACACAAATAAGCTCTCGATATGAGTAGCTTGGATGTAACTTAAATACGTAGGTTTTAGTGACACTATATGGGAATGAATAATTTTAGTATTACCTTTTTGAAGGAGAGTTTTGTGTCAGATCCATTATCACTAATTGCAGTAAGTGCCTTAAGTGGCGCGATCGGCGGTGGTGCAGGAAAATTTGTTGAGAAAGCTTGGGATTCAGGAGAAAAGTGGGTGGTGTCGCATTTTGCGAATCACCAAGAAAAAGCACGAGAAAAGGCCGAGGAGAATTCAGCTGATTTTCTTAAAAAACTCGGCACACGTGTTTCAGAGCTAGAGAAAAACAATCAGGTATCAGAAGAGTCGCTCGTTACCGCTCAAGAACATCCCGATTTTTCGGTCGTACTTCAGAAAGCTATGTTGAGTGCCGCTCAAACAGATAACGAAAGCAAGCATGATCTTTTATCTAGGTTGGTTTCGGAGCGAATTCAAGTTTCTCCTGAATCCATGATATCTATGGCAAGTAAAATGGCATGTGATGCCATTTCATATACCACTCCAAATCAACTACAAATATTAGGTCTTCTGGCAAATATACTTTATATCCAGCCTACAGGTTTAACGCAGCAAGCTAACCAAATACCGTGGTTAGAAGCTAGAATGGGGCCTTTCCTCGATGTAAGCGCTACACCTTTGGATTACATGCATCTTGAGTCGTTGTCGTGCATGAAATTTGAGTCTTTTATGACTCGCGACCTATCGGCGATTCTTACCCAAAAAATGGTTAGAAATTTTGACTATGAAACATTTAAGGCAACGGAGCTTGGCGAAAAGCTAGTGGACATATGGGATGCAAAGTCACTAAACAGTTGCCAGTTAACTACAGTGGGTCAAATACTAGGCATCATGGTTACCGATCAATATACAGGTAGTAAGACTAACTTCTCAGGCTGGGGCGATTAATGCCAGTCAGCGGTTCTTGCTGGTTAACTTGGCAGCGGCTTTGACACCGCCTAAGCGATCACTGGATAAGAGCTTTTGTCTTCCAATAAATCAATATATTTCTCGTAGTCAAATACATTATTGCCGTCAAACTCTGCCTCAATAAGCTCTGCCAGATATGTTCTGCGTTTAGACGCATTGCTGAGACTACAGACCCTTTCTACAAATATACTTTTCGGATCAAAAATAACAACCGAGTTCTTGGCTCTTGTAATCGTCGTATAGATCCAATCCCGATCAACCATTGGTATTGAGTTAAGTACGACTAAAACGTTCTCAAACTGGCTTCCCTGCGCTTTGTGGGCGCTTATACAATGGCTCAGTATAAAGTGGTCAATTAACTCAGTGGTGATATTAACGCTAACGCCGTCCTCCATTTCGATGGTGCCGAAAATCATGTCTGAGTCGCCAGCAGATATCGGTACTCGCTTGCCATTTTCAATGCGGCACACATTGTTAACTTTTGTAATTCGACCAAACTTACCGTTTTGAATATTGTATTGCCAAAGGTTCTTCGTGAAGATAATCGGGTCGTTTAATTTAAACTCTGTCGTATAAACTGAATCACCGAAGGCAACATACAAATCATCACCATCTGGGTTAAGCGCGGCCTGACACTGTCTGTTGATCTTGGAGATTTCATTGTTAGTGGCGGCAATGAGCTGTGATGAATCAGGGTCTTTTAAGTACAGATCAATAGCTTGTTTCGTCGCAATCTCAGGAGTCTCAGCGTTATTGTAATGCACGTTTTTGTAGGTCAACGATTTCGGTAAAAGTCCCTTACCTATTGTCTGAGAATATTCTGCGATACCCGTGTCTTCACCAAACCTTTGGGGAATGGTGAGATTACTAATGGAAAGACTCGTGATGTTAACGAGAGTGTGTAACAGGAGACCTGCACCAATTGGCGGTAACTGTTGCGGATCGCCAACAAAGATAATGGATAGACGTTCACCAAAGCAGGTGAAAAGTCTCCAGAGGGTTGGCAGATCAACCATCGATGCTTCGTCGATTAAGAGTGTATATCTGCCGGATGATTCAAAAAGCTCACCCGGATTATTGACTGAATCGTGGAGAGCTGTATCACGCTCGATAGAAGCAATAGTCTTTGCGGTATCAAGACCAGTGGCTTCCCGTAACCTTATTACTGCTCGACCAGAAAGGGCAGTCAGTATCACGCCCTCACCACTATCCATTAGTGTTTCGACGATGGCTTTACTAACAGCAGTCTTACCGACGCCTGCACCACCTGTAACAATGGACAAACAGTTTGCATAGCACGACTCAACAGACTGTCGCTGCTCACCTGATAATTGGAACCCAAGTTTTTTCTGCGACTCTTCTAGCGAATCATAAAAGGATTGATCCAGACTTCGTTTTCTCTTGGATAGATTAACAAGGCGCTCAGCTACAACCATTTCCATAGCAAGAAGACCTAAGGGGTGGTAGGTGCTTGTCTTAGGGCTGTATCGGTAAATGTTACTTTCATGCGAGTTATCAATAGCTTTATTTACAAGGATTTCATCAACAAGCAAAGGTCGTATGTGTCTTTCAATTTCCTGTCTTGTGGCATAAGTATGTCCTCCAGGTGTTATATGCAGCTGTATCGCTTGGTAAACTGCCGCGTTCAATCTTCTTGGGTCATCCAGTGCAACATCAAACGTATTTCTCGCAATTGAATCTATGCGGCTAAAGTTATTGTCGAAAGTGATTAAGCAGTAGGGGTCATTTTCAATCATGCTCTTAGTGTGGTTTTCATAATGCATTGCAAACTTGCGAGCAATATCAGCCGGAAGTTGCTTGTCTATAAGCCATTCAATTAAATCTACATGAGCATAGGTTTTCCAAAAACAAATCAGACTATCAACTTGGGCATAGTTCAGTGACTTGCCGCTAAATGTCTTGGTTTGAAAATAATCATAATCCTGATCTTTTAAAAGCTGGAATAGATTTTTATTTCTTGAAACGACCACCTCATTCCAAATGGCAAGAGCAGTAGCCGCGCCAACACCTTTCACATTCTTCTCTATCAATACAACCCATGCGTCACCACTCGGGGCAAGCAGCTTTAAGCTAGTCGGGCTTACTTTAAGTTTTGTCTGCTCCCAGCCATTCCGATGAATCTTGGTTTTTTGAACACTACCCCGAACCCTCCAGATCTGACCCTGAACAGGAACAACAGGGAAAGGTGCGGTCTCATTATCAGTGACTTCGACGATAGTTCTTCCGGTGGCCTGCCTAGATAATCCAGAAGTGATAACGCCAATAAATTTGTGATACTCAACAATGCCATTAACAAAAGATGGGTATACAGAAGTGACTCTAACCTCATATCGAGATGACATTAAACAATCCCGCTACTAGGGGGTAGAGAGGGCATAGCTCCCATATTCTGTAACGCTCTAATTGTTGGGGCGTATAGCTTTAGTCTATTTTTCAAGGATTCATTTTCTTTATGGAGCTTGTCGCTCTTTGCTTTTTCCTGGTTTAGTTGTTTTTCTAACCTTGACTTATCTCGAGATAATTCCTTAAGGATTCCCTCTGTCTTACTATAAGCTTCTACCTCAATAGGTTTGTCTTTTGACTGCTTAATTTTCTTGGTGTCTTTGGGTCCTACAAAATGAGAAGGATATCGTTTATTGAGTTCTGTTTTAAGTTGAGAAACCCTATCCACATTGTCTTTCACCTGATAAAACTGGCTTCGAGTAATACCCGTTATAAGGGCCAACGTTTTTATTTCAACGTTCCCAGTCTCACCGCAAACCTGTAGGAAATTATCAATAGTTACTCGATCGTCAATATTGCCACTTTCATCATAAGCATATTGCTCAGCAATCCACTGGTTAAACTTATCAGTAGAACTAACCACAAGCATTACTCCTCGGTGCTATTGATAGGTTTTTTAGGTAATGCCTCGTTCAGTTGGTTGATTGAAACACCTCTCTTGCCTGCGTTATAAAGCCACCGCACAAATTGCTCTTCATAGCGCGCAACCTGTGCTTCCAAAATTGAATTCTTAGCATCACGCCTTTCAATCATGTTGTCAGCCATTGCTAGAGATGGAGCCCTTGGTGACTTGTTTTTGACTCGGTGCTTGATGGCGTGCCAGGCGGTCCTAATATTCTCATGGCTATAAAGGGTTTGGCGCGTTGGTGCTTCGCTCCGCCCCGTCTCTGCGGTAAGCTTATCAATAAGCTTTTGCCAGGTAAGCTTGCCCTCCCAGCCTTCGATCAGGCGTACAGCGGTCTTCACTTCTTTTTCTGTTAAATGCTCAGCCAAGTTTAAAGTCTCCTATTAATTTTACTATGTGCACTCCAGATTCAAGCCCTTGAATATTCTTATTTTTTTCATTGACAGAATCGATCATTTTTTCCTGAATTCGGTTTCCCTTGCTTTCAAGTCCATTCCTCACTCTAGATGCAACCGCTCTCTCAAGTGAGGTTATCTCCATTGGATTTTTAAGTCTAATTTGTGCCCCGTCAGGCACATCATCTGATTCCAATATTTCTATCTTTTGTTGCAGTCGTTCGAGCTTCATTAAATTATAGCGGTAGGACTGATCATTGCTATTAAGCTCGCCTTGTTGAATATGTAATTCGTCACGTTCAACGACCAGCTGATATTTATTTTTCAAATCCTTTAGCCGATCAAGCGACTCAAGATCACCTTTAATACAAACTTCTTCCTCACACATAGAACAGTCTCGAAACTTTAAGCAAGGCGCTAGCGCATAATTATGCTCACAGTAGCCAAACTCAGAGATACGAACCGGCACCGACTCCTTAAGAGAAAATTCTGCATCTGTTACTGGTGCCCCAATCTCATAATGCAGATCATTCCCCAATAGGCCACCAAGGTTGCGCATTATATTGACGCGATCTTTATTTGACTGGTGATTATAAGTTGGGTTTTGACCTGTATCCGCTCGAGCCGACCACTTTGCAATCCCTTCCTGACTTAGATTACCTTTGTTTGCAATCGTATTTAAGTAATGCCTGAATGCTTTAGACGTCAATGACAGCGGCTTATCTCGATTAGTGTTGTAGCACAACTCCTCAAAAATCGTTTTAAGGCGTGGATTCTTGGGGACTTCTTCAAGACAATAATTTAACGTGTTTTTTTGGGGCTTCATAAGCACAGTTACGTTGATTAAATTAGCTGCATTTAATTCGTGTTGAAAATAGACAAATAAGGCATTGCTCCATTTAAGCCCGATCTCCTTATCTATCCAGGGGAAGTCTTTCGGTATTCTGTCAACAAGAAAGGGTAACAATGTCTTGAGAGTGTAGTTACAGTCTTTAGGCTTTTTATTTAAAACGCTCTTGAGGAATCTATCTCTGTACTGGGCAGAGTCACCGGTATAACCCAAAGCACAGGCCATTTCAGCGCGAGTGAGGGGCTGGTCATCAGGAACATTAGGACAGTAACTATGGCGTGGAAACGTTGGGTTATTTGAGCTAATGACCTCTTCCATGAGTAATGCAAAATCTCTAGCAGGTTGGGTTGCATCTCTGATTCTTGTTAGTGCTTCTTGACCCAGAGAAGTCATTGATTTTGGAATCCATTTAATTTCAGGATCGTAGCCTTTCAAGCCTCTAAATCGCCAACCATAACCGGTATTCTTTTTGCCCTCACCATCGGTGTAAGTCAAATACTCAGACGGTATGTCATCACAATTAAATGGCAAGCGAAGCATCTCCCCAATTCTTGAGGGCTGACAAAGCATCATTGCGGACAATGAAGTTGCAAATTTATGCCTTGGGTGTTCAGGGTTTGAGGTGAATATTTCAGCCAGTGCGGCTAGCTCATCATCACCCGGCATTTTCTTCTCTCTATTTCTTCGTCCTTCAATGCCAGTTTTGTTGTTGGCCTTCGGTACTGGTAGAGAATGAGACCAATCCAGATAATTCTTACTAATACCCTTCTCAGACACAAACTTTGCTAATGCTTCTAGCTCTCGGCCTGCATGAAATGCCGCGTTGGTTTTATAATGAACCCGCGCAATCTCTTCGGCTTCGTCCAATACTGTTTCTGTTAGTTTTGTTATGTCTGCATTAACGTCAAGCGTAATAAATGCTTTTTCAAGTAGTTTTATGGCCATCATCAACCTTCCTACCTTGCCCTGGGTAGGTTTATCAGCAAAATGGTATCGAAAATATGCTTTCGCAAAATCAATATATTGGGCGTTAAGGTCATCAACACCAGGCCTCACTTTCTTGCCATGAATACCTAGCTTAGTGAAGTAGGTATTACAGCCCTTAATGTCAGTGGTCCACTTGAGATCTTCCCACTTCAGGTTTGGGTTAAAGGCGGTCAATTCATCTCGACAAAGACGGATAAACTCTTTTAGGTTTTTCTGTGCAGTTAGTTCTGCTTTAGGAGTAAATATGAGTGTGCTGCTCATTTGACCACCCTAATAATTTCTAGCCTATTTCTCTCATCTTGCTGCTTTATTGCGCAATTTCTAATGACCTCCTTTATAGCCATGATGGTTCGGTCGAGGACTTCAGTGATTCTGTCATCGTTTGTTATCGCGTCGATTCTATCTCGCTCTTTTAAACAAAAATCTAAGACAACGTTATGCGGCGCATCCGCCCAAGGTTGAAATAAACTGCAGGTGTAGCAAGCAATAGGTATTCTCAAGGTACAGCCACCTTCTTCACCGCACGTTGCAAGATTAACGTTGTTGTCTTCATCGGAAAAACGTATGCGCTTGCTTGGATCATCACCGTTGACAGCATCCTGTTCTGAGAGGACTATTTTGCCAGCAAAAGCTTGCGCCAAAGGATTCAAATGAAGATCAACTGCCTTACTAATTACATCGCTAAATATTGCATCATTTTGTGTATAAACCTTCGCATACTGATCAGTTGAATGATCTAAGACTTCTGCAATCCCAACCGGCGACATTCCCTCGCGGGCCAGATTTGTTCCGATGGTGTATCTGAATCTCCTGGCATGTGCTTTAAGCGGTTTACCTGTCCGCTCAGAGATGATGTTCAGACGTTTAACAATGTCGATTACGAAAGCACCAAAATCATCATCGCTAACATGCAAAATATCTAGATCTGGATGTAAACCTTCAATCAGTTTACCTTCACTGTCTATGCCATCAAGAACATCCCAATTAGGAAGTAAAGGCAATTCGGGGAGGTAGCTCTTATCGAGCGAGGGAAATGCGCTTGTCACGCTATTAATAATATCTTGTGAATGCAGTTCAAAAAGATTCCACAATAATTTATTCCCTTCCTTCAGGGCAAATTGATCGCGCCATATCGTCTTCATTTGTTTACTTCTTGGTATCCTGACTAAGAAGGCTTCTTCGTCATTGGGTCTTTTGACTTTGTTGAAATCTTTGATTTTGAGTTTTGTCAGTTGCGTTCCGCGGCTGGCAAAGCTTAAAAGAAGTAAAACAGCAAAATAATCTTCGGTGCTGATGTCCCCTTTGTGGTATGCAGCATTTAAACCTTCATATATTGCCTGCCGCTCTATGTCATTGAATGGGCCTTTTGTCGGGTCAAGCAACTGCACAGCCTCACCGATCACAGGGGCTGCAAATGTTTGGTTATTCAGGTATTCAATAGCTTCTGCCGTAATCCCTGGGTAACCTTTTTTGTGCCATTTTTTTAAAAATCCCCTTATGCCCCCAAGTTGGTTCTCGTTTCTTCTATTCAATGTTGCGCGGTAATTTCTGAGGGCCACGTCAGTTATTTCAACAGGGCCTATGAATTTGTATAAGCTCTGGAGTTGAGACACTGTAGCTTTTGCTCCATAAACGCTTTTTTGTTCCGCATAGGGGAGCAGTGCTTTCTTTATCCAGTACAAGGTGTCTGCTGACACAAGCTTGCTTAATTGATTGAAGTACACTGGATTGTTTTTACTTAACTTCCAAACATTCTCATTGGGATCAAACTCATAGTGCATCTGTGATATATATTTCTTGTCGAACCGCAATTTGGGGTGAGGTTCTTTTTGTCCTACATCTTGGGATAGGTCGAGATCCTTGTCTTTTTTTGCTGACATGCTGTCGTCCTTATACAGTAGTTTATACAGTGTATTTTACCATCAAAAAAATAAGATGAAACGGTCCATACACAATATATGGTGTTTTCTAGAGCCAGCCATTCTCACAAACCACCACTATAAAGACTGACCCTTAGTTGATTTGTTTTGCATCTCTAGCAAGGCAGCATTGGCTGTTTCTCTTATGTGTCTTTTAGCATAATGATCTGGCATCTTTGAATTCTCTGACCACCCCATTAAATAACGCCTCAAAGCCTTCTCTCTCTCTATGTCCCACCCTTCTTTATCAGCCTTTCGAGAAAACTCATCGTTCCATGTATGTCGCATACAGTGCGGTGTCACTTTTATTCCCGAAGCTTCACTTAACTTAGTAAAGATCATGTCTACGGCATCCAGTGATAGGGGAGACCCCTCCGGCGTTCCTGATTTCTCATGAGTTATAAATAGAAATTCAGACTTGATGGCCCCTTTGACTTTGCTTCGATGCCTTGTCACATACTCATTAATTTTTTTTGCGACTTTGCTATCAATAGGCAATTCTCGTGCCTCTGTTTTTACCTGCGCCCGTTTTTTCCGTGTATCAGCCTTATCTTCTGGTCTTCTGAATATGTCGACCCTTCCGCTATTTCCAGCTAAGTGAAGATCCTTTAACTTAATACCACAAAGCTCTCCACGTCGGACGCCGAGCTTATCAAGTAAGATAAAGATCAACTCATTTCTGACTTGTATACTTTTAACTTTTTTGAGGTCGTTCCTTTTTTTTGCTTTAAAAGGATTCTTGTCCGATTCAGGAGTCACGTATTCATACAAAGTTTTCAGTTCGTCACGTGTCAATGATTTGGGATTGAAGGTATCTTTCTTCCTACTCCGGCCTGGCCGATAATCCTTTAAATCATCAACCATCGTCTTGATGTCAGATCTCCGGCTGAACGCCTCATTTCCTGATAAATGAATAGAGAGCCACATCAAGTAGGGAGCTATCATTAATATTCGGTTATATTGTGTCTCTGGCTCAACTGAGGGCACTTCGACAGTTCGGATTGTTTTAATTTTTGATGTTTGCCTGCTTGATTCCGGTGCTACTACTTGAGCTGCTGTTATGCGGGTGACTTTTTCGTTGTCCTTAACCTTAAAATTAAGCAGGCAAAAGTCAACTAGTCGATCAAGTTCTTCTTCAGTTAAATATTCTTTTGCACTGAGCCTATCCTCTAACTCAATATCCTCACTGCGAGCCCACGAATAAAGAATGGAAACACATTCCATAGCTTTTTGGATTGTGCTGGCGGCCCTACCTTTCTTTCTAAGTTTTTTCGCCACATATAAGGCCGGATATTCCAGCGGGTATCTTGCTTCCTTATCAACGACAAAATATACTTCTTCTCCCGAAGCAAACTCAACCCTTTTTGTCTGGTAGAAATGATTCATTTCAAGCCCTAATAATTAACAAATACTAATATCGTACATAAGCACTAAATGTACAAGAAAAAAATTTACATAAAATTTACATTAAATATTTATAAAGTCAAACAAAACTCCTTATATATGCTGGATTTGAAAGCTTTAGTAATAAAAATAAACTTTACAAAAAGATATATATCGGCGGAATAAATGAGTATCATACTGCCTGCGTTTTTAAGATGACCTAAGATGGTCAAAATACTGTTTAATAAAGAGAAAATTTCATGAGTATTAAATCAGATAATTGGATTCGTCGAATGGCGGAACAAAACAA
>Ga0206129_10007176_pt1 | contig 11054 bp, 7 predicted proteins | sample Helgoland_Spring_8_FD_148616 | JGI IMG/M metagenome (GOLD analysis project Ga0206129, IMG submission 148616) | Pelagic subsurface seawater microbial communities from Kabeltonne, Helgoland, North Sea - Helgoland_Spring_Bloom_20160502_2 | ecosystem: Environmental > Aquatic > Marine > Epipelagic ...
AAGAAAAGCACGTTGAAGCGCAAGCAAGTGAGCACGCTGCGCACGAGCGGTGCGGGCAGGCGCACGGTCAACGTCGAGGTACGGAAGAAGCGCACGTACGTCAAGCGTGACGAGTCAGAGAGCGTAGCTACTGATGAGATGGTAGAGGAGCAAGATGCGACTCTCATTGATGACGCAGCCGTTTTTGAGGCGCCTGCTGTAGAAAGCGCGTCGGAAACTGAAGCTCCTAGTGCAGTAGATAGTGCGGCAGATAATGCAGTAGATGAGCCAGTAGCGCCTGAACCTGAGCCCGAACCTGAACCCGAGCCCGAGCCTGAAGAAGACCTTGCGGACGTAGATCCAGAAGTACTTCGGCAGCGAGCGGCTGCTCGTCGTAAAGCTGAAGAATCAAAGCGTAAGAGCGACCTAGACGCGGTCGTCGAGGCAAAGAGAGCCGAAGCTCTGCGTGAAGAGCAAGAGAAGGCGACGCGAGCTGCGGCGGCAAAAACTGCGAAAGATCAAGCCACCCCGTCGTCTGCTGGTGCTGGCGCTGATCGTAAGCCTAAGCGATTGCATGATGCCCCCGTACAGGATGAGCCTGCCCGCAAGAAGGGTAAAGGCGGTCGTCTAGACAAGTCCTCTATTTCCGGTGCACGTGGTAAGCAGCGTGGACATAACCTCTCGCTGAGCGCCCTAGAGGCCGCAGAAGCAGGTGGTCGCCGTCGTGGTGGTCGACGTGCCAAGAGAGGCAGTCATGAGGAGCACGGTAAGCACGGCTTTGAGCAGCCCACAGAAAAGATTGTGTACGACGTGAATCTGCCAGAGAACATTGCGGTTGGTGATCTTGCACAGCAAATGGCTGTTAAGGCCGGAGTGGTGATCAAAGAGTTGATGAAGCTTGGCGTGATGGCCACTATTAACCAGATGGTTGATCAAGACACAGCGGCGCTGGTTGTTGAAGAGCTAGGACATAAAGTCAACTTGGTTAGCGTTGACGAACTCGAAGATAAGCTGGAAGAAACGCTGGCCAGTCATGAAGGAACGCTTGAGTCTCGTGCACCGGTTGTGACTGTAATGGGGCACGTTGATCACGGTAAGACTTCTCTACTTGATTATATTCGTCATTCGCGAGTAGCGAGCGGTGAGGCCGGTGGTATTACCCAGCACATTGGTGCCTATCACGTCACGACCGATCAGGGCATGGTAACTTTCTTAGATACGCCCGGACACGCGGCGTTTACCGCAATGCGTGCTCGCGGAGCCAAGGCGACGGATATCGTTATCTTGGTCGTTGCTGCCGATGACGGTGTGATGCCTCAAACAGAAGAGGCGATCCAGCACGCTAAAGCGGCAGGAGTGCCTCTCGTTGTTGCGGTTAACAAAATCGACAAAGAAGCCGCAGACCCCGATCGCGTTAAGAACGAGTTGGCAGCGAAAGAGGTTATCCCGGAAGAGTGGGGCGGAGAGAATCAGTTTATCAATGTTTCGGCCCACACCGGTGAGGGCGTAGACGCACTGCTTGACGCGGTATTGCTGCAAGCTGAATTGCTTGAGCTGAAGGCGCCTGCCGATGTTCCTGCTCAAGGTATTGTGATCGAATCTCGTCTCGATAAGGGTCGCGGTCCCGTCGCGTCACTGCTCGTGCAGGCAGGCACATTACGCAAGGGTGATATCGTTCTTGCAGGCCTGCAGTATGGTCGCGTCCGCGCGATGCTCGATGAGAACGGTAAGCCGGTAGAAAGTGCGGGGCCTAGTATTCCCGTCGAAATTCTCGGCCTCGATGGAACACCTGATGCAGGTGACCAAGTTGCAGTAGTCGAGAGCGAGAAGCGTGCGCGTGAAATCGCTGACTTCCGCCAAGAAAAAATGCGCTCTAACAAGCTGGCTCGCCAACAAGCGGCGAAGCTTGACAATATGTTTGAGTCTATGACTGCCGGTGACCGGAAAACGCTTAATCTGGTTATCAAAGCGGATGTGCGCGGTTCACTCGAGGCCCTGCAAGGCGCCTTGGCCGACCTCGGCAACGATGAAGTCAAAGTGAATGTTGTGTCAGGCGGTGTCGGTGGCCTTACCGAATCGGATGTTTCTCTAGCAATGACGAGTTCGGCAATTATTGTCGGCTTTAACGTGCGAGCTGATGTTGGTGCGCGTCGTATTGCTGAGCAAGAGGCCGTTGAAGTTCGCTATTACAACGTGATCTACGATTTGATCGATGACGTTAAAGCGGCACTGACAGGCATGTTGTCGCCTGAGCTGCGCGAAGAGATCGTAGGAATCGCCGAAGTCCGCGATGTCTTCCGGTCACCTAAGTTTGGCCTTATTGCGGGCTGCATGGTGACTGAGGGTGCCGTGTATCGCTCGAAGCCTATCCGTGTTTTGCGTGATAACGTTGTGATTTATCAAGGTGAGCTCGAGTCACTACGTCGCTTCAAGGATGATGCGAACGAGGTCCGAAACGGCACGGAGTGTGGTATCGGCGTTAAGAATTACAACGACGTTAAAGTGGGCGATCTCATCGAAGTCTATGATGTGAACGAAGTCGCACGGACACTCTGAGGCTAGCGTGGCGCGCGAATACAGTCGTACACAGCGAGTAGGGGATTTTCTCCAGCAGGAATTAGCGCAGCTTATTCAGCGTGAGCTGCGTGATCCCCGCGTTGATATGGTCAGCGTTACGGGTGTCGATGTGAGCCGAGATTTGTCTCACGCAAAGGTGTTTTATACCCAGCTGGGAACAGACGACATCGAAGCGTCTAAAGAAACGACTGACGTGCTTAACAAGGCCGCAGGTTTTCTTCGCTCGCAGTTGGCGCGATCTGCCACCATGCGAACCGTGCCTCGGCTGCATTTTCGGTTTGACGAAAGTGTTGGCCACGGCCGTGACATGGAAGCACTGATTCGAGACGCGACAGAGGCTGACTCCGTACGTCATACTGACTCAGCGGAAACCTCCGAGGACGAGTGATCGTGGCTCGTAGACGACGCGGTCGTTCGGTGGACGGTGTCCTGGTGCTTGATAAGCCCAGTGGTATGACCTCCAATGGTGCACTGCAGCGAGTTAAACGCTTGTTTGATGCGGCCAAAGCGGGACACACCGGTAGCTTAGATCCCTTAGCTACAGGTGTTCTGCCGTTATGTTTTGGCGAGGCGACTAAATTTTCTCAGTACGTTCTTGATGCCGATAAGGGGTATTTAAGTACCTTTGTTTTTGGTATTGGCACCGATACGCTCGACGCAGAGGGGGTAGAAACCGCCCGAGCGGACGCTTCATTGGTCGATACTGAGAGTTTAGACAAGGCTATGGCGTCTTTGCGTGGTCCTATCTCGCAAATACCGCCCATGTATTCTGCGCTCAAGCGCGATGGTCAGCCGCTATACAAGCTCGCGCGCGCCGGCATTGAAGTCGAGCGCAAGTCCAGAAACGTCACCATTCACCATTTTGAATTGCTCGCTTTCAGACCGGGAGCTGTAGCGCAAGCGGATGTGCTGATACGCTGCAGTAAGGGCACTTATGTCCGCTCCTTGGCAGAGTCCTTAGGTGCTGCGCTGAATCTGCCGGCGCATGTGTCGGCATTGCGCCGTGATATTGCCGGCCCCTATAGCCTAGCGCAGGCGGTGACCTTAGACATGCTCGATGCTTGCGCAGCACAGGGGCAGGATGCGTTAGATGCTTTGCTGGCACCGATGGATGGGCCTCTTGATGCACTACCGTCGGTTGAGCTAGGTGATTCTGCCACTTACTACCTGAAACAGGGGCAGGCGGTACTAGTGCCAAATGGCCCAAGGAATGGTATGGTGCGCGCCTATGCGGCGTCAGGCCTGTTTTTGGGTATTGGTGAAATGCTCGATGACGGCCGCGTTACACCGCGGCGATTAGTGGTTCGTTAACCACTCAAGAACACTCAGCGGACCCGTCTGTAAACCTGCACGGACGGGCTCGATTAATCAAGCAGGTTGGAGAAAGTACTATGGCGTTAGATGCAGCCACTAAAGCTCAGATCGTTACAGATTACCAGCAGTCAGCTAGTGATACGGGTTCACCTGAAGTTCAGGTCGCCCTGTTAACGGCGAATATTGAGCAATTACAGTCGCATTTTAAGGAACACGCTAAGGACCACCATTCCCGTCGTGGCCTAATTCGTATGGTCAACCAGCGCCGAAAGTTGCTGGATTACCTGAAAAGCAAAGACGTGGCGCGTTACGTCGATTTGATCAAGCGTCTCGGCCTGCGTCGGTAATGACCAGCCCAATGGCCGGCTATATGCCGGCCGTTTCATTTTTTGGAGATAGTCAGTGAACGTAGTTAGAAAAACATTTCAGTACGGTGATCAAGAAATCACCCTCGAAACTGGTCGCGTAGCGCGCCAGGCTTCGGGCGCAGTACTTGTAACCATGGGTAGCACCAGTGTGTTGTGTACCGTCGTTGCAGCGCGCCAAACTCGACCCGGCCAGGATTTCTTCCCTTTGTCGGTACATTACATCGAGAAAACGTATTCTGTTGGAAAAATCCCCGGTGGATTCTTCAAGCGTGAAGGTCGTCCTAGCGAAAAAGAGACGCTGACATCGCGTCTGATTGATCGCCCGGTCCGTCCGCTTTTCCCGAATGGCTTCATGAATGAGGTACAAGTCGTTTGTACCGTTATGTCTGCGGATAAGGATACTGATCCAGATATTCCTGCAATGATTGGTACGTCAGCTGCATTGGCAATTTCCGGTTGCCCGTTCAATGGCCCTATCGGTGGGGCTCGAGTTGGTTTTGATCCCGCCAAAGGCTACATCTTGAATCCTACCTATGCTCAACTAGCGGATAGCGCACTCGACATGGTTGTTGCGGGTACTTCAGATGCCGTGCTGATGGTGGAGTCGCAGGCGAAAGAATTGTCTGAAGATCAAATGCTCGGTGCGGTACTGTTTGCGCATCAAGAAATGCAAACGGTTATCAAGGCGATTAATGAGCTGGTCGAAGAGGCCGGTAAGCCGCGTTGGGAATGGCAAGCGGCGCCCGTCGATGCGGATCTTCAAGCTGCTGTTGAGGCGGAAGCTCAAGCGGCGCTAGGTGAAGCTTACCGCATTACCGAAAAAGCATCTCGCTATGAGCGCGTCGGCGAAATTCGCAGCGCGGTTGTTGAAAAATTGGCAGTCGAAGGCGGTCCTTCGTCTGACGATATCAAAGACATCTTCAAGTCCATGGAAAAGAATATTGTCCGGCAGCGTATTATTGCAGGCGAGCCACGTATTGATGGCCGCGATTCACGCACTGTGCGATCAATCATGTGCGAAGTCGATGTTCTTCCCAAGGTCCACGGTTCGGCATTATTTACTCGTGGCGAAACACAGGCCATCGGTGCAGTGACTTTGGGTTCTACCCGAGATGCACAGATCATCGATGCACTGGAAGGTGAGCGTCGCGACCCCTTCATGTTGCACTACAACTTCCCTCCCTATTCTGTGGGCGAGGCAGGTCGTATCGGTGCTACTGGTCGTCGTGAAATTGGTCACGGTCGTCTTGCGCGCCGCGGTCTCGCCGCTGTGCTGCCAAGCGAAGAAGAATTTCCTTACACGATTCGTGTCGTCTCAGAAATCACTGAATCCAATGGCTCGAGCTCAATGGCGTCTGTCTGTGCTGGTTCCTTGGGCTTGATGGCTGCTGGTGTACCCCTCAAGGCACCTGTTGCCGGTATTGCAATGGGTCTAGTGAAAGAGGGCAATCAATTCGCTGTCTTGACCGACATTCTGGGTGATGAAGATCATCTGGGTGATATGGACTTCAAAGTAGCGGGAACTGCCGAAGGTATTACTGCACTGCAAATGGATATCAAGATTGAAGGTATCAATGAGCAGATTATGGAAGTCGCTCTCGAGCAGGCACAGCAGGCACGTTTGCACATCTTAGGTCAGATGAATGCGGTCCTCGAGAAACCTCGTGAGATTACCTCGGAAAATGCGCCTAGCATGATTGCGTTGAAGGTCGACTCCGACAAGATTCGCGACATCATCGGTAAAGGCGGTGCGACTATCCGTCAAATCACTGAGGACTCGGGCGCTACTGTCGATATCAATGACGACGGTACTGTTAAAGTTTTTGGTCAAAATCAGCACGCTCGCGATAAAGCGGTCGAGATGATTATGGCTATTACTGCAGAGGCTGAAGTCGGCGCTATTTACGAAGGTGTCGTTGCTCGGATTGTCGATTTCGGTGCATTCGTGAATATTCTGCCAGGTAAAGACGGTTTGGTTCACATCTCACAAATCGCTGATGAGCGTGTTGAGAATGTTACTGACTACCTCTCGGAAGGGCAGACAGTACGCGTTAAGGTTCTCGACGTAGACCAGCGCGGTCGTATCAAACTTTCGATGAAAGAAGTGGCAGAGAATTCAGCCGAGGCAACAGGTGAGGAAGAGCCTGAAGACTTGAGCGCTGAGTAAAGGCTAGCGATCTGCAGCGTGGGCTTGGCCCATCTGTAGTGTGCTTAAAGCTTAAAAAGGCCGTCGCCAGTCATGGCGCGGCCTTTTTTTTACAGTGCTGTGTTGTTTCAGGGCTCACTAGCCCGCGTCTAATGGGTAGTCACAGGATCATACTGCAAGCGGTTAGATAATTATTTTATCGCCCGATTTGCCATCAGGTCTTTAACAACCGAAGGGTCTGCGAGGGTCGATGTGTCGCCGAGATTGTCTAGATCGTTTTCAGCGATCTTGCGTAGTATCCGTCGCATGATCTTGCCTGAGCGCGTTTTGGGTAAGCCTGGGGCCCACTGAATAACATCGGGCTTGGCGATAGGTCCAATCTCCCTCACACACAGATTAATTAATTCAGCTCGAAGCGTTTCTGAGGGTTCTACGCCTCCCATGGGGGTGACGTAAGCATAAATACCTTGGCCCTTAATATCGTGCGGAAATCCCACTACGGCGGCTTCAGCGATGAGCTCGTGCTCGACAAGCGCACTTTCAACTTCAGCAGTCCCCATTCGGTGTCCTGACACGTTAAGTACGTCATCGACCCGGCCAGTGATACGGATGTACCCGTCAGCGTCTCTTAATGCGCCGTCACCAGTGAAGTAATAGCCCGGATAGGTACTGAAGTAGGTGTCGATTAAGCGCTGGTGATCGCCATAAACGGTGCGAATTTGTCCTGGCCATGAACGCTTAATAGCGAGGTAACCTTCTGCAGCGCCGCTAAGCTCCGCCCCTGTCTCATCAAGTATGACGGGCTCTACCCCGAAAAATGGAAAGCTGGCGTAGCCCGGTTTCAATGGGTGAGCGCCGGGGAGGGGGGTGATCATGATCCCGCCTGTCTCGGTTTGCCACCAGGTATCGACGATTGGGCAGCGTCCGTCGCCTATAACCGAGTGATACCACTCCCAGGCTTCGGGATTAATGGGTTCACCCACTGAGCCTAATACTCTGAGGCTCGCTCGAGAATGCTTCGTTACCAGCTCATCGCCGAATGCGTGGAGTGCGCGAATAGCCGTGGGCGCGGTAAAGAACAGATTGACCTTATGTTTATCGATAACTTCCCAAAAGCGGCCGCCATCGGGGTGGGTTGGCACGCCTTCAAAGATAAGAGAGGTTGCGCCGTTGGCGAGCGGGCCGTAAACGATGTACGTGTGGCCCGTGACCCAGCCGACATCGGCTGTACACCACCAAATCTCGCCTTCTTTGTAATCAAACACATATTTGAAGGTCATTGCCGCCTGAAGTAGGTAGCCACCGGTTGTGTGCAAAACGCCTTTGGGACTGCCGGTAGAGCCCGATGTGTACAGTATGAACAGGGGATCCTCTGCATCCATGCTTTCGGGCGCACACTCATTGGCTGCTGCGGCCGTGGCCTCGTGATACCAAACGTCGCGCCCTTCAACCCAAGAGATACTGCCGCCTGTTCGGTTAACGACTATGACTGAATCCACGTCTGAGCAGCTTTGTAGTGCGATATCGACATTGGCTTTCAGTGGGATCTTTTTGCCGGCGCGTACGCCTTCGTCGGCGGTAATGACCATGCGGCAATCGGCATCATTGATGCGGCTCTGTAGCGCTTCTGGAGAAAAGCCTCCGAAGACCACCGAATGCACCGCGCCGATTCGGGCACATGCTAGCATGGCGTAGGTAGCCTCGGGAATCATGGGCATATAAATGCAGACTCTATCGCCTTTTTGAACCCCTCGATCACGCAATACATTGGCGAGGCGGCAGACCTTATTCTTTAATTCTGAATAGCTAATATGTGAGCTTTGGGAAGGGTCATCGCCTTCCCAAATTAACGCGGTTTGTTCGGCGCGCTCTGGAAGATGTCGATCGATACAGTTGACCGAAACGTTGAGCTTGCCATCGACAAACCAATTGGCTTTGCCTTGGCTAATATCGTTGTCTGAGAGTCGGGTCCAAGGCTGATCCCAGGTTAAGAATTCCCCTGCGCGTTGCGCCCAAAATGTGTCGGGGTCCTCCAGCGACTGCCGATACATGGTCGCGTAGCTTTCGGGGGTGATGTGCGCATTGGCAAACTGGGGAGGTATTGGATAAGTGCCGTGATCAGGCATCGATGATCTCCATGTTCGATCAAATAAGTTTGTGCAAATAGTATAAAGCTCGCGCTGTACTTTGGTGCCACTAATTTATCTTATTAGTATTAAATACGGGCTAGCAGTTATTATGTACGCTCTAGCGACCTAAAAACTCTGGAGAATAATAATGTCACACTTGTCAGAGGCCAGTGCTCGAGAATACTGGCGTAGGAATAAAGCTCTGATGTTCAAACTTGGACTCATATGGTTTGCCGTTAGCTTCGGCTGCGGCGTGCTACTCGTAGATGTCCTCAATCAGATCCACGTTGGCGGCTATAAATTAGGGTTTTGGTTTGCGCAGCAAGGTTCAATTTATACATTTATTGCGTTGATCTTCTATTACTCCCGCGCGATGCATAATCTCGACAAAGAATTCAATGTTGAGGAGCGCGATTAATGGACTTGGCGTTCACTACCTACTTGGTTGTCGGCTTCACTTTCGCCATTTATATTGGCATTGCTATTTGGGCGCGTGCGGGCTCGACGAAAGAATTTTATATTGCCGGTGGGGGTATACACCCGATTGCTAACGGCATGGCCACAGCGGCCGATTGGATGTCGGCAGCGTCATTTATCGGTATGGCCGGCCTGATCGCTTTTATGGGCTATGGTGGTTCGGTGTTCTTGATGGGCTGGACTGGCGGTTATGTGATTCTCGCGATGCTTCTTGCGCCCTACTTGCGTAAGTACGGCAAGTTCACGGTGCCTGAATTTATTGGCGATCGATTCTATTCTGATGCGGCCCGGATTGTTGCAGTGATTTGCCTGATTATTTGTTCGGTGACCTATGTGATTGGTCAGATGAAAGGCATCGGTGTGGCATTCTCGCGCTTCTTGGAGACTGATTACGCTACCGGTTTGTATACCGGCATGATCATCGTATTTTTCTATGCCGTCTTGGGCGGCATGAAAGGCATCACCTTTACGCAGATAGCACAGTATTGCGTGCTGATTTTGGCGTATACCATTCCCGCAATCTTTATCAGTTTACAGTTGACTGGGAATCCCATTCCTCAGCTAGGCTTGGGAAGTACTTTGGTGGGCACCGATACTTTTTTGCTGGACAAACTTGATCAAACCGTGCAAATGCTGGGCTTTCCCGAGTACACAACGCAGACTCGTATCAGTACCCTCAATATGTTTGCTTTCACCGCGTCGTTGATGATTGGTACGGCGGGTTTGCCCCACGTAATTATCCGATTTTTTACCGTTCCTAAAGTGAAGGATGCGCGCAGTTCGGCAGGTTGGGCGCTTGTATTTATTGCTATTCTTTACACTACGGCGCCGGCCGTCGCCGGCATGGCGCGCTTGAATATTATGCAAACCATTGAGCCCTCTCCTGGGCAGTATCTAGAGCTTGATAAGCGCCCTGACTGGTTTCGCAATTGGGAGAAGACAGGCCTTTTGGCGATCGAGGATAAAAATGGCGATGGCCGTATTCAATATAGTGCAGATCCTGAAAGTAATGAATTAGTGACGCTTGATCGCGATATTTTGGTTCTTGCCAATCCTGAAATTGCCCAGCTTCCGAACTGGGTTATTGCACTGGTTGCAGCCGGTGGTCTGGCAGCTGCGTTATCGACAGCGGCGGGCTTGTTACTGGCGATCTCGTCAGCCATTTCGCACGACTTATTGAAGAGTACTTTCATGCCCAGCATCTCCGAGAAGGCTGAGCTCAACGCGTCTCGTGGCGCGATGGCCCTGGCCATTGCGGGTGCCGGCTATTTGGGTTTGCATCCACCAGGCTTTGCCGCTGGCACGGTGGCGCTCGCTTTTGGTTTGGCTGCATCATCACTTTTCCCGGCATTAATGATGGGTATCTTTTCTACAAGGGTCACTCGTGAGGGAGCTGTTGGCGGAATGCTGGCGGGCATTGGTATCACGTTATTTTATGTGTTCCAGCATAAGGGCATCATGTTTGTTGCCGACTGGCGATACTTAGAAGACTGGGGCAGTAATTGGTTCTTGGGTATCGAGCCCAATGCCTTTGGTGTGGTGGGTGCAATGGTTAATTTTGCCGTGGCTATCGCAATTAGTCAGTGGACACCTGCGCCGCCTCAGCGAGTTCGAGACCTCGTCGAAGATATTCGCGTTCCGATGGGCTCAGACGTGGTACACGTTAATCATTGATATGAATGATCGCTCGCGACGTTAGGTGTTAAATCGATGGCTGAATCGGCGTTAAAAAGGGCTGTGTTTACCGACCGGCATGTTGTCATAGCGCTGCTGGTAGCGCCTATCCTGGCCATAGCGAGCTGGTACGCGGTAGGCTGGTTAGCCGGTGATCTTGCCGAGTCTGAGGTTGCCGAATCAGGGCAGGCTTACCCATTGTTAGAGCGGTCCGGTTGCCGCTATGAAGGCGGTGAATGCCGGGTCAGCAACGGAGATTTCATGCTGACATTGACGGTGGGTACGATGGACAACGAAGGGGCTATCTATATTCAGTCTGCGTTACCCTTAGAGTCCCTGTTGATGGGGTTGCGGTCGTCCGGTGATAGTCCTCCTCTGGCCGCCCAGCGC
>Ga0206129_10007180_pt1 | contig 11050 bp, 12 predicted proteins | sample Helgoland_Spring_8_FD_148616 | JGI IMG/M metagenome (GOLD analysis project Ga0206129, IMG submission 148616) | Pelagic subsurface seawater microbial communities from Kabeltonne, Helgoland, North Sea - Helgoland_Spring_Bloom_20160502_2 | ecosystem: Environmental > Aquatic > Marine > Epipelagic ...
GAACCAGAGCCAGAGCCAGAGCCAGAACCAGAGCCAGAGCCAGAACCAGAGCCAGAGCCAGAGCCAGAACCAGAGCCAGAGCCAGAGCCAAATAAATCCCTTTGTGAAAAATTTTTCGATTTATTCGTTCAAAATTAATGTTATTTAATGATTTAAAAATATTAATTATAAATATAAAATGCCTCGCACGAAATATATTGATCACAAACTTCACTATCCAGAAGATAAATATACCAGGACAACCTGGACTCTACGCTTTTTGGACACTGTTATATATCACATCAATCGCGCTATTATCTATTGATAACACAAACCGGAAATTCAAGAGATTTTCTTTTACACCTTTGAACATTTAAAATGCCGACTTTCTAATATTTAGGGAATTAACAGAATTTGTTAATTTCAGTTAATTTATAAAATTGATTTAAAAATAAAATATATTAACAATATATAACGAAAATGGTTAAATATTCATGCGAACGGTGTGGAAAGGAATTCTCTCAAAAATCTCACTATGATTCTCATAATAGACGAAAAACTCCTTGTGAAAATAATAGTGATAAAATTAAGGCACTTGTAGATAAGGCAATTGAAGAAAAATTAAAAGAATTAAAAGAATTAAATAATAAAAAATTGATTGTTGAAAATGAAAAAGTAACTGTAAATACAGACACAATGGAACATCAACAACCAAAAGAAGTTAAATATATTGATTTATGTTCAGGAATTGGTGGATTTAGAACTGCGTTAGAGAGTATGGATAATATAAACTCAAAATGTGTTTTATCTGCTGATATTAAACAAGATGCCATCGACACATATAATTTAAACTTTAATGAAAATAATATAATAACTGATATATATACATTAAAGAACGAAGATATAGAACCATTTGATTTATTATGTGCTGGATTTCCTTGTCAACCTTTTAGTTCAGCTGGTCAGAAAAAAGGGTTTTCAGATAAAAGAGGAGGTATGATATTCAAAATTATTGACATATGTAAATATCATAAACCTAGTTTTGTAGTATTAGAAAATGTATATAACTTAATGACGCTTGAAAAGGGAAATTGTATAAAAAAAATAAAAAAGTTATTTGAGGATATTGGATATATTGTTAATTATGAAAAATTAAACTCATTTAATTTTGGGTGCGCTCAATCACGTGTAAGAGTTTATATTGTTTGTACTAAAGATAACACATTTAATTTTGAGGATATAAAATACAAACCGAAAGTTAATCTAAATAGTATAATTGATTATACGAATAAAGAGACCAAAATTAATCCAACATTTTGTAAAAAAATATTACAACTTCATAAAGAATCTCCAGTATTTGGATGTAAAATTGGAGACAAGCGTGGGGGTAAAAATAATATTCACTCTTGGGATATTGGTCATAATGGAATTATAAGCACAGAAGAAAAAAAACTCATGAAACAAATAATGCTGAATAGAAGGAAAAAACATTGGGCAAAAAATAAAAATATAGTATGGATGGATGGAATGCCTCTTACTTATGATGAAATTAAAACATTTTATGAAAATGATAATTTGAAAAATATGTTAGCTAATTTAGTTAGTAAAAAATATCTAAGACTTGAAAAACCAAAAGATTTGGTAGATGGAAAAAGAAAATATAAAGAAGATGCATCTGAAGGATATAATATATGTAAGGGTAAATTAAGTTTCCCTATCAGTAAAATATTAGACCCAAATGATATATCACCTACATTAACTGCAACAGATTCACATAAATTAGCTGTAATTATAGATGACAATACTATAAGAAACCTTTCATCAACCGAAATGAAAAAAATTTGTGGATTTCCTGATTCATTTGTCGTTCCTAATCATGTTAATTATGGAGATTTATTTGGAAATATGGCAACTCCACCTGTAATTAAAGAAATATTTGAGATTTTATTAAGTTAAAATCCAATATCATTGCGTTGTGTTTGAATGGATTCTAACTTTAGTTGTTTTTCTGAATCATGAACTTTATACCATTTACTTTGTATTAATTTTTCAATTCTATCTAAAAAGTTGGTAGGATTTCGTTTTTCTTTGCTTTTTTCATCTGTCCATTGATTTTTTGTTGCTGGTCTGATATTCACCCCCTTTTGACCTCCGATATTAATAGGTTTTTCACCGCCATAACCACAACAAATATTGTATACCGACAACATCCAGAAATCAGAAATTGTAAATCCTTTCTTTTCTTTGTCAATATCATATTCGAAAATCAAATACTTTACAGAAAGTTTTTTTTGAACCCCGTTCGGCTTGGAAATATCTCCCAAAAACCCTGTAATACTCCCTATATCAAAACCAGGACTTCTTTCTTTATTAAAACATTTCAATTCATAGTCATAAGATATGGTTTCAGACTCTAAATTTATAAAATCTGGTTTTTGTCCTGGTGGCCCTTTTTCAAATGTAGGAATTCGTTCTGATATAAATGGATAGAGAATATCTTCCATACAATTTCCGATTATATTACAATTATCTATTTCTCCTGAATGATTTGTACCATTTAGTAAAGTTATTTTAAAACTAATTTTTATTTTACAACCTACTAGTGATTTGCAGATTTTTTTAATTTCTGATGTTTTAGGGTCAGAAGACATACTGATTTCTTTAAGTAATAAGATAAGTATTTAATATGAATCAATTTTTTTATAAATTATCAGCAGTTAAATACTATTTATCCCATTCTAAAAATCAAGTGCAAACCTGTAAAATATTCGGTTGTTCTCCAAGAAGTTTAATGAGTATATAAATACAAATCTAATAATATTATTACACGAAAGAAAAGAGATTATACATCATATAAAATTACCAATAGTCATTTCTCATTCATAAAGCAACAACTCAAACAAACTATAACTATAGATGAATTGTGTTAGTCAAATTAAAAACTAAATATCCAAACCTAACGCTATCAAGAGTTCATTAGGTAGAGTTGTAAGAGATATAAATATCACACTAAAACAAACGCGATTACGACATGTAGTGGAAACCGAAAGTCAAGAAGTATTCAAAAAATATACTGGTATATTTGCGATTTCTTCAAAAGGATATGATATATATATAAAAAGGGAGGTATTGACAGTAATAGAATGGTGGATTTTATTAACAAGTTTATAAATGGAAAATATAAAAATAAATTAATTATTTTAGATAATGCGAGTAGTCATATAAATCAACTTGTAAAGGATGTAATTAAGAAGGATAATAATTTATTATATGCTGTCCCATATCAACATTATACAAATGCGATAGATGGATACTTTAATGTATTGAAATCACAATTACAAAAGAAAAAATGATTAACATATAATGAATTAGTTAATAATGTAAAAGATGTATTAGAAATACCAATACATATTTATAAAAATCTAATAAAAGAGCGTATGATAGAAATGAAAAATATGTAAAACGACCAGCAATGAGAAAAAGGAAACCTGAAAAATATCTGGATTAGGTCGGGCGTTTTAAATGTTCAAAGGTGTAATAATGTCTGCTATAAGCACACTTATTCCCCGCGTTCAGTGGTATAAAACGCGAACTATGGAAATAAACTTCCAACCACACAATAAATATAAAAGCCAGTTGATTCGAATACCATTTCTTTTTTTTTACATTATATATTTTGCTACGTTATTAAACTGGTAAATTAATAATGTTTGTAAAATATATTGTAGATAATATTAATTACTAAATTTTTACGATTATATCATATGAGAAAAATAATCATTATCGGTTTAATTTGTCTATTTGTCATTACTGTGTTTTTAGCAATGGCAAAGGAAAAAACAAAGGAAAAAACAAAGAGTGGTATATGTAGAGGTTACTTAACTGATAATGAATATTTAGAACATATGATACCGCATCACCAAGTAGCCGTAGATATAAGTATTTTACTACAAAAAACCACAAAAAATCCAGGAATGCATGAAATACTAAGAAAGATAATATGGGTTCAAAATTATGAAATACAATTAATGGGGGACATGACAAAAGGTTTACCGGAAAATGACATGAGTACAAGTGAAATAAATATGGATAGAAATTATACAATAACCACAGACTAACTGTCAAAACCGAATAAGATAGGGCTAACAAAAACATATTGTGACCCGAATTTTTTCAAACCAAAAAAACATATGGAGCACATTAAACACATGAAGTTAGATGATGAGATGTATATTAAACATATGATACCTCATCACCAAGTAGCAGTAGATATGAGTAAAGTGTTATTAAAAAACACGAAAAATGATTTTATGATCTACCTAGCTAACCGAATAATAAGAAGTCAGCAAGAAGAATTAATATTATTAAATGATATGTTGAGCAAAAAAATATATTCTTACCAAAGTAATTTGATAATTTAAAACTCACCCCCATACAAAGTTCTTGGTATATTATTACAACAATTGTGTGATCATTAGGAAATATGGTCATGCGTGGACAAAATGATATAGTTATACCAGAGCCGGATATCAGTAAATCTTTATGTGAAAAATTTTTCGAATTATTTATTCAAAATTAATATTATTAAACAATTTAAAAAAATATTGATTTTAAATATAAAATGGCTCATACAAAAGATATTATTCGCAAACTTCACTATCCAGAAGATAATGTGTTAGGACAACCAGGACTTTACACATTTTGGACATTACTTTATATTGCTTCGATTACATCACTTTCCGTTGACACCACGACAGGAAATTCCAGAGATTTCCTTTTAATTATGTCTGCTATAAGCACATTATTTCCCGCGTTTAGCGGCATAAACGCCATCTACGGAAATAAACTCCCATCTACAATGTTTTTAGTAATTGGTCCAATGTACCAATATTTCTTTTGGCAAATGCTAGCATATTATAGGACTGATGTATATGGAACCCATCCGATTGGCGTAATGAATGGTGTGTTTACTGGATTTTCAGCATTGTTCACTGTAGATGCTGTTATTAAAACTTGGTTATTAACAACCAACACTAAAGCGTATTTAGAGTATTCAGAAGAACAAGTTAAAGCAAATGATGCGCAAAACGAATAAATATATTCATGAAATAAAAATTTAATAAATAATTTTTAAATTATTTATTAAATGTCATTTTACATAACTACCGTTTAAACGAAATGTGGTCCATGCTAATTACACATACATTATCAGGTTTCGCAATATTCCATTCGATAAAAGGATCAAAAGGAAAATGTAACAACGCCTTCTCTTTTGGTAGATTTTGGAGCCTTCGTTCGAAATTATTTGCGTTTAATCTTTTATACCCTCTTTCACCAATAAAAATTTCTTGGTCTACAAAGTAATCATTGGATCTTAACAAGTCTATACATTCATTTGTTAGGTATGTTTTTCCGTTACAACCTCTTCCATACAATATAATAATTTTTGTTTGTTGTATGAGATTATTAAATAGTGTTTCTTTTACAATATTATATTTTTCAATATTATCATCAAAAGAATTTATTTGATTTTCCGCTGTTAAAGACATTTATAGTTTAATACCAATAAATTTTTTTTAAGTAATTTTTGAGATATTGTATAAATTGAAATCATATAAATAATTAAATTTATTAATATTATAGTACATGACAACTCTTTTAATTGTCGAATCGCCGGCTAAATGTAAAAAAATAGAATCATATCTAGGAAATAATTACAAATGCGCCGCCAGTTTCGGACATATAAGAGATTTAAATGGTGGATTAAAGGCTATCGATATTTCAAATGATTTTACTCCTTCATTTAAACTATTGAAGGAAAAAACAAAATACGTTTCAAACTTAAGATCTTTAATTAAAAACGCAAAAGAAGTAATACTCGCTACAGATGACGACCGAGAAGGAGAAGCAATCGCATGGCATTTATGTCAGGTTTTTAAGCTTCCCGTTAAAACAACAAAAAGAATTATATTTCACGAAATTACCAAAAATGCGATTGTTAAAGCGGTAAATAATCCAACGATCGTGGATATGGACATGGTGTATGCTCAGCAATCACGTCAAATTCTGGATATTTTAGTAGGCTTCATGGTTTCCCCAATATTATGGAAAAATATTAGTCGCAATACTAAAACCGGATTATCAGCCGGAAGGTGCCAAACACCAGCTCTTAGGATCGTATATGAAAATCAAAAAGAAATAGACGATAGTCCTGGTAGAAAGGCATACGACACGGTGGGACATTTTACCGAAAAAAATGTGGAATTTAAATTAAATAAACATTTTGAAAATGATGACGATGTGGGTGATTTTTTAGAAAATAGTATTGAATTTGATCACAAATATTCAGTATCAAAGTCAAAAATAGTAAAAAAAAAACCACCATTGCCGTTCACGACAAGTGCTTTACAGCAAAAATCGAGTAATGAATGCCATTTCTCTCCCAAAATGACTATGAGAATAGCACAAACCTTATATGAAAATGGTTTTATTACTTATATGAGAACAGACAGTAAAACGTATAGTAAGGATTTTATACAAGAATCTAAAAAATTTATAAAAGAAAAATATGGAAAAGAATATATTAATAAAAATGTTGATTTGTTATCAACCCGACAGTCATCAGAAGAAAAAAATAACCTTGGAACAAACGCAGCAAACGCAAAGCCCAAAAAAACTAAAAAAGGAAAAACTAACAGCAAATCAGCAGAAAAAAAAGATATGGCTCAGGAAGCTCATGAGGCAATTAGACCAACCAAAATTTATTTAGATGAATTGCCTGATACTATTGATTCGCGGGGTAAAAAACTATATAATCTGATACGAAAAAACACACTTGAAAGTTGTATGAGTGAAGCCGAGTATTATAGTATAACAGCTGTTATTACAGCACCAGATAAATATAATTATAAAAATATTTCCGAAAAAATTAAATTTCCGGGATGGAAAATTGTTGGAGGGTATGAAAAAGACAATTTAATTTATGAATTTCTCTCCAAACTAAATAAAAAAACTGTCAAATATAATAAAATTTATTCAAAGCAAGCACTAAAAGATTTAAAAACCCACTACACAGAAGCCAGATTAGTTCAACAGTTGGAAAAATTAGGCATTGGTAGACCCTCAACATTTTCAAATATTATTTCGAAAATTCAAGATAGAAATTATGTTAAAAAAGATAATATAGAAGGTAAAACACACACATGTGTCGATTATCAGTTAATTGGTAACAATTTAGACGAAATTGAAATTAGTCGCACATTTGGAAATGAGAAAAACAAATTAATTATACAACCTATAGGTATTATCGTAGTAGAATTCTTAATAAAACATTTTAAGTCGTTATTCGCCTATGATTTTACAAAAACAATGGAAGATTCGTTGGACTGTATTTCAAAAGGGAAAAAAAAAAGAAAAGAACTGTGTAAAGAGTGTTATGATGAAATATCAAAATCATCCAAAGCCATTGAACCAAACAATAGAGAATTATATCGATTTGATGAAAATCATGTGTATGTTGTCGCCAAATATGGTCCTGTTGTAAAATGTGATATCGAAGGTAATATCACATGGAAAAAAATAAAAAAAAATATTTCTTTAGATGATATTAAGAAAAATAAACTACAATTAAATGATGTCATTGAAACTCAAAAAACCTTTTCCGGTACAATTTTAGGTTCATTTAAAGACAAAGATGTTGTTTTAAAAAAAGGCAAATTTGGATTATTTATTACCTGGAATGAAAAAAATTACTCTATTGGTTTCTTAAAAAAAAATAAAGAAACTTTAAAATTAGAAGATGTAATTGATATATTATCTGGAAATAAAACCAATAATCCAAATATTTTAAAATTGGTTACGGGTGATATATCAATTAGAAAAGGTAAATACGGACCCTATATATTTTATAAAACAGAAAAAATGAAAAAACCTAGATTTTTAAAATTAAAAAAATTACAATGGAAATCATTATCTAACGCCGCAATACTGACATGGATACGCGATGAATATAATATATAATAATTACCACAAAATAATTATTATAATAGCAAAATATTTTTTTTTATTATAGCAAAATATTTTATTCTTTACTATATATATTATAATGCAAGATTTAAATAAAAAAAATATTAATTTAAATTCAGCAATGGAGTGGTTAACTATTTCCAAATGGTTAACATTCTCTAAGATTTTTTTTTTTATAGGGGTTATCATATTTATTATAACTAGTTTAGCTGGTGCCAAAGGGGGTATATTGGCTTCATATACATATATGACTGTGGGTGTTTTTATAACAATGTACATGGTTTCTCTCATGGTTTCCATGAACATATCTAGTGATGCTGGTATTATTGATATTATTAAGACTATAGGGCCGTTACTAATTCCTGGCTTATTTTTATTAATACCGTTATTTGCCTTAATATTTATTTTTTATACAAAAGGATCTATAATTGAAGGAAATACATCTAACTTACCCTCTGTATTTTACAGCATTAACACAGCAGCTTTTATAAGTATTTTAATTCAAGCGGCCATATTAATAAATTTTTATTCAAATGAAATTAAAATGTTTACAACAAATAAACCACACGAAAAAAAATGGCTTTACATATCGGGTTTGGTGTTGGCTAGCATTATAACGGGAGCTATATCTATTGAATTATATGTTATTATTACGTCATTTCTAACTGATGGGTAAAAAAAAATCGAAAAGTAATACCCATTTCATCTTTATTATGCCATATTCCAGATATTTTTAAAAGAATATTGATTTCTTCTAATTTTTTTTTTGTTTTATCTGTTTCTGAGAAAATTTTAATAAAGGAATTATTTAATTGTTCTTCTATTCTATAAATTTTTTTTGCTTTAATATCTAATACCCCAAGTATATTTTTTTCAATATCTTTTAAATATTTCATTATGATTTCGTTTTTTGATGATAAAAACGAACATTTTATTTTATTAAAATAAGGTTCGATAATTACTTTTTTTAATTTAAATTGTAAATAAATACCGTTAAATGAAGCATTATTATCAGAATAATATATTCGATAAAAATCACCATTTTCTAATATATTATTTTTTGTTTTATCTGAAATAATAATATTATTCATACTAAATTGATGTGGTGTTAAAGATAGTAACATTATATTATAATATAACAATCGTTTTAAGTGAGTTCATTTTTTAATACCATTAATAAAGCTATCATTTCTGGTGTAAAATCTTCTTTTGTAACAATATTATCTAAAAAAATATTACAATCTTTAACTATATTATCATAATGCTTTATTTTAATATTTATATAATTTTTCCATAATTTATATAAATTTGGGTGTGAAATTTCGATAGACGTTAAACGATTTTTTATTGAAATTAAACTAGTTTTAATGTCTTCTCCATGTGTTTCCATTTATAAAAAAATTAAATATATTTTTAAGTAATAAAGAAATTTAATAATAATAATATAATGAAGTTTTTAGAAACTAATTTTATAGATTATATAAAACAGTGTGAAAATAATAATTTACACAAAGAGCTGGTCCCAACTATTAAAAATATCACAACAAAAAATATTAATAATATGATTTTTTATGGACCAGCTGGAACCGGAAAATATACACAAGCGTTAAATATGATAAAAAAATTTAGCCCAACAAATTTAAAATATGAAAGAAAAATACATTTCGATTTTAATAAAAAATTAGAATATATTTTTAAAATTAGCGATTGTCATTTTGAAATAGATATAGGATTATTAGGGTGTCACGCAAAGCTTTTATGGAATGACATATATAGCAGAATAATAGATATAGTTTCGACGCAAAATTATACCACAACGTTTATTTTATGTAAAAATTTTCACACTATACACAGCGAACTACTTGATATTTTTTATAGTTATATGCAAAATCTTAATCACCAAAATATATCTTTAAATTATATTTTAATAACAGAACAAGTTGGATTTATACCAGATAATATATTAAATAGGTGTAGTATTATACCCGTTAAAAGGCCTACAAAAAAACAATATTCTATGGTTGTTAAATATAAACTAGATAAAAATATAGAACTAAATAAAATTAATAACATAAAAGATTTATCTTTACAAGAAACACAATTATCTTGTCCCGAAAAAAATATTTGTAATAATATTTTAGATATATTAAAAGACTATAAAAATTTAAATTTTTTAGAATTAAGAGAAAAAATATACGATATTTTTATATATCACTTAGATTTAAATCAATGTATTTGGACAATTTTTAAAGAAATGGTTTTATTATATGATATACCAGATGAAAAAGTAGTAAATTTATTAATTGAAATGAATAAATTCTATAAATTTTATAATAATAACTATAGACCAATTTACCATTTAGAGAAATTCGTATTAATTTTATGTAAAGAGGCACATGGATTATAAAAAAGCGTGTGATATTTTAAAACTAAAAAAAAAATTTGACATTAAAACGCTGCGCAAACAATATTACAAAATGGCAATGCTTTATCATCCAGATAAAAATAAATCGCCTGATGCTGAGAAAATTTTTAAAGAAATAAATACTTCTTATACTTATTTACAGAAACATTTAAATGTTGGTGATATCGAAGATACTTCGTTAAACTATTTTTCCATTATAAAGAAATGTATGGGGAATTTTTTTCCCTCAATGCCGTGGAATGAAATTTTTTTAGATAGTACACTGACGGGAATTTTAACCAATTGTAAAAAAGCATCTCTGAAAATTTTTTCTGAAATAAACAAAGACAAAGCATTAGAAGTATACAGTTTTCTCTCTGCCAATAAGGAAATATTCGCAGTATCGGATGAAGTATTAACTGAAATGTATGCTGTTTTACAAAAAAAAATGAAACATGACCATATTGTCATATTAAATCCCACGCTAGATGATTTATTAAATGATACTATATACAAACTTAATATGTGTGAAAAAGAATTTCTAGTACCTTTATGGAACCATGAAGTTTGTTTTGATATATCGGGCGCCGACTTAATTGTCCAATCATTACCGGAATTAAAAAAACACATCGTTATTGATAA
>Ga0206129_10007183_pt1 | contig 11049 bp, 9 predicted proteins | sample Helgoland_Spring_8_FD_148616 | JGI IMG/M metagenome (GOLD analysis project Ga0206129, IMG submission 148616) | Pelagic subsurface seawater microbial communities from Kabeltonne, Helgoland, North Sea - Helgoland_Spring_Bloom_20160502_2 | ecosystem: Environmental > Aquatic > Marine > Epipelagic ...
AATCTGGAATTGTTATTATTCAAAAAGTATTTGGAATCATTTTATTGGCTATCGCTGTAAAATTATTCACATCCAACATAGGTCAACTGCTGTAAACCAATATCTTTGTGTTATGAAAATACTACTTCCTTTATTTATGATTTTAGCCCTTGCAGGCTGTGTTTTTAATCTTACACAAATTGATTGGGCTGATCCGTTGGCTGGAAAAAGTAGTGTAGCAGTGATTGGCGTGATGGCTTCTGCAAGTGCTTTTTTATTGCTTCTAATTTTAATTCTTTCTAAGCGAATCGCTCAGAAAATGAAAAACCGCTAGTAGGATTTAATATCATCCAAGGCTTTCTCAATAAACAAGTCTTTTTGGTTTGCTATCCTTACATATAAGTTTTCATCAAATAATTGAATAGCAATAAAGGCTTTGGCTGAATTCAAAAAAATTGCTTTGTTTTTTTTATTTATCTCAATAGGAAAGCTGTTTGCCTTGCAATATTCCTTAAAGGCTTCAACAAAATCTTCTTGATAAGGCAACGACTCATTAAAAAACTGAGCAGGATTTTCAAAATCATATTTTTTAGGATTCGCATCCATTTCTAAAAAAATAAAATTATTTAATATGTTAGATCGTAAAAAATAATTATTCCAAACTTCATCTGGAGATTCATCGTTTGACACATAAAGATCTGGTGTGATTCCTCCCCCACCATATACAACTCGTCCTTTTGGGGTGGTATAGACTAAAGTATCATTTACAGGAATATTCGCTTCATTTTGCATTTCTCCAGTCATGTAACGGTCCTGAACCTCTGCGTAATAATCATCTCGAGAAGTACTGTCATAAGGCCTCTGAATTGAACGTCCCGTGGGAGTATAATAGCGTGCCGTAGTTAAGCGAATCTGATCTCCTCCACCTAAAGGCATTTGTTGCTGTACCAAGCCTTTACCAAAAGTTCGTCTTCCAATTATTAAACCTCGGTCATTGTCTTGTATTGCACCAGCAATAACCTCACTGGCAGAAGCTGAATTTTCATCTACAAGTACATACAAACTCCCCTTTTCGAAAGAGCCACTTGAAGAAGCAACTGTTCTTTCTCTAATCCCATTGTTACTCTCTACTATGACTATTGGTTTTTTTGCGCTCAAAAAATCATCGGCTATTTGTTTGGCCGGGAGTAAATAGCCTCCTGGATTCCCTCTCAAATCAAGTATTAAATGTTGTATTTCTTGATCAACAAGCTTTGCTAAAGCTTCGCTAAATTCTATAAAAGTGGTTTGAGAAAACCGATTAATCTTTATATACCCTGTTTCATCATTTATCATGTATGAAGAAGAAACACTAGGTAAGGGCACCGAACCTCTTTTGAGATCAAAGGTGAGTGTAGAATCTATTTTTTTACGGAATACTTTGAGTTGAATGGGAACTTCAGAACTTCCTTTAAGCTTAGACACTATATCAGTACTAGGTAGGTTTTTTTGATAAAGGGTATCTTGATCTAGCATAAGAATTCTGTCTCCAGATTTCAAGCCTGCCTTTTCACTAGGTCCTCCTTCCAAAACACGGACTACTGCAATAGTATCTCGCACCATAAAAAAACTCACTCCAATTCCCTTGAAATTGCCCTGCATACTTTCGGAAATAGATTGTTTTTGAACTGCGGGAATATACACCGAATGTGGATCTAACTCGTCTACAATATCCTCAATCAAAACGCCAACAAGGCTGTCTGTATTGATTTTGTCCACATAATCATTGGTTAAATAGGTAACCAAAGTGTTTAATTTCTTCACACTTGGGTTAGTAATAGGCTGTATGTTAGAAAAACCTATTCTATGAGAACCAAACACGTAACCAATTGCTATAGAGAGCAAAACGATTATCAATAAAAAAAAAGAATTCGTTTTCATATTTCTACTTTTCTGAGACTACATGACTGAGTTGTACTCCTGCTTTTCTTAAAAAGTCTAAGCCCGTCGTATCCTTATATTCTTTAGCATAGACCACCCTAACAATTCCAGATTGATGAATTAATTTACTACAATCTTTACAAGGAGAAAGGGTGATGTACAAAGTCGCTCCTTTACAGGATTGAGTGGAAGCTGCAACTTTTAAAATCGCATTTGCTTCGGCGTGAAGGACATACCATTTAGTGTAATGCTCTTCATCTTCACATACATTTTCAAAACCAGAGGGGGTTCCATTATATCCATCTGAAATAATCATTCGGTCTTTTACAATAAGAGCTCCTACTTTTTTTCGATCACAATAGGACAATTGCCCCCAAGTGTTTGCCATTTTTAGATAGGCTTTATCGTACTTTTCTTGTTTTCCTTTAACCATTAGGGCGAAGATACCAATTTAGCAATCAATCTTATTTTAAATTCGCTCAAAAATCATCTCTAAGGCGAGTATTAAAACGAGACTTCCAATTATTATTTCCCAAAATTTTCTTGAAAGTTTAGGGATTTTTAAAACCAGAAAACTAAAACTAAGCACTGCAATGACAATTGCAGCCTGAGCAAATTCAACCCCCAAAGCAAAAGAAAAGAGTGAAAGTCCTACAGCATCTTCTGGAATTAACATACTGAAATAGCGTCCAAAACCAAGGCCATGAATGACACCAAAAACGAGTGTGATAACTGGAAAAAAGAATCCCTGTTTTGAACGATGCTTATCGTTTTTGGACAACAATAATGAGGCTGCACTAATTGCAATAGTGACAGGAATTAACAATTCAATCCAATAACTAGAAAAAGAAAGCCCTCCGTAGAAATTTCCAACCAACGAAAGTGTGTGCCCAAGAGTAAATAAGGTAACCCATAATAATAATTTTCTGCTTTCTCTAAAACTAAATGGCATGGCAAGCGTAATAATGAAATAGAGATGATCTAGACCCTCCCAATCCATTACATGCCAAAATCCAAGGTTCTGATAAAACCAAAATGTTTCCATTATATTCCTCTCTCTTTTTGAATTTTTTCGTAAGCCTGCTGAACTTTTTGAAATTTTTCTTGTGCTCCTTTAATTAGAGCAGGCTCTTTAGACTGTAATTTATCAGGATGGTATTTCTTTGCCATATTTCGGTAAGCTTTTTTAACCTCAGGGTCAGTTGCAGAGGGTGTAATCTCCAATATGCGATAAGCGTTGCCTGTTGATTTCACAAACATGGCTTTTATACTCTCTAAATCAACCGAACGAATTCCCAATGCAGCTGCAATTTGCTTTATTTTGCTAAGTTCTGATTGAGAAATACTTCCATCTGCATTGGAAACACCCATCAAAAAATGAATGATTTGTAGTCGAGTTTCATAACGGCTTTGAGAAGTGAAAACTTGAGCCAAATCTTCTATATTTTGCGTGTCTTTTTTTACTTGTTCGTTGAAGGTTTCAAAAATAGAGGCCGCCTTTTGTTCACCATAGTTGGTAATAAAAAAATTTCTGACAAATTGTAATTCTTGGGCCTTCACCTGACCATCTGCCTTGATTACAATTGCTGCAAAAGCAATAAGATTGATCTGAAATTGTACTGGATCAGCGCGTTGGGTAAATGTTTGGAAATTGGAACCAGAACCGTTGACTACTTTTTCTAAAACACTCCCCACAAAAAATCCAAAAATAGCTCCCGGAAACCTAAAAAAGTAATATCCGAAAAAAGCTGCTATCCATTTAATCATTCTAGAATTCAATAATGAAATACAAATTTGACAAATAAAATCGGTGCAACAAAACATATCCATAATACATTACTTTTATATCTTTGAAAAAAAAATATGTATCCAGCAGAATTAGTAAAACCTATGAGAGAAGAATTAACAAACATCGGTTTTGATGAATTGTTTACCTCTGAAGATGTTACCAACGCACTTGCAAAATCAGGAACCACATTGGTAGTAGTAAACTCCGTTTGTGGTTGTGCTGCCGCTAATGCACGTCCAGGTGTATTTCATTCACTCCAAAATGAAAAAACTCCTGAAAATTTGGTCACGGTATTCGCCGGTGTAGATGCAGACGCAACCAACACAGCTCGTGATATGATGGTTCCTTTTCCTCCTTCTTCTCCAAGTATTGCTTTATTTAAAGATGGTGAATTGGTTCACATGGTTGAACGTCATCACATTGAAGGAAGACCCGCAGCAATGATTTCAGAAAACCTAAAGGCGGCCTATAACGACCACTGCTAGAGTATTTTATCTAATCTTTATTGGTCACACCTAAATCATGAAAAAAGGATTCAGCTATATAATGAGTGTTATTTTCTACTCCTGTTTTGGCCTCTTTTTAGTGCTTTTTCATGGAATTCAATGGGTTTGCTTTTACGGATTTGGATATCGAGCTCAAAAAAATGCTGTTGAATTATTAAATTTTTTCCTTTTGGGGTTTCTCAATCTTTTGGGCACCTGTGTTCAATTTGACCATCCTAATCCTCTGCCCAAAGATCGGTCTTTTATATTTGTGGCTAACCACCAAAGCACTTACGACATCCCTCCAATTATATGGTATTTACGAAAACATCATCCTAAATTCATTAGTAAAAAAGAATTAGGTAAAGGAATCCCCAGTGTTTCTTTCAACTTACGTCACGGAGGAGCCTTATTAATTGATCGAAAAAATCCAAAAGAAGCGATTCAATCTATTCAAGTGTTTGGGAAACGATTGACTGAAAATAAACACTCTGCTGTTATTTTTCCAGAGGGAACTCGAAGTCGAGATGGTAAGATTAAACCTTTTCAAAAAGCAGGCCTGTCTACTCTACTAAAACACATGCCTGATGCTCTTGTGGTTCCAATCTCAATCGGGAATTCTTGGCGTTTTGCAGAGCATAAATATTTTCCTATGCCCCTAGGAATTCCATTAAAAATTAAAGTACATCCAGCCCTTGAAATTATTCCTGGAGAAAATGAAAAACTTTTTGAAACTATCGAAACTATTGTAAGAAAAGGGGTCAAAACTTTGCAATAAAAACTTATTTATTCAAGATCTAGCTACAAACTCGTTGGGAGAACAATAGTAAAAGTTGTTCCTTTTTTGGGAGTAGATATAAAGGAGATTATTCCTCCATGAGATTCAATTATATTTTTAACAATTCCTAATCCAAGTCCCATTCCAGAGGTCTTGGTTGTGAATTTAGGTTCGAAGATTTTATCTTTTAAATTAGGCGAAATCCCATTTCCATTATCCGTTATCGTAATAGTGGTTTGATCTTGTTCTCCACCTATATGAATCCCAATTTGAGGTATCTTTTTTGGAGAAACCGATTGCAGGGCGTTCTGTATTAGATTGGTGATAACTCTAATCCATTGAGTTCGATCCAACTTATGAATGATATGAGCTTGATTTGATGAAAAAATAATATGCTCTTCTTGAAAAATTGTTACTGCCATTTTGGTTACTTCAACCAAATCACATTCTTTCATATTGGGCTTGGGTAAGCTGGCAAAATCTGAAAAGGCCTCTGCTACCTCACTCATCGTGTCAATTTGCTGAATCAACAGGTTTGAAAGGTCGTTTAATTTGTTTTGACTATCAGGATCATTAGGATCGTATTTGCGTTGAAAACTTTGAATGGTCAAACGCATTGGAGTCAATGGATTTTTAATCTCATGCGCTACCTGACGTGCCATTTCCTGCCATGCCTGTTCTCGCTCTGTTTTAGCAAGTTTGGCCGCACTCTCCGATAAATCATCAATCATATTATTGTAAGAAGTGACTAAACTATCAATTTCACGCGTTGCATTTTTGAGATATATTTTCTGGTTCTTTTTTTGAAGACCCGTTTGTGCCATTCTCACTCTAATCGTTTCCAAAGATCGGGTGACAAATTTGGATAAAAAATATGCAATAAAAATTACTGCAATAAGTAATAAGGTGTAGATCTGATATAGATTCTGTAAAAACGAATTCAACTCATTTTCTGAAAAGGAAATATCTTCAAAATATGGAAAAAACAAAATCCCATAGGCTCGATTTTCATCGTCTTTCAACAAACTGTAAGACGCGTGAAATTTGTCAATATCTGAATTGTAATGTTCTAAATAAATTCCTGTTTGGCTATTAGAAATCTTCTCCAACAAGACTTGATCTAATTTATAATCATTGGCAATAATTTCAAGAGGAGTGTGATAAATAAAGAGTGGGGTCCCATCTAATCTAAAGAGAGAATAACGTACACTATGAATATCATTTATCTTTTCAAAATCCATATTGAATTGGTTCCAAACACTATCTGCTTTGTTGTGCAAATTATTTTTACTTACAAGATGATTGACGTGTCTTTTGATTTGAGCTTCCTTCCGATTCAATCTCCCTAAGTGATAATTTTCTCTTTGTGACTCATACTGTATGGAGGTGGTTCCTAAAATGAGAGCCCCTGAGACCAAAAGCATGAGAATCATTACTACAAAAAGACGTGTTCTAAGTGAAAATTTTTTAGGAAGCTTTAAAGGAAATACCATTACTCTTTTCTTGTTTTTTTGTACAATTTAATCCCTAAAAATAGAACTAATGCTAAACCAATTAATCCAAGTAAACCTGTTATCCAATGTAAACTATCTTTCAGAATTACTAGAAACACTATAGCAAAAAGCAATAAAGTTGCCCCTTCATTCCAAATCCGCATAAAATTACCACTGTGTTTGATTTCGTCTTTTTGTAGCTGTCTAAAATAGATGTGCGTTTTCCAATGATATACTCCTAATAAAAGTACTAATGAAAGCTTCAAATGCATCCAGGGCAGTAACAACCAAGACGGCATGAGGTATAATAACCATGCAGCAAATAATATTGCCAAAATAGCAGAAGGCCACGTGATAATATACCATAACCTCTTGGTCATTAATTTAAACTGAGGAATGAGAATATCAGCTTCAATCTTTGATTTCATGCTTGCTTCTATGTGATAAATAAAAAGTCGGGGTACATAAAATAAACCTGCAAACCAAGTAATCACAAAAATAAGGTGCAACGCTTTTATATAATTATAATACAAGAGGTTCTATTTTAAATTTAAATAATCCAACTTTAAAGCTGCAAATGTCGCATTAAAGTTTTCCAAATCCTCAGAAAGGAGCTTGTTATAATGTTTCATTTGTACTTTAATTTGACTTGTGAGTAACTTACTTACTGTTATATCCTGATCTGTTGGTGGAAAATCATTGACCATGACTAAATTATTAATGTGCCCTAGTTTATTGGTCAAACGAATTTGAAAATTGAGTGGATCTTGGTTACTCTTATTTTGTGTTTGATAGAGTGCCTTCTCAATTTCTGAAAATTCCTTTTTAAGAGTGGTTGCGGTTTCGAGAATTTCTTTTGCCTCGTCTAAATCTTTGTAATTTTTTTCAAATGTAGCCAATTTTGAATTGATACTTCTGATATTTTTAATGGCCTGATGTGCCTCATCTAAAGTTTGATTTACAGCATTTACAAAATCAAACTGCTCTTGCATCTCTGCAATTGTAACCTCGGCTCTAGGATCTGGAAGAATAGTAAAAGTACGTTCAGAAACGGCATCATTTTTTTGAAGACTAACTGTGTACTGGCCAGGTACAGCTTTAGCTCCAGAGAGAGATGCCCCCCATAAAATCATTCCTTCAAGACGTTCGGCTCCTTTATATCGGGTGTTCCAAACAAAACGATTTCCTCCTACTTTGACTTCCAATTTATCTTTTTCAGAAGCGGTGCTAAAGGTTTTAATTATCTCTCCGCCTTTCTCCTTAAAATGTAATTGAAGGGTATCTTTTGTTGTATCAAAATCTTTAACATTAAAATGAACAATTACTCCATTGGATAAATTAGTACCCTCGGTCAATGATGGACTCCCCCCATAGCCAGAAGTGCGGTAACTATCCTTTGGCTGAAATAAAATCATTTCTTGATTCACTACCTCTTTATTTAACTGATATAATACTGTTAAATCATCAATAATCCATAAACTTCTACCCTGGGTTGCAACTATTAAACTGTTATCCTTAATGGTCATATCGGTGATAGGAACTATCGGCAAATTCAATTGGAATGGGTTCCATGAAGCACCATCATCATAAGAAATATACATTCCTGTTTCAGTTCCTGCGTAGAGCAATCCTTTTCTTGAAGGATCGGCTCTGAGGACTCTTGTGAAATGTTCCTTATTGATTCCATTGGTAATTTTGACCCAAGTCTGCCCATAATCTGATGTTTTGTATAGATACGGTCTAAAATCTCCTGTTTTGTACAGTGTACCTGCAACATAACAAACTCCAGGATCAAAGGGTGAAGGATCAATACTATTGATCATCAACCACTTGGGCATTTGAGAGGGAGTAACATTCGTCCAATTTTCACCACCATCACGAGTGAGGTGTATTAAACCATCATCACTTCCCACCCATAGCAATCCTTCTTCAAGTGAAGATTCATTGGCTGCAAAAAGAGTACAATAATATTCAACTCCAGTGTTGTCTTGTGTAATAAGCCCTCCCGAAGATTTCAATCGCTCAGGATCGTTTCGGGTTAAATCTGGACTAATAACTTCCCACGATTGCCCTTCATTTTCAGACACGTGAACTTGGTTTGAAAAAGTATATAATTTTTTGGGATTATGCTTGCTAAAAATGATAGGGAAATTCCATTGAAAGCGGTATTTCATTCCTTCTGCACCATAGCCCATCGGATTGTCTGGCCATACATTGATGGCTCTTCTTGTCTTATTTTTATGATTTACTCTGGTTAGATACCCTCCATAGCTCCCTCCATATACAATATCATTGTTTAGAGGATCAACTGCTATATGGGCAGATTCTCCCCCGGCAGTAGATTCCCAATCTGCCTCAGAAATACCTCTACCTGATGAACGATGCGCAATACGAATAGTAGAATTATCTTGTTGGGCTGCATATATTTGATAAGGAAAAGCATTATCTGTAGTCACCCTGTAAAACTGTGCTGTAGGCTGATTCATGTATGTACTCCATGTTTCTCCTCCATTATAGCTAAGCTGAGCTCCACCATCATCTGCAATAATCATACGTTGATTATCCTCCGGAGCAATCCATAAATCGTGATGATCACCGTGAGGAGCATTATTCCGCTTGAACGTTTTTCCTCCATCTTTCGATTTATGATAGGAAACGTTCATTACATAAACAATATCCTCATCTTGAGTATCTGCATAAATTTTAGAATAATACCATGCACGCTGGCGTAGTGCCCTACTATCATTTATGTGAGACCAAGAAGACCCTCCATCATCAGAGCGATATATTCCTCCTTTTTCTTTATTTTCTACTATTGCCCAAACTCGTTGAGAATTTAATGGAGATACTGTAACACCAATTACTCCAAGTGTTCCTTTGGCAAAACCTTTATTTAAACTTATTTCTTTCCAAGTTTTTCCTTCATCAGTACTCTTCCATAAAGCAGAACCCTCTCCACCACTATTCAAACTGTAAGGAGTTCTGTTTAATCTCCAAGTAGAAGCATATAAATGTCTTGGATTGGATGGATCCATCACTAATTCAAAAGCACCAGAATCTGCATTTGAGAATAACACTTTTTTCCAGTTTTTACCTCCGTCTATACTTTTGTAGACTCCACGTTCAGAAGTAGGTTTATAAATATTTCCCAATACCGCAGCGTAAACAATTTCTGGATTGCTAGGATGAATCACAATTCTAGGAATATGTCTTGACTTTGGCAGTCCTGAAAAAGACCATGTTTTACCAGCATCTACTGTTTTCCAAACTCCATATCCTGAAGAAACATTTCCTCTTACGGTTACTTCTCCACCACCAACATAAATTACATTAGAGTCACTTTTAGAAACCGCAACAGATCCAATACTTCCTCCAAAAAAACCATCTGAGATGTTTTCATAAGTCTGACCACCATCTTCTGTTTTCCAGACACCACCCCCTGTAGAACCAAAATAAAATAAATCTGGTTTTCCAGGGACACCAGTCACTGCTGCAGACCTTCCTCCTCTAAATGGACCAATAGATCGATACGATAAAGATTCGTAAGTTGCCTCAGGAAAATTGAGAATTGTTGTTTGATTTGCCCTCTTTTTTCGTTGCCCATAAAAAGGTTGAAAAGCTAAAAAAGAGAAAAATAAAGCAGAAAATAAAAAATGACTGTTTTTCATAAGATATGTTAATGAATTAAAAGTATAAAATATATTTCTTTTTAAATAGAGTAATTACCACAGATATACTGGAATTGAATTCAATGAACTTAAATCGTATTCCTAATCAACCAACTCTTTCTTGACTGCACGATAGAGAAAATAAGCCGTCATAACAGTAGAGAGAACATCAGCAATCGGGAAAGCAATCCAGACTCCCATTACGCCATATATGTTAGAAAGAATAAACAATAAAGGAATAAAAAATAGCCCTTGACGACTTAGTGTCAATAACAAGGCAGGTAATGCCTTTCCGATAGCTTGAAAATAAGCAGCACCAATTAGTTGTATACCAACTAAAGGTAAAGCCACGAAAACATATTTTAATGCTAATGGAGTTTGAGCAGCTACGGCACTATCTTTTGAGAAAATTCCAGGAATATATTCTGCAAAAAAGAAAATGAATAAAAAAATAAGCGTTGCCAAAAATACAGCATATCGAATTGAGATATTGATTACACTTCTAACACGTTGTATATTTTTGGATCCATAATTATATCCTGCAATGGGTAAAAACCCTTGGGTGATCCCAAGAATTGGAAAGGTCGCAAACATTAACATACGACTAATAATTGCATATACAGCAATAGAAGATTCACCTCCATAAGAAAACAAAATATTGTTTACCAAAAGCACAGTAACGCTGACCATAGCCTGTCGTGCTAGAGTAACAGATCCCAATGAAGAAATCTCTTTAATCAACAAAGGTTTTAAATTGAAAGCACTTAAAGTGGGGTGCAAACTAGTGTTTTTTGAAAGAAAAAAATAAATAATATAAGCTGCACAAACACCGTAAGATAGTGTAGTTGCCCATGCTGCACCCATCATACCCCAATCAAAAACGTTGATAAATAAGTAATCAAAAAGCAAATTGGACACTGACGGCAAAAGCATAGCA
>Ga0206129_10007184_pt1 | contig 11049 bp, 9 predicted proteins | sample Helgoland_Spring_8_FD_148616 | JGI IMG/M metagenome (GOLD analysis project Ga0206129, IMG submission 148616) | Pelagic subsurface seawater microbial communities from Kabeltonne, Helgoland, North Sea - Helgoland_Spring_Bloom_20160502_2 | ecosystem: Environmental > Aquatic > Marine > Epipelagic ...
ATGTGTTTCTTGGGGAAGCAAAGCCTCAATAAACTCCAGTAAAACAGCATCGAAATTAATGATGGGAATGAACGGGATTAAATTCAATACAAATAGTAAAAAGGGAAAGAGTGCCATAAAAAAGCTAAACGAAATACTCCCAGCACGCGCTGTTAATGCCCCTCGAATAATACCCAAAAGGTACATTTCGATTAAGTCATAAACGGAAAAGCTTTTCCCTCCTGGAAGTTTGATTAATTCCAAAGCTTGTATAAGCTGACCAATGAGCGGAATTTTTTTTAGTTTTTCTTTCATAGCTAAACTCTAGTTCAAAAATACTAATCCCCAATCAACTTCTATGGGCTTCGAAGATTTTTTTAAAAAAAGATATGCTTTTAACGGGCATGAAAATCAAAACTCGACAGGAGTTTTGTAATTTTGCAAGATGGAAATACAATTGATTTGCATTGGCAAAACAGATGATTCTGAATTACAAAAGTTGATTTCAAATTACGAAAGCCGTTTGAAACACTACCTAAAGTTTTCGCTTCAAGTAATCCCCGACCTCAAAGATGCCAAAAACCTTTCTCAAGAACAACAGAAAGCTAAAGAAGCTGTTCTGATTGAAAAACAGTTGCGCACTTCTGACGTAGTTATTCTGTTAGATGAAAACGGGAAAGAATTTTCTTCGGTTGGATTTTCAGAATTTTTAAATAAAAAAATGAGTTCAGGCTGTAAACGTCTTGTCTTTTTAATTGGTGGCCCCTATGGTTTTGCAACTTCACTGCACCAACAATACAAAACAAAAATAGCGCTCTCACAAATGACTTTTTCTCACCAAATGATCCGTCTATTTTTTGTTGAACAACTGTATCGAGCCAATACCATTTTAAAAAACGAACCCTACCATCACCGCTAAAACGATTCTATGAAACTTGTATTTGCAACCCACAACCGCAACAAACTTAAAGAAATTCAGGAGCTCGTTCCGCCCGGAATTGAGATTTTGAGTTTAACAGACATCAATTGCACAGAAGACATAGAAGAAACCGGGATAACCTTGGAAGAAAACGCCAAGATCAAGGTAGACTACATCAAAGACCACTATGGGTACGATTGCTTTGCTGACGACTCTGGATTGGAAATCGATGCTCTTGATGGCGCACCAGGTGTCTATTCGGCTCGTTATGCTGGGGTTGAAAAAAGCAATGAAAAAAACATTGAAAAAGTGTGGGCCAAACTTGCAGAAAAAAAAGATACTGCTGCACAATTCAGAACCATCATTGCAGCTCATATCGATGGTAAAAGTTTGCAATGCGAAGGGAAAGTACGTGGTACTATAATTTTTGAAAAACGAGGAGAGGGCGGCTTTGGTTATGATCCAATTTTCATCCCAGAAGGGTACCCCAAAACCTTTGCGGAATTAGGAAAAGAGGTCAAAAACGAGATCAGTCATCGGGCAAAAGCATTTAGCCTTTTTCTAAGTAGCTTGTAATTAGCTGATTGACCCTCTTATTAAAAATGCTTTAAGAAGAGCTAAGTGGATAATTAACAGTACCTTTGCGGCAATGAAAACATTCCAAGAACTTGGTCTTAATGATGCGTTATTAGAGGCTATAAAAGACATGGGGTTTGAAACTCCATCAGAAGTACAAGAGAAAGCAATTCCAATCCTCCTAGAGAAAGACACCGACATCGTTTCTTTGGCTCAAACTGGAACGGGTAAAACAGCCGCATTTGGATTTCCAATGCTTCAAAAAATTGATTCTAAAAGCAGAACAACTCAAGGATTGATTCTATCACCCACAAGAGAACTCTGTTTACAAATTACACAAGAAATAAAAAACTACGCGAAGCACATGAAAGGTGTGAATGTTGTTGCTATCTATGGCGGCGCAAGCATTACCGATCAGGCGAGAGCAGTTAAAAAAGGAGCGCAGATTTTGGTTGCCACTCCCGGTCGTATGCAAGATATGATCCGCAGAAGGTTGGTCAATGTTTCTAAAATTGAATACTGTGTTTTAGATGAAGCTGACGAAATGCTCAATATGGGATTCTTCGAAGATATTACCGATATCCTTTCGCATACTCCCGATGAAAAAAGTACCTGGTTATTTTCTGCAACCATGCCCAAAGAGGTATCAGTAATTGCAAAAAAATTCATGCACAATCCGGAAGAAATTACGGTTGGTACTAAAAATGCAGGTACTAAAAATGTAAGTCATGAGTACTATAAAGTAAGTGGTCGTGATCGTTACCCCGCTTTAAGACGTTTGGCCGATGCACACCCTGATATCTTTTCTGTTGTATTTTGTAGAACAAAAAGAGACACCCAGAGTGTAGCGGAAAAACTAATCGAAGACGGTTACAGCGCAGGCGCCCTTCACGGTGACCTAAGCCAAAACCAACGGGATATGGTAATGAAATCGTTTCGTAACAAGCAAATCCAAATGCTCGTTGCTACCGATGTTGCAGCCCGAGGAATTGATGTAGATAACATTACCCACGTAATTCACTACCAACTTCCAGACGAAATAGAAACCTATACCCACAGAAGTGGAAGAACGGGTCGTGCTGGAAACCAAGGAGTGTCGATGATCATTGTTACCCAAAGTGAATCACGCAAAATTCGTGCAATTGAAAAAATAATTCAAGCGAATATTGAAATGAAGAAAATTCCCACGGGAATGGAAATTTGTGAAACACAATTATACTCTTTAGCTCAAAAAATAAAAAACACAGAAGTAAACGAAGAAATTTTCAACTACTTGCCAAAAGTAGAAGCAGAATTAGAAGACCTAAGCAAAGAAGAACTCATTCAACGTTTGGTTTCTGTAGAGTTTGCTCGTTTTCATAACTACTACAAGAAGTCTAAAGACCTCAACAGCAAATTTGAAGACAATCCAGCAGATAAAACAAAGCACAACAGAAAAGACACTACCCGTTTCTTTATCAATGTTGGGGAACGCGATGAATACAACTGGATGGCACTTAAAGATTTCTTAAAAGCAACTTTAGAAATTGATACCGATGATATTTTTCATGTAGACGTAATGGAGAGTTTCTCTTTCTTCAACACTCCCAACAGTTTACAAGAAAAGGTTATTGAAAAATTCACCGACTTTAAAATTGACGGACGTTTCATCAATGTAGAGATTTCTGAAAAAGGACCCAAAGGCAGAAGCGGTGGAGGCGGCGGTAAACGCAGAAGTTTTAATAAAGACGGCGGCTCTGGTGGTGGCGGTGGATATAAAAAGAAATTCAACTCCGGTGGCTCTGGTGGCGGTGGTGGCTACGACCGTGGCAAAAGAAGAAGTTTTGATAACAACCCAGACAAAAGAGGGGGAGACTCTGGTGGATCACCACGCAGATCAAATTCTGGATCAAAACCAACCTATGGATCAAAGGATAACAAACCGGGTGGATTTGGCCGCAGATCAAGGTCTTAATAGGTTGTTGTTAATTTTTTAACAAAAAACGATATTTACGGGACTCATACCTTTTTCTTTATACTTTTGTATTATGGGTTCAAAAACATACAGATATATTCTTGTCTTCAGCTTACTTTTTACAAGTTTAGCTGAAGCTCAAGATTCCAAACGACAAATCCTCAGAGGGATTGTAGAAAACGAGACTACTGAAACCATAATGAAAAGTGTTCACGTCTTGAACTTGAATACTATTGTTGGTTCCATTACTGACGATGCGGGTGTTTTCGAAATTGAAGCCCAGGTCAACGATACCCTTTACTTTTCTTATCTCGGATTCAAACCGTTCAAAGTAGCAGTTACACAAGATATGATCAAGTTTGAAAATCCTAAATTCAAACTAACCGTACTCGCTTTTGCCTTAGAAGAAGTCGTTATAAGTCCCTATAAACTTACGGGCTATTTGGATGTTGATGTTAAAAACGTTCCCTTGAACCCTGCCGGTAGATATAACATTCAAGGTTTACCCAGCAGTGGATACGAAGCTGGGAACCGAAATCGATCTTCGATATCCAAAGCCGTTGGAGCGCTTTTCAATCCTGCAGACTTTCTATACAATCTGTTTGGGAAAAATCCGGCCCAGATGCGTAAGCTCAAGAAAATGCGTGCCGATGATGAAATCAAAAACCTACTCGCCTCAAAGTTCGATCGCGAAGTACTGATTCAACTCTTAGGAATCGATCGAGTCAACCTCGAAGAAATTTTAAGAAACTGCAATTACTCCAAGGCATTTATTAGAGAGGCAAATGACTTACAAATATTGGAGGCCATAAGCGGTTGCTACGAAGAGTTTAAAATCTTACAGCTATAAGATGAAACCTGCTGCCCTCAAAGAAGCTCTCCTTTCTTACTACGCCTCCATAGAAGATCGAGACAAAGGGGTGCAGTTGATTAAAAAATACCCTTATTTAGCGGACGAGCTGGTTCGGCTGGCCTTTTCAAAAGAACAAAAGCGTGAACATATTGTAGCTTCTTGGGTTCTGGAGCGGTTAATTAGCAATGCTAAACAACTGAGTCTATCCCCTTACTTCTCTGAATTTCTTAAAGCATTTCAATACCAGACCCATGAAAGCAAACGAAGGCCTTTTGCAAAACTTTTATACCACCACTGTCAGGTTAAAGAACATAGAGACCAACTCAATACGAATGAAATTGATCTCATTATCGCCTGTTGTTTCGACACCCTCCTCGAGGCAAAAAAGATAGCTCCCAAAGCATATGTTTTAAAAACAATAGTTTACTTCAAAAACCATAACGATTGGATTGCAGAAGAATTGAAATCTTATATCGAAAAAGAACTTCCCTCAAGTACAGCAGCATTTAAAGCCACTCTAAGACAAATCCTTCCGTTTTGATTTCTGTTTTGACATAAGAACCGTATCTTTACGCTCTAATTTTAAGCTATGAAACTCAACACGCTCAATGCAATTTCACCAATAGATGGTCGCTATAGAGGAAAGACAAAAAACCTTTCTCCTTTCTTTTCTGAAGAAGCACTAATTCGCTACCGTGTACGTGTTGAAATAGAGTACTTTATTGCACTTTGTGAGCTTCCACTCCCACAACTTAAGTCTTTTAACCCTTCTCTTTTTGAAGAGTTGCGATCGATTTATCAGCATTTCACTGCCGATGATGCTGTAGAAATTAAAGACATTGAAAAAACAACAAACCATGATGTAAAAGCAGTAGAATACTTTATTAAAAAAGAATTTGACAAGCTCCAACTTCAAGAATATAAAGAATTCATCCACTTCGGACTGACGTCCCAAGACATCAACAATACTGCAATTCCCTTGTCAATAAAAGAAGCTCTTGAAAAAGCTTATTTACCACAACTTGACAATGTCTTGGAGGTACTAAAAACCATTGCTGAAGAATACAAAGAGGTAACTCTTCTGGCTCGAACCCATGGGCAACCAGCATCTCCGACAAGATTGGGGAAAGAGATTGATGTATTCATCAATAGGTTAGAACACCAAAGAAAAAGTTTAATTGAAATTCCTCATGCTGCCAAATTTGGGGGAGCAACTGGAAATTTCAATGCCCATCATGTTGCTTACCCAGAAACAGATTGGAAAGTTTTTGGAACGCACTTTGTAGAAAACAGCCTCGGACTTCATCACTCCTTCCCTACTACACAAATAGAGCACTACGATTATTTTGCAGCTCTTTGTGATAACCTAAAGAGAATCAATACGATCATCATCGATTTGGATCGCGATTTTTGGACCTATATTTCCTTAGACTACTTCAAACAAAAAATCCTGGCTGGTGAGGTTGGTTCTTCTGCCATGCCGCATAAAGTAAATCCTATTGATTTTGAAAATTCAGAAGGGAATTTAGGCATTGCCAATGCCCTCTTCGAATATTTTGCAGGGAAATTACCCATCTCTAGACTACAGCGTGACCTGACAGACAGTACAGTTTTGAGGAATATAGGAACACCTTTTGGACACTCACTCATTGGCTTTCAGTCGACTATAAAAGGAATTAGTAAACTTTTACTAAACAGCGCAAAAATAGAAGAAGACTTAAGTTCAAACTGGGCAGTGGTTGCAGAAGCAATTCAAACCATCTTGAGACGTGAAGGATATCCAAATCCATATGAAGCTCTAAAAGGTCTTACGCGTACCAATCAAGAAATTAATCAAGAATCCCTACACAATTTTATAGAGGAACTTGAAATTGACACCAAGATCAAAGTTGAATTAAAGAAAATCACACCTTTCAATTACACTGGAGTCTAATTGATTTTTTTAAGGAATTTACCCCCCGGAATATCAATCACTTCGGTTAGTGTAGCGACTTGATTTAAATCGATATCGCCTTCAATAGAAAGGAGAATGAAATTTATATTTGAAATATCCAAACCTTCTTGGTCAGCGATTTTCTGTGCGCCTTTAACGTACATCACCAACTGGTCTACTTTTGAATCTTCGGAGCCGTAAACTACACAAAACTGTACATCAACATCTTTTTCTGACAGGTTCATTACCGTTTCTAATTCGGTTTGTTCGATCTGATTTGTAATCCAAGCTTCCATGTCTTGCGCTATTGCACCACTTTTCGTACTCAACACCTTGAAGCTGTCCATGCTTTTTACCATCTCTATGAATCCATTCATCTGCGGGTCATCAGTACTGAGGCTTAGTTTTCCAAGCATTTCAAACATCTTTGGGCTTACACTTAGGTAAGAAACGGCTGGGTCTTTTTGGTATTGTTCAAAAATATTTTGAGCGGTGAGTAGGTTTAAACTCATCAAAAGAACTAAAATAAGGGTATATTTATTCATTTGGAATGCTTTTTGTAAGCTACAAGTATAAGGATATATTTTAAAATGCGACATTATTTAATAGAGTTCCTTAAATTTGATAATCTAAATCAACTATTCAAAAATTATGAAAAAGGTTTTTTACTATTGTATCCTAGGAACTGTAACGTTATTAATCGGATGTGATGCACCAGATCGTGATGATGATATCTTAAATATAGAAAACAATACGCCCTCGGAAACTAACAATACGACCACAGAGACTACAAGTACAACTACGGTTGCTGCTGCTGATATAGAAATCAACGACTTCATTTGGAAAGGGCTGAATCAGTATTACTATTGGCAAGAGTCGGTAGAATCTTTAGCCGATTCAAAAATTAGTAATGCAGCAGCATATATCGAATTCTTAGAAAGTACAGAAGAACCCTCTGATTTTTTCGACAGCTTAAATCATCCTGAAGATCGTTTCAGTTGGATCGATGAAGACTATGTAAACCTTGAAAATCAATTAGCGGGTATTTCTGCCTCCAATGGAATGAAATTTTTGGTAAGCAGACAATGTGATGATTGTAATGATCTAGTAGCCTTTGTAACCTATGTTCTCCCCGAATCTGATGCTGCAGCTAAAGGGATTGAACGAGGAGATTTTATCACAACCATCAACGGAACTGGCTTGAATGTCTTCAATTATGTCGATTTATTATATGGGGATGCACTAAGTTATACGGTCGGTTTAGCCGATTATGACCAGGCAGAGGATTCTTTTGATTTAACAGGTGAGACCATTACACTAGACAAGGTCGAGAACTTCCAAGAAAATCCCATACATAAAAACATGGTTCTTGATGTAGGAGGTCAAAAGGTTGGATATCTAATGTACAATCAATTTCTTAACGAATTTGACGATCAGCTGATTCAAACCTTCTCTGATTTTGCTGCGGAGGGAATAACAGACCTCGTATTGGATTTACGCTACAACGGTGGTGGATCTGTTCTAACCTGTGTTTATTTAGCGAGTATGATCACGGGACAATTTACTGGTGAGATTTTCGCACAACAAATATGGAATTCGAAATTATTAGCATACTTCGAAGCTTTAAACTCCAACACCAATGATTCCGATGATAGGGAATTGAATAACTACTTCACAGACACAACCTCAGAGGGTGTAACCTTACCGACCTTGAACTTAAGCACCGTGTATATTATCGCTACAAACAGAAGCGCCTCGGCAAGTGAGCTTTTAATCAACGGCTTAGCGCCGCATATCAATGTTGTATTGATCGGAAATACAACCTATGGGAAAAATGTAGGATCAATTACTGTTTATGATTATATCGACAATGAAGGAAATAAAAATCCAAACCATACCTATGCCATGCAACCCATTGTTCTTAAAATAGCAAACAGTGTAGGATTTGCTGACTATGCAAACGGTTTGGATCCGGATATTGAACTCCGTGAAAGAGCCTCTAATCTAGGAGTATTAGGAAGACCTACTGAACCTTTACTTTCTGTAGCTCTTAGTCAGATTACTGGATCTGGGAAGTATCTTATTCCTCAGGGTAAAGTATTAAACCCGATGACAGATCCTGAATTTGAAGCAACCAATGGTATGCAGATCGATTTACCGCAAAACACCCTAAAAGATTTCCTTAAAAACTAAGGTTTACGCCCAGTCTAAAATTACGCCCCTGTGTGCTGAAGTTTTCAATTTCAACATAGGTTGCATCAAAAATGTTAGCAAGTATAAAAAAGGCGGTTATTTTTCGATTCTTAAACTGGTGACTCAATTTAGCATCCACTAAAGTATAGGCATCCAATGCTGTTGTACTAAGTCCTGTTCTACTACCAATGTGCTGAATGCTGGTATTTAAATGGGTTGCAGGGCTCAAATCATAATCCAAAACGGTTCCAAAAGCATGCTTGGGTAGGTTAATAAGATTACCCGATTCCGTTTCGTTATAGGTGTAATTCATGCGGAGGTCTACCGCGTCAAAAAGTGTATTTTTATACTCAAACTCAATTCCGCTGTAGGTAGCTCGTTCTTGAGAATTGCCATAGCGATAGGTCGAAAAATCATAAATCAGGGTAGGGTCTTCTGAACGTTTAAAAAATACAAGAGATGCCCTTGCTCTAGTTCCACTAGTCCATTCAGCCCCTAGCTCTAGGGTGGTGTTTTCCTCTGGTTTTAAATCTAAATTCCCAGAATAAAAATCATATAACTGATAGGAGCTCGGCGGAATAAATGCGGAGCTTATGGAAGAAACAATCTTCAAACGATCTTCATTTGCTAGGCGGATCGAATAACTGGGGTTGACACTATAAGTAAAATGACTTCCGTAGGTATCGTGATTATTCATTCTACTCCCTACATTAAAATTAAACCCAGCAGCAGACAAATACACAAAATTTAGATACACATCATTTTGACTGTTTGACGGGGCACCTGCATAAGATGTGCTTTGGTGGGCGTATCCCAAAACAGAATAAAACCGCTCTTTAATGATGTACTTATTAAAAACATCTAAGGCAAGATTGGAGCCCTTTAACATCTGATTGTATCCCCCTGCAAAAACACGATCTGTATTCTGAATCCCTAAAACTGCATGGAGGCTCCCTTTTTTGTATGTGTAGGTTGTATTCAATGAAAATCGCTCTAAATCCGTAACAAGGGTAGAATTATTGTCGGATACTGTTCCAAATACATTATCAAAACTAGTGTCCGAATGATCCTTATTAAAAGTCAAATTCCAATCCAAATGATACTGTTCCAAATACATTATCAAAACTAGTATCCGAATGATCCTTATTAAAAGTCAAATTCCAATCCAAATGCTTCCCTTTCCTACCCAATTGAAAACCAAAATTAGTTTGAATAAATGGATCAATTTCAGTCCCAACAGCAACGGAACTTAGGCCGTAAATGTTTTGACTTCCCAAACTTAACTTATACTGAAACGAATCTTTAGCTCCCGAGAAGGTGGCGAAGTTAGACAGGTAACTGATTTTATTGAAGGCCGTATTCGCAGCTTGTTGGGTACCTAGGGTAGAGCCTAAATTGACAGCGAATTTTTTACTCGATTTTTTTGTAGTAATATTAACTACTCCTGTTGAGGCTGAGCTTCCGTATAGCGTACTCGCTGCTCCTTTCACTATTTCTATAGAAACGATATCCGCAAGGTTTAAGAGATTGAAATCAAAATCATTACTGATTCGTGAGGGATCTGAAACCCGAACCCCGTCAATCAAAATCAATACTTGATCGTTTCGCCCACCCCGAATAGAGAAACTCAAGTTTTGGCCAGCGGGAGATCGACTACCAATCAGATTGATTCCGCCATAGGTTTGTAATAATTCGGAAAGGCTTCGCCCCTGATAATCTCTCAATTCTTTTTCCGTAATCTTAATTACTGTTTTACCCGATTGGGAACGTTTAATTTCGAAACGGGAATCGACTACAACTACTTCTTCTAAGCGTGTTTCGTCTGTGGTAAGCTCGTTTTGCTCTTGGGTAGCGGTTTGTTCTTGGGAAAAACCCATAAGAACATGGAACAACACAAGGCTGCTCAAACTAAATTTAAATTGCATACAATTTACATTAAAGGACAATCAACATATAAATGACCTAAAATCTTTATCCCGAAGATTCTAAAACATTATAAAGTGGCAGGTATCCTGACTCGCTTTACTTAATGACCTTCCCATTCGATGAACAGTGGCGAAGCATTAATAAAGCCCCTTCCGAGGCAAAAGCTTACAGTTGCGGGAACAGTTTTGGATTCTAACCAAATTCCCTTTTAATCTTGAACAAGTTCAAAAACCATTTTACAGGTCAAAAATACATTTTTATTGGAAATTAAAATAATATCAATCTGTTTATTGAAACTAAAAATTAACTGTAATTTTGGGCTTTGTGAAAAAGATTCTAACCATTATTTTACTCGGCTGTCTTCTCATCGGATGTTCTTCTCCCCGATCAAAAGAGATACCGCCAACCTCAGCCCAATATGCCCAGGGGTTTTCGATTGAAAGTAAGGGTACTCTCGATGTTCTTATTCTCAGGAATGTAGTCCCAAATTCAGAAACTGTATTTCGATACGCTTTAGCTGCAGATGGAATCGAATTGCCAAAAAACAATACCTATGATGGTGTTATCAGGACGCCCATTAAGCGGATAGTGGCAACCTCAACAACACACCTTGCTTTTTTAGAAGAACTAGACGCCCTAGAAACTTTGGTGGGCTTTCCAGAAACAGATTATATATCCTCTCCTAAAGCGAGAAAACGCATTTCAGAGGGAACGCT
>Ga0206129_10007197_pt1 | contig 11030 bp, 11 predicted proteins | sample Helgoland_Spring_8_FD_148616 | JGI IMG/M metagenome (GOLD analysis project Ga0206129, IMG submission 148616) | Pelagic subsurface seawater microbial communities from Kabeltonne, Helgoland, North Sea - Helgoland_Spring_Bloom_20160502_2 | ecosystem: Environmental > Aquatic > Marine > Epipelagic ...
TTAACTTGGGTGAAATCAGCTGGCCTAAAGGGCATGTGAACCCCGTAAGCGGGCAACTCATAAAACAGGTCTTCATCTCCCTCATCCAGCAACGTAATGGTGTCGGGACCCTTGGATTGCAGGTACCACATGATGCGTGGCAACGGCGATGGCGACGCCGATGGGGTATCCGAGGGGCCCTCACCACTGTGACGAATTGCAAAGGCTCTTAAGCGCTGCTTATCGTCATCGCTAAGTGGCTCCAAATGGCGCAAAACCAAGCCTGTTTGCGTCTCTGTACACGCCACCTCTAACTGCGCGCAAGACGCACGTGCCGCCATACTCATGAACAGGTCTCGCAAGGGGAGCAACAAGTCGCTGACATGTTTGGGCAGTACCGCACAGCTCGCCATATCCGCTACATACCGGCTCTTGCGCTCGTGAAAGCCAACCAACACCGTGCCCTTTTTGGCAACATAGCGCACAGACAAGCGCGCACGGAACCGATAACCCCAAGTGGGCCCTTCAATAGCGCGCAATATGAAGTTGGGCCTTACCTTGCCCAAGTGCCACACAAGTAGGCCCTTCAATAGCGCGCAATATGAAGTTGGGCTTTACCTTGCCCAAGTGCCACAGGTTGTCTTCTAAAACACGCTGTTTGATGGCCACTTGCGTCGTTGGTTGCAAGTGCTGCATTTTGCAACCGCCACAACTGCCAGCGTGCAAACCAAAATGTGGGCATTTGGGTTGTGCCACGCGCTGCGATGATGGCTCTTGCACGGCACTTAAAGAGGCCATTTCCCAATTGCTTTTTTTGCGATGCACTTGGGCGGTGACCCACTCTCCGGGTAGGGCACCATCAATAAAAACCACCTTGCCATCCTCACGGTGCCCAACGCCTTGGGCATTCAAGTCCATGGCATGAACATACAGCCAGTCGCTAGGACGCTGCCCACGATCAGGCGCCACGTGGCGTGTACTGGCAGTAGATGCAGATTGCTGCTCAGTCGCCTTCAGGGCGACGGCGGGGGGGTGTATAGGGCTGTTATCGACGGCTTCACTCATCCCGCTATTGTCGCAGGACACGGCCACCTAATCGCACCGTCTTAGCGCTTGGGAAGAAATATCAATGGGTCAACCGGCTTACCCAGTTGGCGGACCTCAAAATGCAACTTCACGCGGTCGGCGTCAGAGCTACCCATCTCCGCTATTTTTTCGCCCTGCTTCACCGTTTGATCTTCTCGCACCGATAAGGCTTGGTTGTGCGCGTAGGCAGTCAAGAAGGTGTCGTCGTGTTTGAGGATCACCAAGTTACCGTAACCACGCAAACCAGAGCCTGCGTACACGACGCGCCCATCGGCCGCTGCCAACACCGGGTCGCCTACCTTGCCCGCAATACCAATCCCTTTATTCGTCTGCTCGTCATAAGTGGCAATCACTTCACCATTGGTCGGCCACCGCAGATTCAAACCGGATACCAACTTGGCCTTCGCTGTGTCTGGCACGTCAGAGACGGCCGGCTTGGGTGGGTCACCCAAGGCCGCTTGGTCCACAGGCTTTTCCAAGGGCTTGACCTGTGTCGATTGCACTTGCGCAGACTTAACGGGCTGAACCACCACGCCCTCGGACGCTGGCTCTGCGCGTTGAACCGGTGTTGGTGCTGGTGTTGGTGCTGGTGCGGGAGCTGCCCTCGGACGCTGGCTCTGCGCGTTGAACCGGTGTTGGTGTTGGTGCTGGTGCGGGAGCTGGCTTTGCAGCAACACCAGAGCCGCTGCGTGGCGCAGACAGCCGCAAAATCTGCCCAACCTCCAAGCTATCCGGGTCGCTCAGTTGATTCCAAGTCGCCAGATCACGCCAATTTTGGTTATACATCGCGGCGATGCGTACAAGCGTATCGCCGGGTTGCACACGGTACTGCCCATCGGCCAACGGCGCAGCGCTACCCCTTGGCAACGACCGCGACTCAACCGGTGCACGACCGATGTTGCCTTGGGCGCACCCAACGAGTACCCCCGTCAAGACCACCAAAAAGCCGCGGCGCAGCCATGGCTGCTCAAAAAACCCCAACTTCATTCGATCTTGACTGGTCATAAAACTCCTTAGACACACTACGCTTAGACACACTACGCTGTACCTGATTTTAAAGGTACAAAAAGAACAGGTTCAAGCGTTCGACTCACAAAGCCTTGGTCCGTTTTATCTACAACGACCAAGCTTTGCTGGCCAGGCCACGACCAGGCTTTGCTGGCCAGGCCCCGTCTGACACGGCGCAATTAAGCGGCCACCAACCGCTAACTGGTCCAGCCACGCTTGAGGGATATTATCCCCCCCTGCCGCAGACACAATACCCGCATAGGGCGCGCCTTTTTCAAAGGCCAACAAACCATCGCTAAACAACAGGTGTACGTTAGCACGATGTAGCGGCCGCAGGTTCGCGCGCGCCTTGTCATGCAGCCCTTTCAGTCGCTCAATCGAGTAGACCTCTTTGGCCAAATAGCTCATGACGGTGGCTTGATAGCCGCAACCCGTGCCTATTTCCAACACACGGCCCAACGGCACCTCGCGCCCCTCACAGAGCAATGACAACATGCGCGCCACGACGCTGGGTTTAGAAATCGTCTGACCCAGTCCAATCGGCAGGCTGGTGTCCTCATAGGCTTGGTTCACCAACGCCGAGTCAACGAAACGATGGCGTTCGACCTGTCGCATGGCGTTTTGTACCACCTCGGAGTCAAGACCTTGCGCGATCAGGCGCTGCACCATGTTGGAACGAATGCGGCTGGAATCCAAACCTGTTCCTGTGGGCGCGGCACCGCCCTGTGCGTAGAGCTTGGCCTGCGGCTCTTGGGCCCTGGTCGCTGCCGGGGAAGACGCCGGCATACGCTGCCCGCCAGGCTGCTGGCGAAATGAGGCCGACAACCATTTTTTCTCAGGCGGGGGTTTCGGTGCTTCAGCCATAGCCGTGCAATAAAACGGGCTTGTTCAGGACGCAGATGCCACGGCATCCGTATCCAACCGCTTGCGCCAAGCGGGCAGGTCTTTATGGTGGGTCAAATCAACGTGCAAAGGGGTGATTGAACACCGCCCGACCGACGTGACGTGAAAGTCGGTCCCTGGCGCTGCATCGCGGGCCTCGCCCGCTTGACCGATCCAGTACATGGTTTCCCCGCGTGGGCTTGCTTGTTGAATCACGGCCTGCGCCGCGTGGCGTCTGCCCAGACGAGTCAGCTCAAACGCTCCCAAGTCGGCATACGCGCGGTTGGGGATATTTACGTTAAGAAGCCAAGGCCACTCTGCAGGTGCCACGCCCGACGCGTCCGTGTCGCCGTTGGGCGACATCGTAGCGGCTTGCTGAACGCCTTGCGTGGGCAAGTCCTTCATGAGCAAAGCGACCAAGTCGCCGGCCTTTTGCGCCGAATCGGACAGGTGTGTCCACCCTTTTTCAACCTGAGAAAAGGCCACGGCGGGGATGCCGAACAGATACCCCTCCATCGCTGCACCCACCGTGCCCGAATAGATGGTGTCGTCACCCATGTTGGCGCCGTTGTTGATGCCGGAGACGACCAGATCAGGACGAAAACCCAAGTAACCCGTCAGCGCGATGTGCACACAATCCGCCGGCGTCCCGTTCACGTATCGGAAGCCATTGCTAGCCTCATGCACATAAAGGGGGGCATTGAGCGTGAGCGAATTCGACTTGGCACTGTTGTTGTGCTCTGGTGCAATGACGGTCACGTTGACATCGGCCAACGACCGCAATGCGTCATAGAGTGCCTGCAGGCCCGGCGCATTGAAACCGTCATCGTTACTCAGCAAAATATTCATGGTGAAATTGTAGGGGCAGTTTCGAGCGTGCGACACACAAGTGTCCAAAGCCTTCGTATTATGGGAGGGTTGATCTGAGGCGGATGTCGTCTCAGAAGCTGAAAACAGCCGTTCATTAGGAGCTATCGCACATGTACGCATGGCAATGCAAAGAGCCCACGGGCGTATCGTCCCTTGCCTGGGTGGATTTACCCACCCCTCAGCCTGCCGCCGACGAGGTGGTGGTGGAGATCCGGGCAGCGAGCCTGAATTTCCCTGACCTCTTGATGGTCCAAAATAAATATCAAATCAAACCGCCACCGCCCTTTATTCCGGGCGCGGAGTTTGCCGGCCACGTGGTCGCCGTTGGCGCAGATGTCAAACAACTCACCATCGGCCAAGCCGTCGCCTGTTTGCCTGGGGTCGGCGCATTCGCAACGCATACCAGTGTGAAAGCAGCCCTCTGCGTGCCGCTGCCAGCGTCATTTCCCTTGCCTGAAGCGGCTGCGTTCATCATGGCCTACGCCACGTCGCACCACGCGCTACTTGATCGCGCCCAACTTAAGGCGGGCGACACGGTTCTTATCCTCGGCGCGGCGGGTGGCGTGGGTAGCGCTGCCATACAAATTGCCAAGGCCTGCGGTGCCCGTGTCATTGCCGCCGCATCCAGCGATGAAAAATGTGCTTTCTGCACCAGCCTCGGTGCGGACGAAACCATCAATTACAGCGTACATGCGCCAACAGGCACTTTGCGCGAGGCGATCAAGGCGACCTGCGGCCCAAACGGCCCTGATGTCATCTACGACCCGATTGGCGGCGACTACGCCGAGCCCGCATTCCGATCAATCGCTTGGCGTGGGCGTTACCTCGTCGTGGGCTTTGCCAGCGGCCCCATACCCCGACTGCCCTTCAACTTACCCTTGTTAAAGGGCGCATCGATTGTCGGCGTGTTCTGGGGGGATTTCGCGAAGCGTGAGCCCAAAGCAAATACCGCCATGCTGGAAGAGTTGATGGTGTGGGTCAAAGAGGGGAAGATAAAGCCACCCGTGCAACACACGATGCCAATGACCAGCCTGTTAGAGGCTTTTGACATCATGGATCAGCGTGCGGTTCGCGGCAAACTGGTCTTGCTTAACGACTAATGGCGTTGGCGTGAAAGGCGGCCCTATGTGGACCTCATGTAGGGCCGAAATACCGCATTAAAAAAGCCCTTGAAGCATGCGCTTCAAGGGCTTTCATTTTGGGGTGACTGACGGGGCTCGAACCCGCGACAACCAGAATCACAATCTGGGACTCTACCAACTGAGCTACAGCCACCGTAGACCGAAATTATAGCATCGGCGTTGGTGTCAATCGCCCGCAAATGCCGTAATTGCGCCGGTATTTTTAGCCAGCAATCGCCACCGCTTCGCTGGGGTTTGGCACCAGAATAGTTGCATTGAATCGGGCTTTCAACAGGTTCACATAGGCCTTCAACTCTGAGCTAGTCCATGCGCGTGCGTACTGTTCAATCTCTTGCTTGGCTTGTGCCTCTGCAACGCTTGCACGCTTTTCAACACCCGTCACTTTTAGCACCACGAAACCTTGCAAGCCTTGGTCAACTGATGTCCAAGCGGGGAGCTTTTGAGCGTCGACGCGCAGCGCAGCGATGATCAGGTTCGCGGGTACGTCAACCTGCGTATCACGCGACACCGTCACCAGCTTGCTCAGCGCAACATTGTCTACCGCATCTTGGCTACCACCACGCCATGCCTCTAGCGCCTCTTTACCTTTTGCGGCGGCCAAGGCAGCGGCCTTTTGTGCCACTAACAGGCCTCGTATGCGCACACCCACCTCATCCAGCGTTCTAACACGTGCCAACTGATGCGCTGTTACGCGGGCAGCCACCAAGCGGGACTCACCAATATCAACCGCAGCTGTATTGAGCTTTTTCTCAATCGCATCGGCTGAAAACACGGCCTCGCGCAACTTGGAATTTGACCAAACAGGCTCGTCATTTTTGTCTGCCGGCCCCGCTCGCGAAACACCCTTTGCTACACGGACCTGCAACCCAAGCGCTTCAGCCGTCGGCTCCAAGCTGTCCGCCTGCTCGTACACCGAGTTGCTAAAGGTCTCAGCAATTTCTGCATATTTTTTCATCGCCTGCGCGGATTGTTGGTCAGCCAAAAGCTGCGCCTTCAACTCAGCAAATGGCTTAATCGGCGGCTCTTTGATGTCCGTCACTTGAATAATATGCAGGCCGAAATCCGTACGCACAATGTCGGAGATCTCTCCTTTTTTCATCGCAAACACGGCATCATTAAAGGCGGGAACCATCGCCCCACGGCCGAACAAACCGAGGTCACCGCCCTGTGGCGCGGAGCCAGGATCCTGTGAATTTTCTTTGGCTACGACAGCAAACGATGCGGGATCGGCCTTCACTTTTGCCAGCAACGCGTTGGCCTTGTCCTCTAAGACCTTGACGGCATCAGGTGCCGCGTCTTTCTCTAGGTTCAGCAGAATGTGGCTCGCACGTCGTTCTTCCGCACCTGACAAGCGCGACTTGTTTTGCTCGTAGTAGGCCAGCAAGTCAGCGTCACTGACTTCTATCGATTTGGCGACTTCTGCTTGGTCTAACACCAGATAGGCCACATCGACGGTCTCTGGCGCCATGAAGTTGGCTTGGTTATCGGTATAAAAGGCCTTGACCTCGTCATCGGTAACCGTCGCTTCCTTGGTGAAGTCCCTTGGATTAAAGCGCGCATACTGGATTTGGCGGCGTTCAAAGTAGGCGTCTAGCGTCGCTTTTGCTGCCACGGGCAATCCAAAGCCTGTTCCCTCAATACCGCCGCTGATCTGTGCCACCGACAAGCCATACGCAAGTTGCGCGGCGTAGGCCTCATCGGTCATGCCACGCAGTGCCAACTCCTCACGCACCTGCTCGACATTCAAATTGCCGCTCGCATCGCGGCGCGCATTCAGCCAATCATCGTTGCGGAGCGCATTTTGAACGGCAGCCTCACCGGCTACCACACGGTCTTCACGCACAGCGGCTGCAATCAGTTCGTCCTGAACCAAGCGCTCTAGGGTGGCATAACGCGCTTCTGGCGATCCGAGCAATTTGACATCCAATTGCGGCATCGCCTGACGCAGGCGTTCAATCTCAAAGTCATGCGCACGGTCCCATTGCGCTTGTGTAATGGTGACGCCCTCCAACTCGGCGACCACCGGACCCTCGCTGTCGAGCTGCGTGTAACCGCTGACGCCAACAAATACAAATGCAACGACCAGCAGGCCTAGCAAAAATACCATCACACTTTTACTTTGACGGATTGTTTCAAACATGCTGGAAATTCCTTGAGGCCGCTAAAAATCAGAAAAGGGGTTCACTACCCGTAATGGTACCGCGCAATGAAAAAGGCGAACAACGTTCGCCTTTTAATGTGGTGGTGGGTGCTGACGGTCTCGAACCGCCGACCTACGCCGTGTAAAGGCGCCGCTCTACCAACTGAGCTAAGCACCCCACCGCTTGCAAACCGCAGATTAACGACCGTTAATCGCGTCTTTCAAGCCTTTACCTGGACGGAACTTAGGCACTTTTGCTGCCTTGATCTTGATTGTATCCCCTGTACGTGGGTTACGACCTGTGCGAGCAGCACGCTTGCCAACGGCAAAGGTTCCGAAACCAACCAACGACACCGTGCCGCCCTTTTTGAGGGTCTTACGAACGGCATCCACCATGGCGTCCAATGAACGCGCGGCTGCGGCTTTTGATGTATCGGTCGCCTTAGCGATGTGCTCAACCAATTCTGTTTTATTCACGCTAACTCCTTAGATTAAATAGTACCTACGGTACGCAGGATTGTATCCACGATATTTGTCGCTTCCAAAAATAAAAAAACTTTTTAAATTTTGTTGCGAAAGTGATTACACCCAATGATGGTGCGACCTGTCAACCACCTGAACATCGGTAAAACCCTTATTCACGGCGGCTCTCAGACGTAATGTTAACCCAGAATTCGATCGGCAATCGCTTGCCCAACGTCTTGCGTTGATGCAGTGCCGCCCAAATCTCGAGGGCGCGGAGCACCGCTCTCAGGCGCTAAGACGGCCGTGATCGCCCCCAATATGGCGTCATGCGCCTCGGTATACCCAAGGAAATCAAGCATCATCGCGCCCGACCAAATCTGCCCGATTGGGTTGGCAATGTTTTGACCGGCGATGTCCGGCGCTGAGCCGTGCACCGGCTCAAACAAAGACGGGAAGGTACGCTCAGGATTCAGGTTGGCGCTGGGCGCCAAGCCAATGGTGCCCGTGCATGCGGGGCCCAAATCACTCAAGATATCGCCAAACAAATTACTGGCCACCACCACGTCGAAGCGGTCGGGACGCTGCACAAAGTGGGCACACAGAATGTCAATGTGAAACTGATCCGTGCGCATGCTCGGATAGGCCTTGGACATTTCTGCAAACCGCTCGTCCCAATAAGGCATGGTGATGGCAATGCCATTTGACTTGGTCGCGCTGGTCACGTGCTTGGCCTCGCGCTTGCTCGCGAGCTCAAAGGCAAACCGCAAGACACGATCCACACCATGGCGTGACATCACCGTCTCTTGCATCACAATTTCGCGCTCCGTGCCCGCATACATGCGGCCACCGATAGACGAGTACTCCCCCTCGGTGTTCTCACGAACAATCATCATGTCAATTTCACCAGGCTCGCGCGGACTGCCATCTGGACGAACGACTGGCGCGATCACGCCGGGCATTAGTCGCACAGGACGCAGGTTGACGTACTGATCAAACTCACGTCGAAACTGCAGCAGAGAGCCCCACAACGAGACATGGTCGGGCATCTTCGCTGGCCAACCCACGGCACCAAAAAAGATGGCATCTACGCCAGCCAGTTGCGCCTTCCAATCATCGGGCAGCATCTTTCCGTGCTGCTCGTAATAAGGCCAGCTTGCCCAGTCGAAATGTTCGAAGGTCAGCGCGATACCAAAGCGCTTGCACGCAGCCTCTAAGGCCTTCAAGCCCTCTGGCATCACTTCTACACCGATACCGTCGCCAGGAATGACTGCAATTTTGTGAGTTTTCATAAGTTTTATCCGTAACAAAAGAAGATATCGCCGGCGAGCGGCGCGCCGATTTTACGTGGCTTTAACGGCCTTTGGCCGCACCAAGGCGACGCCCGTTACCGTTACCGCCATGCCCAACACGGTCATAAACGTCAGGGCTTCATCAAACAAGAACCACGCAACCAACGCCGTGCAAGGTGGCACCAAGTACATCAGGCTAGACACCGCAGCAGCGGCCCCTCTTTGTATGAGCAGGTACAGCAACGAACTCGCGCCCAAAGTCAACGCCAACACCGACCAAGTCATGGCGATAACCAGATCAGGCACCCAGACCAAGGGGCTGTCTTCCAGCCAAGCAAACGGAATGGTCACGAGGAATGCCGCCATCAACTGCACGGTACTGGCCGTGCGCACGTCGCAGGGCTTCACGTAACGCTTCTGATACAGCGTCCCGACGGTGATACTCAGCAAGCCCACGGTAACCAGCGCCAACGTGAGTGGACTCACCTCCCCCACGTGCGTGAGTTTGTTCGCCACCACCATCAATAGCCCGAGCAACCCCAGTGCCAAACCCAGCCACTGCCGTCCGGACACGCGATCGCCCGCATACGATAGCCAGATACCCGTCAAGACCGGCTGCAAGCCGACAACCAGCGCCGACAGGCCAGCCCCCATGCCGAAGTGCACAGCCGCCCAGACCCCACCCAAATAACCCGCGTGCATCAAGACGCCCGTCACCGCTAGGTGCCCGCACGCCGAGAGCGTATTGGGAAACCGCAAGCCAGCGGCCTTCACCCATACAAAAAAACAGACGACTGAGAAGGCGTAACGCCAGCACAAAAAGGTCATGGGCGATGCGTGTGGCATCGCCAAACGCGCCACGATGAACCCCGTGCTCCAAATCAGCACGAACACCCAAGGCATCGCCAAGATCAGGCGCTGCCGGGTGTCCAGACTACCGGCCAACACGGTCCTGTATTGCAGGCAAGGCTTTTTGGAGGTAATACACCATGGACCAAACGGTCAGCACAGCGGATATCCAGATCAACCAGTCACCGATCAGCCGCGTATCAATCACGTAGAAGAGGTCACCGTTCCATAGCAAAAAAGGAATCGCCACCATCTGCACCGATGTTTTCAGCTTTCCCAGCATATGGACGGCAACATTTTTGTTGGCCCCAATAATCGCCATCCATTCGCGTAGCGCCGAGATAGCGATCTCCCGACCAATGATGATTAAGGCAACGACGACGTGCACGCGGGACAAATGCACCAAAATCAGCAGACTGGCGCAGACCAAAATTTTGTCAGCGACTGGGTCCAGGAAAGCACCGAATGCGGAGGTCTGATTGAGTTTCCTAGCCAAATACCCATCCGCCCAGTCGGTCAATGCAAACACCACAAACATCACCGTCGCCGCCGCATTCTGTGCGTAAGGCGATAGCGAGGGCACAAAGAACACCGCAACCAACAGAGGGATGGCGACGATTCGCGCCCACGTCATTAACATTGGGATGGATGTATACATAATTGATTATTACCGTAGCGCGTTATAAATCGCTGTCGCCAAGTCAGTTGAAACGCCGGCCACACTGGTGAGGTCTTGAATACTGGCACTCGCCACCCCCCGGACACCACCAAAACGCTGTAACAGCGCCGCCCGCCGCCGCGGTCCAACGCCGGGAATATCTTCCAGCTTGCTGCCGCCGGTGCGCACCTTGGCGCGCGCGGCACGCATGCCAGTGATGGCAAATCGGTGGGCCTCATCCCTAATTTGAGCCACCAGCATCAGCGCGGCCGAGTCATGGCTCAGGGTCGCTTTTGGGCGCCCGTCGGCAAACACCAGCTCCTCCAACCCGACCTTTCGCCCCTCCCCCTTCTCAACACCAACCAGCAAAGCCACGTCCAGACCCAGCGACTCAAACACCGCCTTGGCAACGCTAATTTGCCCCTTACCGCCGTCCACCAAGACGATATCGGGCATCTTCCCCTTGGTGTCTGCGGGCACGGTCGTTGCGGCTGCAGGCGCGGTTTCAACGGCGCTCTCTGTCAGACCAAAACGGCTGTAACGGCGGGTCAACACCTGGCGCATCGCCGCGTAGTCGTCGCCACCGACAATGCCCTCGATGTTGTAGCGTCGGTATTCGCTGGACTGCATTTTGTGGTGGTGAAAGACCACGCAGGGGGCCG
>Ga0206129_10007201_pt1 | contig 11029 bp, 6 predicted proteins | sample Helgoland_Spring_8_FD_148616 | JGI IMG/M metagenome (GOLD analysis project Ga0206129, IMG submission 148616) | Pelagic subsurface seawater microbial communities from Kabeltonne, Helgoland, North Sea - Helgoland_Spring_Bloom_20160502_2 | ecosystem: Environmental > Aquatic > Marine > Epipelagic ...
TTTTCAACTTTATAATGTAATGGTAAACTTAATGTAAGCTTTTCAGAGACTGGAATTTTATGTCTATAAGTAAATCTATTTTCCTGTTTATCAGTTCTATGTCTTATTTCAAAACCAGCATATGATGTTGAGATGTATGCTTTTCCATTTGTACGAAATTCATAACCTATCTTTTGAGAGTAAGTTGATGATGTAGTTATAAAGATTAAAACAAGTAGTAATGAGTATTTTTTCATTTTTGTAATTATATTTTTAACAAATATGATAAATGAATTGATTTTCAATGTTAAATTAACTTGAAGATTATGTTATATAATTTAGTATTTTTTTGACAAAATAAATAAAGAAACTATTATTAATCAGATTAATAGCAATCATAATTTTTGGATTTAAATAGAAAAAATTTATACTTTCGCTTTGTAAAATGTTTATGAATGTCCAAGTTTGGTGAATTATTAGATGAGAAGAAGCCATTATTACTCGTTTTCTTTAGCGAGTTTGATGAGTTGTCTACATCACTGCATCCGATTTTAAAAGATGTAGCTGCAGCGCTTGGAGATAAAGGAAAAGTAATTAAAATTAATACTGAAAAAAATATTAAGCTATCAGAGGCATTAAGAGTTAAAGTCATTCCAACTTTAATGATTTATAAATTTGGAGAAATGGTCTGGAGACAAAGTGGAGATCAAGATGCTAACACATTAATAAGTTTAATGAAAGACCAGCTTAACTAGATCCTAAAATTTTTTTTAAAGATTTATGCTCCTTAATTTCTTGAATTTCAGAATTATCATCTAATATTTTGGGTATATTTTTTCTAATCCAATAATATATTACACCATTTAAAAACTGTTTATGTGTTGGGGTAACTCCAAAACCTTTTTTAGCTGCTTCTGATTGAACTGCATTATTTATTAGATCTTGCATTTTATCAGAAACTTCATATTTTATTTTCATTATTATAACTAATTAGTTATGTTTTTTTATTCAATCATTTTAGCTAACATATCTTTTAGATTCTTATAATATTTGTTATATGCATCAATATCATATTTTTCTATTTGATTTATTAGCCTACTGTACTTGTTGATATCAGACGTTATACCCTCTATGTAATAGACCTGTTCATCCTCATCAATGTTTGAGAAAACAGAAACTCTTCTAATCAATTGTTCTTCAATCTTATCAATAACACTTATTGAATATTCTACTTCATTTAATTCTAAAAGTGAAACTAAAAAGTTTGATAGAGAAATATAATAATCATATTCACCATATATGTAGTTGAACTGCTCAGTGCTTGATATAAAACTTTTTATTTGATCAGCTAGAATCTCTCTCTCACCAGATTCTTGAATTGTTTCAATTAAGTTTCTAAACCTCTCTATATCTGAAATAATTTCCTCACCTACATCATATTGATTGAATATTTCAAGTGATGCAAAATAATTTAATTTATCAGAATATTTAAAAGATAATTTTTCTGCAGCCTCTCTTGCTTTATTATTTTGATTTATATTGTAATAGGCTTGAACAAATGGAGTCCATAAACTATAGTACCCATAATAATCAATTGGCATTTTCGAAAAGGCTAAATCTATAATTTCTTCTGCTTGTACATTTTTGCCTTCATTAATAAGAACTTTAGATAATCTTGAAAGATTACTCCTAAAAGAAATACTATTTTTTCTTGTTTCAGGATCATGATAAATTTCATCACTTTCAGAATTACCCCAAGACCATTTTTTTACAATATCATACATTAAATCTGAGTCAATCCTCCCCATTTCATATGGATTATTTTCAATTGAAGTTTTTATTGGAACTAATTTATAGACAAGTCCATCGAGTTGAAGATAATCTTTCATCCAAATATATTCAGACTCCTCATAGCTCCCACCTGTAAAATAAATTGGTCTTTCCCAATTGTTGTTAGCAAGAATATCTAACATCATGATTTGATTTTTTGTTATTATAGACTCAGGTAAATCAATATCAATATAATCTACAATTAGATCTCTGTCTTTTTCTTTTACTAGTCCACTTTTAATGACATTTTCTTTATCTACAGGAAGTCTGATTTTATTAGTAGGATAAAATACTGTTTCAAGAGCATTTACTGGATAATCAGTTACATCTCCACCCGATTGAGTAATTAAGTTTCTATATTTTGTTCTAGGATTATCACTTGCAACCCAATCAACAAAATCATTAATATCCCATCTTATTGAGTCAAGTAAATTTTCGTATCTAATATAGTCTCTGACTCCAAAAGCATATTGTGCATGTTCCATTTGTGATGGAATTGGACTGCTTTCATAGGCTCTGCTTTTCATTTGATCAATATACCAGTCTGTTGCAAGAAGACTTGTATTTATAGTTCTAACATCAGTTCTAAACTCCTCAATTTCTTGCGCATACCACAGCGCAAAAGTATCATTATCACCGATAGTAAAAATCATTGCATCTTTATCTTCATCTATAGATTGAAGATATGCTTTCGAAATAGATTGAGCTGTATATCTGTCTGATCTATCATGGTCATCCCAGTTATTATATCCCATAAGAAAAGGAACAGCACCGATACATAATACATAGATAATTGATCTTGATACTTTATTTTCATATGTCTTCAAATAGTTCATCAATGCAGCAAATCCCATTCCAATCCAGATTGAAAAAACATAGAAAGATCCTACGAGCGCATAGTCTCTTTCTCTGGGTTCAAAGGGACGCTCATTTAAATAAAACTTTAGTGCTAGTCCTGTAAAAAGAAAAAGTAAAAGCAATGTCCAAAAGGATTTAATATCATACTTATAGCAATACATCAACCCAATTAATCCAAGTATTAAGGGAAGGAAATAGTAGGTATTTCGAGCTTTATTATTCTTTTGGTCTTCACTAAGATTTTTTTGATTACCAAGCCTTAACTCATCAATAAAATTCACTCCACTTAACCAGTTTCCATTAAGTATAGAATATTCACCTTGAATATCATTTTGTCTCCCTGCAAAATTCCAAAGAAAGTAACGCCAATACATATAATTAATTTGATATGAGAATAGAAAATTAAGATTATCAAAAAGTGATGGCTTACTGATATTAAGGTATGGACCAAGAGATCTAAAGAATTCATTATAATCATCTCCGGTTAGTTCTCCTTGTAGTTCTCGATTTTTAAACTCATTAACACTATCAACAATAACCTTTTCAGATTTATATCTATCTAGTATCTCAAACTTTAAAGGATTAGTAAAATTCATGTAATTTTCTGCATGATTTGAACTCCAAAGTCTAGGAATAAGCCCTCTGTGATTGGAATTAGAATTTATTTCAGAATTTTTCCAATTATTAACTATTTTATATTTTTTTGTTTGATAATCTCGTTCATATTTTGGCTTTCCATCTATATAGGGTTGTTTGTCATCTTGTGGAGCATAAATGTCAGAAAACATAGGACCATAAAAAAGATAAGTTTTAGGATACTGCTCAAGCCTATAATATGCTAAAAGTGTTCTTGCGTCTGATGGAGAATTTTCGTTAATTACAGTGTTTGCATTTGATCTAATAGGAAGCATTACCCATGATGAAAATCCAATAAAAACAAATAGAACGCATAGTATTAATGTGTTTATTTGCAACATTCCCTTTGACCGAGTATACTTAAGTGTTCTGTAGAATAAAAAAATTATTAAAAAAGCTGCAATGATTGTCCCAGAGTTAAATGGTAAGCCTATTGAGTTGACAAAGAAAACTTCAAGTTGACCAAATAATGCCAAAGTTGATGGAAGTAGAAGTTTGAAAATAAATAATAGAATTGATACAGATATTATATTAGCTAAAAGAAAATTTTTAAGTGTAATTTCTTTATACTTCTTAAAGAAATATATCATTCCAATAGCAGGAATTGTTAGTATAGCCATAAAATGAACCCCAAATGATAGTCCAATTAAAAAAGCGATTAACAATAACCACTTATCACCTCTTATATTATCAAAATCCTTTTCCCATTTTAGTCCAGCCCAAAATGTTACTGATAAAAAAAGCATAGCTAAAGCATACACTTCTGATTCAACTGCATTGAACCAAAAACTATCTGAAAACAAAAAAGCTAAAGCTCCAATTGAAGCACTTAAGATAATATTTAAGCTATTAGAGAAATTATTTTTGCTAAATATTTTTTCAAGAAATAATGTAGTTGACCAAAAAAGAAACATTATGACAAAAGCACTGGATACTACTGAAAGAAAGTTAACTGCAATGGCAATGGATTCATTGTCTGATGCAAATAATGCAAAAATTGCACCCATCATTTGATAGAATGGTGCACCTGGTGGATGACCAACTTGAAGTTTTGCAGATGTAGATATATATTCTCCAGCATCCCAATAACTCGATGTTGGTTCAACTGTTAAACCATATGTGATTAATGCAACTGAAAACAGAAGCCACCCAATCACATTATTAATTTTTCGAAACTTAGTTTCGGACATATTAGTCTTTTGTATTAATTATAAAATTTAGTACTGACTACATAAACACATTTAGATAATCTAATTCAAGGTTTTTGAATTTTGAATTAAATTCAGGAATATCCTCTGAAATAATTGAATTATATTTTTCAAGTTGAATTTTTACTTTTTTAATTAATTCATTTTTAACCTTTATATCTTGATCCGTTGGGCCAAAATCTCCACCTCGAAATGCAGAATTCAAGTTCCCTAAATTATTAGTTAGTTTAACTCCATAATTAAGAGGGTCTTGATTACTTTGATTTTTAGTTTGATAAAGTTCATTTTCAATGATATCAATAGATTCAAAAATTAATTTTGATTCATTGATTAATTTTTTTGCTGATTCATTGTCAGCGTAATCTGATTGAAACTTATTAAGATCATTTTTAATTTTTCTAATATTTTCTATTGCATTATGAGCGTCAGCAACTACTCCATTTATTTCATTTACAAATTCAAATTGTGCTTTTATATCTTCTATTGAGCCTTCTGAAGTAGGATCCTTATGAATTTTAAAATCTTGAGTTAATTCCTTTTCATTTACTCTAAGCTTTACTATATAATCTCCTGGAATAGCTTTGGCACCTGAAAAATCTGCTCCCCATAAAACCATTTTATCAAGTCTTTTTGCTCCGGGATATTTCATATTCCAAACAAATGAATTACCACCTTTTTCAACCTTCATTAAATTTTCTTTACTCTTATTTGAAAACTCCTTAATTAATGATCCATCTTCAGAGTGGATTGAAAGTTTAACTTCATCACTTTCGTTATCAAAACTTGGAAGAAAATAATGAATAATGACTCCATTTGGAAGGTTAGTTCCGGCAGTTAGAGACTTTCTTCCTCCTGAGCCTCGCATTCTGTATGAATCTTTTGGCTTATAAAGTTTTTCTTCATCAACTGAACTAGATAACTGATGGATAACTGTTAAATCATCAAGAATCCAGATACTTCTTCCCTGCGTAGCAACAATTAATGAATTATCTTTTATTGTAAGATCAGTTATTGGAACTATTGGTAAATTCTTTTGAAATTTATTCCAACTAGTACCTTTGTCATAAGATATATACATTCCAGTTTCAGTTCCAGCATATAAGATGTTCTTATTAGATTTATCAGCTCTTAACACTCTTGTAAAGTGTTCATCATCTATCCCACTAGTTATAAGCTTCCAGTTTTTACCATAATCTTCAGTTACGTATAAATATGGAGTGAAATCACCTAACTTGTATCTAGTTCCAGCTACGTAAGCTGTACCTGTATCAAATGATGATGCATCAATGCTATTTATCATCAGCCATTCTGGTATTTTTTTTGGAGTAACATTTTCCCAAGTTTCACCACTATCTTTTGTAAGATGAATCATACCGTCATCACTTCCAACCCACATTAGACCTTCTTGAATTGGAGATTCATCAACTGCAAATATTGTAGCATAGTATTCAACACCGGTATTATCCTGAGTGATTGGCCCACCAGAAGAAACAAGTTTAGACTTATCGTTTCTTGTTAAATCAGGGCTTATTGTTTCCCAGCTTTGACCTTCGTCAGTTGAAAGATGTACTTGATTTGAAAAAGTGTAAAGCTTAGATGAGTCATGTTTGCTAAATGCAATAGGAAAATTCCAATTAAATCTATATTTCATTGCTTCAGCTCCTTCACCAAGTGTAGTAATTGGCCAAACGTTTATTGTTCTAGATGTTTGTTTTTCATGATTCCTTCTTTCAAGAAATCCAAGATAACTTCCTCCATAAACAATTTCATTATTGTTAGGGTCAATAGCTATATGTCCAGATTCTCCACCTGCAGTACTTTCCCAGTCATCATCGCCAATATTATAGCCAAGACTTCTGTGTCTAACTCTTTGAGTTGAATTATCTTGTTGAGCAACATAAATTCTGTAAGGAAATGAATTATCAGTAGTAACTCTATAGTATTGTGCAGTAGGTTGATTATAATATGTGCTCCAAGTCTTTCCTTTATCATAAGAAACCTGAGCACCTCCATCATCACCAATTATAAGTCTATTGTTGTCTTCTGGTGCAATCCATAAATCATGATGATCACCATGAGGAGCATATGAAGATTTAAATGTTTTTCCTCCATCATCTGAATAATGATATGCTACATTCATTACATAAACACCATCTATATCTTGAGTATCAGCATATATTTTTGAATAATACCAAGCTCTTTGTCTTAATGATCTACTACTATTAGTATACATCCAATTCTTTCCTCCATCATCAGATCTATAAACTCCACCCTTTTCCTGATTCTCAACGATTGCCCATACTCTTTCAGAATTTACTGGTGAAACAGTAACCCCAATTACACCTAATATTCCAGATGGAAATCCTGAATTTGTGCTAATTTTTGTCCAATTTTCTCCATTATCAATGCTTTTCCAAAGATCAGAGCCATCTCCACCACTACTTAAACTTGAAGGAGTTCTTTGAACTCTCCAAGTTGATGCATACAGAACTCTTGAATTATTAGGATCTAATACAATCTCAAAAGCACCTGAAAGATTATTTGTGTAAAGTACCTTTTTCCATGTTGCGCCTCCATCAATAGACTTATATACACCTCTATCCTCAGTAGGCTTATACAAGTTGCCCATAACCGCAGCATAAACTATATCATTATTTGAAGGGTCTATTACAATTCTAGGAATGTGTCTAGAATTTGGAAGACCAGAAAAAGACCAAGTTTTACCAGCATCGACACTTTTAAATACTCCATAACCAGAGGATACATTTCCTCTAATAGTAACTTCTCCACCTCCAACATAAATAACATTTGGATCATCTTTAGCTATTGCAATAGCACCAATACTTCCACCAAAGAATCCATCAGAAATATTTTCATATGTTTCACCTCCATTTTCAGTTTTCCAAACTCCACCTCCTGTTGCGCCAAAGTAAAAAAGATTAGGATTACCTGGAACACCCGCAACTGCAGCAGATCTTCCTCCTCTAAATGGCCCTATTTCTCTATATTCAACAGATTCGTGTAGAACTTTGTCAAATGAAACAGAATTCTTTTTTGATTTTTTTTGTGAATATAGACCTGTGTTACACATTAAAACAGTCAATCCAATAAGTGTGTAGAAGTTAAATATTTTTGTTATTCTCATTATTAATATATTTATAAAACCAAAGTAAAATAAAATATTTGAATATCATAAAGTGTTAATGCAATTATCTGCTTAAAGAACCTACATGGACACATACGCAAACATACTATTAATCACAATACCTATTTTTTTAGTCTTAATTGTAATTGAGGTTTCATACGGTGTTTGGAAAAATGATCAAAAACATTCATATATGGATACTATTTCTAGCTTAAGCTCTGGATTTACGAATTTGATGGTAGATATTTTAGGATTAGGTATTATCATATTCTCTTATCCTTTTTTTTACGAAAGATTAAAAATTGTGGAATTGGAAGAAAGTATATTGTTGTATTTCTTGGCATTTATTTGTGTTGATTTTGCTAGTTATTGCCATCATAGATTAAAACATTCAATTAATGTTTTTTGGAATATGCATGTAATTCATCATAGTAGTGAGGAGTTTAATCTTGCTTGTGCATTAAGACAGAGTATAACAAATAATCTTGGTATTGGAATTCTATTTTTAATTCCCGCAGCATTGCTTGGTGTTCCAGCAAAAATGATAAGTATTTTAGGACCATTACATCTTTTTGGACAGTTCTGGTATCATACTAGGCATATTGGAAAATTAGGATGGCTAGAATATATATTAGTTACCCCCTCTCAACATCGTGTTCACCATGCAATAAACAAAGAATATATAGATAAAAATTTAGCTGCAATTTTTTGTATTTGGGACAGAGCTTTTGGAACTTTTCAAGAAGAGCTAGATGATGTGCCATGTGTTTATGGAACTCTCAAGCCAGTTAATACCTGGAATCCTATATTAATAAATTTTCAACATTTATCATATTTAATCCAAGATGCATGGCATACAAATAATATTGGAGATAAACTTAAAATATGGTTTATGCCAACAGGTTGGAGGCCTAAAGATATTATAGATAAATATCCGAGGAATTCAGTGGATAATGTTTATGATCAAAAAAAATACAAACCCAACTATACTTTTTTACATAAAATATTCGTTGGTTTTCACTTTATAACCTTGAATATAGTCTTATTTATATTTTTAAATTCTTTTGCAGATCTAACAATTTTTGATAAATCAGGATATTTAATTTTGATATTTTCTACAATATTTAGTTTTTCATCTATAATGGATGGCTTCAAATGGTCAGTCTCATTTGAGTTTATTAGAATATTTATTGGATTAATAGTGATATTACTGCAAGGAGACTTTCAATTAACTAGTAATCCTTCAATGTCAATGTTCTTGTTAAGCTATCTAATAATCTCTTTTATTTTAAACTTATTAGTACAAAAATCAGTTCCTGAGCGTATTTTGCAAGAAATTTCATAAATATATTTTTTAGAAAAAAAAATAAATTAAATTTGCAGCTAAATGGCCTATGGTGTAACTGGTAACACGTCTGGTTTTGGTCCAGAAGAGTCTAGGTTCGAGCCCTAGTAGGCCAACAATTTTATTATATCAATAATTTATAATAAATTTGCCCAGCATTTGGATATTTGAGAGGAGACATTTTGTCCCTCTTTTTTTTTAAATAAAGTTAAGTAAATGGAAAATATATCACTATTAGACTCCTTTTCTGAATTCAAAGATGAAAAGTTAATTGACAGAGTAACCTTAATGGTAATACTTGAAGAAGTATTTAGAAATACTCTTACTAGAAAATTTGGTACGGATGAAAATTTCGACATTATTATTAATCCTGATAAAGGTGACCTTGAAATATGGCGAAACAGAATCGTTGTGAAAGATGGTGAAGTCGAGGACCCTAATGCAGAAATTGAATTAAAAGAAGCGGTTAAAATTGAACCTGATTTTGAAGTAGGAGAAGAAGTGTCGGAGGAATTTAAATTAATTGATTTGGGGAGAAGGTCTATACAGTCGCTTAGACAGAATCTTGTTGCCAAAGTTTTTGAGCATGATAGTAATAATACATTTAATCAATTTAAGGATAGAGTAGGAGAAATATTTACTGCAGAAGTTCATCATGTTAGAGCAAGAGAGGTAATTCTTTTAGACGACAATGGTAACGAATTAATCATGCCAAAGGATAAGCAAATTCCTAAAGATTTCTTTAGAAAAGGTGACAATGTTAGAGGTATAATAGAGAATGTAGAGTTAAGAGGGAATAAACCTAGAATTATTTTTTCAAGAACCTCTCCATTGTTTTTAGAAAAATTATTTGAACAAGAAATTCCTGAAGTTTTTGATGGTTTAATTAGCATTAAAAAAGCTGTTAGAATTCCTGGTGAAAAAGCAAAAGTTGCTGTTGATTCATATGATGACAGAATAGATCCAGTTGGAGCTTGTGTTGGAATGAAGGGTTCAAGAATCCATGGAATAGTTAGAGAACTAGGTAACGAAAATATTGATGTAATAAATTACACTAATAACACGCAATTATTTATTACAAGAGCACTTAGTCCTGCAAAAGTGAATTCCTTAAATATTGATGAGGAGAAAAAAACCGTTCAAGTTTATCTTAATCCAGATGAAGTATCTAGAGCTATAGGTAAAGGAGGACATAATATAAGACTAGCAGGAAGGTTAACGGGTTATGAAATAGATGTTTACAGAGAAGGAGCCGAGGAAGATGTAGAGCTTACTGAATTCAAGGATGAAATTGATGCGTGGGTGATTGAAGAATTTAGAAAAGTTGGATTAGATACAGCAAAGAGTGTTTTAGAGCTTAGTAAAGAGGATTTAGTCAAAAGGACTGATCTTGAAGAGGAAACTGTTTCTGACGTTCTAAAAGTTTTAAAGGAAGAATTTGAAGACTAAAAAATATATATGCCATCACCAATAAGGTTAAATAAAGTACTTAAAGAACTTAATATATCTCTAGATAGAGCTCTTGAATTTCTTAGTTCAAAAAAAATTGAAGTTGAGCCAAGACCAACTTCAAAAATTGATCAAAATACTTACGACCTTCTTCTTGATGAATTTCAAACTGATAAATCTAATAAGGATAAACTTGAAGAGATTAATTCAATAAAGAGAAAAGAACTTGAAGCTAAACTAGCTGAAGAAATCAAGGAAGAGGAACTGAAATCTCAGCATGCTATTAAAAAAGAGGAACTGAAATCTCAGCAAGCTATTAAAAAAGAGGAACTGAAATCTCAGCAAGCTATTAAAATAGAAGAAACTCCCAGTAAAAAAGATACTATAGATAAAGAAGAATTATCTAGCTCTTCTCCAAAGGTTAAAAAGTCAATTGAAGATGTTCAAATAAATCCAGATGATCCATCAAAGATTCAGACCAATTTTCAAAAGCTTTCTGGTATAAAGAAAACAGGTGAAGTAATAGATTTAGATTCGATTAAGAAAAAAGAGGAAAAAGTAGAAGAGTCAAAAAAGAAA
>Ga0206129_10007203_pt1 | contig 11026 bp, 9 predicted proteins | sample Helgoland_Spring_8_FD_148616 | JGI IMG/M metagenome (GOLD analysis project Ga0206129, IMG submission 148616) | Pelagic subsurface seawater microbial communities from Kabeltonne, Helgoland, North Sea - Helgoland_Spring_Bloom_20160502_2 | ecosystem: Environmental > Aquatic > Marine > Epipelagic ...
CTTCGTAAAGAATTTCCATTTTTTCTTTAATATTGGGATCTAATAATTTTGAAGGACCTCGCTTACTTTTTTGACCTGCGGCTTTTGCTGTTTCTGGATTAAATGGCATATTGTAAATATATAACAAGGTGTAACAATTTGAAAAATCAATTATGTGAAAGTTTTTAACAAGTTCTCTTAATGATTTCATAATAAACTTTATAAAGTAGATATTTGCAGTATGGTTAGGATTTCTGATGTTATTTAACTCAATTGAATTTTTATTATTTCTTCCAATAGTTTTTGTTTTATACTGGTTTGTATTCAACAAAAACATCAAGCATCAGAATCTATTAATTCTAGTTAGTTCTTATTTTTTTTATGGATGGTGGGATTATAGATTCTTGTCATTAATTATTCTATCTACTATTGTTGACTATGTGATAGGCTTAAATATTTCTAATCAATCATCTAAAAATAATCAAAAAATACTCCTCTGGTGCTCCGTCTTATTTAATCTTGGGGTGTTAGGGTTTTTTAAATACTATAATTTCTTTATTGAGTCATGGATTGATTTGTTTAGTTCGATTGGCTATGAAATAAATAGTGTTTGGACATTAAATATAATCCTCCCTGTTGGAATATCTTTTTATACATTCCAAACAATGTCTTATACCATAGACATTTTTAAAGGAAAATTAAACCCTACAAAAGATTTTGTTTCGTTTGCTGCATTTGTATCTTTCTTTCCTCAGTTAGTAGCTGGGCCCATAGAAAGGGCAACTAACCTTTTGCCTCAAATTCTAAACAAAAGAGAGTTTAAATACGAACAAGGAGTTCAAGGTTTAAAATTAATCTTTTGGGGACTATTTAAAAAGGTAGTAATTGCTGATACTCTTGCTCCTGTTGTAAATGATATTTTTGAGAATTATCAAGATTTTGGAGGAGTCACATTATGGTTAGGGGCTATTTATTTCGCATTCCAAATATATTGTGATTTTAGCGGCTACTCCGATATAGCTATTGGTACTTCAAAGCTTTTTGGATTTGAAGTAATGTCAAACTTTAAGTTCCCCTACTTTTCAAGAAATATTGGAGAATTTTGGAGAAGATGGCATATTTCTCTATCAACATGGTTTAGAGACTATCTTTATATTCCATTAGGTGGTTCAAAAAAGGGCAAAAGGATATCTTTAATAAATATCTTTATAATCTTTCTGGTTAGTGGATTTTGGCATGGAGCCAATTGGACCTTTATTGTTTGGGGCTTATTTCACTCAATTTTATTTATACCATCATTTATTTTTAAAGCTAATAGAAAGTATGTGAGCTCTATTATTGCTGAAAATTCTTTAATGCCAACTCCAAAAGAATTTATTCAAGTTGGAATAACATTTATTTTAGTTACAATTGGATGGGTGTTTTTTAGAAGTGAAACAATCGGAGATTCTTTTAATTATATAATTAACATGACTCAGAACTTTCAAATCCCAAAACTAAACTTTGCAAAATATTTAGTCTTTATCTTTGTTCTTTTGATAACCGATTGGTATTTTAGAAAAGATGAAAGACTAGAAAAAGGTAAAATTAACATTATATTTTTTGGAATAGTTGCTGTTTATTTAGTGTCTAAAATTATTATGAGTGCAAATACTGAATTTATATATTTTGAATTTTGATGAAAAATTTCATACATCTATTACTTAAGATATTTTTGGTGAGCACAGTTTTTAGTATTGTAGTTTATTCCGCTGCATTAAATTTTAAAATATTTAATTTAAATGAAAATAACTTTTACGATTTATTTACAAGTATTCATGATCGATCAGTTATAGCAGGCACGTCAAGATCAAGATATTTTTTTAATTCCGAATCATTTGATCCAAAATACAATTTCAAAAATTTTAGTTTTACAGTTGGCATGTCTCCATATGATGATTCTTACACGGATTTTCTAATAAATTTCATTAAACAAGACTCAACAAAAAATAATATTACCATTCTCAGCGTTGATCCATATTCATTTCCTAATGATTTAGTTGATAAGGATGATTACTTTTCGAAATTTGAATTTCAAAAAGATGATTTCAAAAAATTAAATTTTGAATATATTATAAAAGAAAAAATTACTCCCTTTACGGTTATTGAGAGTAATATTAAAAATATATTACGGATTTTTAGATATGGTAAAAATTACCAAAAAGACAATAGAGTAATAAGCAAAAATGAAATCCAGAATAAAATTTCAAAAATGCAAAAACCAAATAATTTGAATGACAGCTCTTTTGAAAATTTAAAAAAATTAATCATTCATTTTAAAATAACTTCGAATGTGATTTTAATTAGAACGCCCGTTGTTAATGAATTCTATGAGTTTGAAAATAATAAATCTCCTAGATTTAATTATTTAATAGATTCATTATCAAAAAAGAATGGAGTGAGATATATCGATTTAAATACGAGTGCCAATTTCACTAATAATTCAGATTTTTATGATTTGTATCACTTGAACAAAAAATATAGCAAACATGTTTCAAAAAAGATGGGAAAATTAATAGACTCTATTGAGTTAAAAAATTAGTTGTAACTATTTCTAATTAAGGTAGATAAAATTATCTTGGTTAGGACAAATTAATATAGAAGAATTTTAGATGTTAGATCAATTATCTTGAAATTCTTAATGCCCTTTTTAAATATCTTTTAAATTTTTTATTAAAACTCATGTCTATTTTCAAATTAATGTCATATTTAACATTAAAATAGCTTGATATATGATTGTTTTTTTCAATCAAAAGAATTAGAAAATATAATCTATCAGGGAATAAATTTTTATTTATCTCTTTAATTAAAATATTTATAATATTCTCATCAATTTTTAAAACAGGAAGTTTGCTTTTAATAAACTTATTTTCAAAATAATCAAAAATGACTTTATGTTCTTCAGGCAAATTAGTTTTAATCAAATCTAAATCAGAAGAAAAATTCAATCTGTCTTTTGACTTTTGAGTTTAATAATATCAATTGATCCAATGAATATTCTTGTAGTCTACCCATTTGATTCATTAATGATTTATCATCAGGTATCATATCCTGATTTAATTTTTTAAATACACATAATTGATGATTGTGTGAGTAAAAATCATTATGTATTGAATATAAAGATTTTGAACAAATATTTTTGAAATATTTTTGAAATCTATAAACTGAGTAATCTTTAATATCCCACTTGAATGAGGTGTTTATTGAAAAGAAAAAAGATTCATCTGTCATTTTATCATAAATTAATCTCATATAATTACTAACAACTTCTGATTTCATTTCTTGAAATGAATGTGTGTTTATTATAATGTCATAATTGTTATTAATATTTGAAATATCATTTGCAGAAAAATAATTTATATTAATTTCTGAATTATCCTTTAGTGTTTTGGTCAGATACTTTTTTGAATATATGAGATTTTCATCTAGATCAATTAGATCATATTGAATTTTTTTTTGCTTGTATAAATCAATGAATAAATTAGCAAACTCTCCATAACCAGGTCCTATTTCTAAAATTTTTAAAGATTTCTGATTTCTGATTTCTGGATATTTTAACATTATTTCTTTATTAAATTGATATAAAATACATCCATTCAAATACTCTCCTATTGATAAATTAATTTCTTTACTAAAAGGAAAATTTATTTTTCCGAAAAATTGATTGCTTTTTATTTTTTTTAAAAATTGTGTTAATTTTTTGTCACTATTTCTAATTTTAAAGTACATCAAGCATGTACTTTGGTAACTAATTAAATCGGGGACATCAAGCATGTACTTTGGTAACTAATTAAATCGGGGAAGTTAGGCAACACACCTATAAGATTTTTAGAGAGGGGATTTAAAAAAAGATCATCTAAATCTATTCGGTCGTTTAAAAAAGCAATCCAGTTTTTATGTTTTACTGAGGTTTTCATTTTAATATTTTTTTATGTTAAAGCCCTAAATCAATTTTATAATTACATAATATTAAGCTTAAAAAAACTGCTTTAACTTTTTAAACTTATATAAAAAAAACAAAACAGGATTAACAGATATATTATTAATCTTAAAAGCCCTAAGATCTTCTTTAAAAATTATCCATTTGCTTTTTAAACCACTATTACTAATCCCACCAACTAGCATTTTAACTAATTTTTTATTTAAATAAAAGGAAGGAACTTGATTAATTTCTAAAAATCTAAGGCATAACTCAAAATCACCTGCAATTTTAAAACTATCATTATAACCACCTAAGCGGTCATATACCTCTTTTTTACAATAAAAGCTTGGATGTGCTATCTTCCAAGCTTTTTTCAAAAGTCCTTTTACATAGGGTCTTGAAATCCAATTCCTAATAACTTTACTTTCTTCATTCACATAATCTAAGTTTCCGTAGACAATATCAGTTTCATTATTAGAAAATGCATCAACTATGTCTTGAATTGAATTTTCGTTATAAAATGTATCATCCGCATTTAAAAAGCCTATAACGTCTCCAGTAGCTAATTTTAATCCCTTGTTAAAGGCATCGTATACTCCATTATCCGACTCTGATATTATTTTAGCTTCATGAGAAAATGAGTTGCATATTTCAAGAGTACTATCCTTAGACCCGCCGTCAATAATTATATGCTCTATATTATTATATGACTGATTCTTTATGGATTTTAGTGTTTTTTCTATAGTATTTTCAGCATTATAAGAAATAGTTATTACGGAGATCTTCATGAAATTTTAAGCTAAAATTCTTTTAATATTTTCTTTAAACTTTGAAAAACTATAGTTTTCTCGAGCATAATCAACATTTCCCTTTTGAATTGAATATAAGTTTGGATTATCTATTAAACTTAATACAGATTTTCCCAGTTTAGAGACATTGGAAACAGGAACAATTACACCATTTTTATTACTTATTATGCTAGGCAAATAATTATGATTGGTTGTTATAATGGCATTACCAAGTGCCATAGCTTCAATTATTGAAAGAGGAAATGCTTCTGTTTTATAAAAGGTAGGCAAACAAAATACTGATGTTTTTTTTAGTAATTTCATCTTTTTATCACCTTTGACCACACCAAGATATTTAACCCTGTTGTTAAATATTTTATTTAATTTATTTAATTTATTTTGAAAAATATTTTCTATCTCCTGCTTTGTTTTTAAATAATCTCCTAAAATTGCTCCAGCAATGTAAACTTCAGTTTTACTTTTACTTAAAACAATATATAAAGAGTCTAAAAAATCTATAACCCCTTTAGAGTACATTATGTTAGACAAGTATAATATTCCGGATTTTACTTGAAAATCAATTGTTTCATTTTCGTAAATAGGATCATAACAATTAGAAACAACTTCTAAATTCATATTAGGAAACTGTTTATATTGTTCTTTCATTTCATCTAACAAAACTATCGATGTTGAAATATGGCTGTAAAGTGGTCTAAGGAATTTTTTTAGTAACCAACTAGAATTATAAAAATCATAAAAGTCACTCCCATGCAAATGATTTACAACTCTAATATTAAACATTTTTGCAATAAAAAGAATTAAAGCTTCTCTAAAAAACCCAAAGTAAGATCTAGAGGTTGTTATATAAATAATATCAATTCTATTTAAAATAAAAACTTGAAAAACTCTTAACTGAATGTATATAAAGCTTAAAAATTTATTAGAATAGCGTTGGGTGTCAATAACAACAGATTCTCTCTCAATTGAGCTTAAAGCATAAGAAAAAGCTATTGATTGTCCTGTAATAATAGGGGGTAATGGGCCGAAAAATAATATTCTATTTTTCAAGTAATTTAGTGTTAATAAATGATAACTCTGAGAATGAATCCGAAACTGCATAGCACTTTAGACCCAAAGAATTTAGTTTGTTTATTGCACTTCTAGTTTTTTCCTTTCCTTCACTAACTAAATCAGAATGAAACTCTATTAAAAGTTGATTTATTTTAATATTCTTTGTGAACAAATAGTCAATTAGTGGGTACTCAAAGCCCTCAATATCAATTTTAAGTATATCAATATGAATATGTTTGAATGATTTCATTATATCATCAAGTGTTTTGAACTTCAATAAAACTTTATGGTCATCGCTGACAATTGATGTTTTTAAAAGACTCCCTGATACATGTGATTCATTTATGGGCAAATAAAATTCTCTCTCCCCTGAGCTATCTGCAACTCCGATAGAGTTAAAAATAAACTTAGATGGCGCATTGCTCTTTTCTACAAAATCTACAGATCTAGGCGTGGGATCAAACCCATATACATTACAGTGAAACTTTTCAATTATATCAAGATCAAAGGAGATATCTTCTCCTATACCTATTGAGTAAATAATAGAATTAGAATTAATATAATTAGGATGAATATAAAACCCTCCATAATCATTTCCTATCCATCGCTTAGAGATATTTAATCTTTTAAAATAGATTAGTTTCCCTTTGTATAGAGCTTTAAAAATATTTATTACTTTCTTTAACATGATACTTTTTTGAATACTTTTGGATCTTGATGAAATTTTAAAACCCTGAAACTTTAACATAAATAAACTTTTTACTAAATAATTTTTATTAAAAGATTATATAGTTTTCTTGTATTATTCAGAATTGGTTTCTATAGAGACTTTCAATGCCTTTCTTTAAATCTATCTTTACTTTCCATCCTGCTAAATTAATTTTAGAACTGTCCATTAATTTCCTTGGAGTTCCATCAGGTTTAGTCTGATCCCACTTAATAAGGCCATCATATCCAACAATTTTACTGATTAATTCTGCTAATTCTCTAATTGAGACTTCCATTAAAGAGCCAATATTGTAAAGTGAATCACTCAAAGGGTTTTCTATACTAAAAACTACTGCTCTTGCTAAATCATCAACATGAAGAAACTCTCTTTTAGGATTACCTGTTCCCCATAAAATAACTTCACTTTTATTGTTTTCCTTTGCTTCATGGAATTTTCTAAGCATTGCAGGTAAGACATGAGAAGTTTCAAGGTCGTAATTATCACCTGGACCATATAAATTTGTAGGCATCAAAGAAATATAATCTCTATTATATTGCTCTCTTAATGCTTCTATTAATTTTACCCCAGATATTTTTGCTATTGCATACCATTGATTTGTTTCTTCTAGTGGTCCTGTTAGAAGATATTCTTCTTTAAGAGGCTGTGGGGCCATCTTAGGATATATACATGAGCTGCCTAAGAAGATAAACTTTTCAATATTTAACTCATGAGCAGTTTTAATTAGATTATTTTGAATTAGCATATTATCCATTAGAAATTCATATGGCTTTTGACTATTTTCCAATATTCCTCCAACTCTAGCAGCAGCATTAATTATTACATCAGGCTTTTCGCTTTTAATTATTTCAAAAACTTTTTTTTGATCTCTTAAATCTAAATCTTTTGAACTATATCCAATAATATTTTTATAGCTTTTATCTTTTAGGGCTCTCCAACAAGCAGAACCTACCATTCCATTGTGACCACTAATATATATCTTAGAGTTATGGTCTATCATCATTCAAAGTAATTATGTGTATTGAAGCCCTCATTTTTTAGATATTTATCTTTCTTAAATAACTTAATGTCTGAAATCATCATATCTTCTACAAGCTCCTCAAGGGTAATGTGAGGCTCCCAACCAAGTTTATCTTTAGCTTTTGTTGCGTCCCCAACTAGAAGATCAACTTCTGTTGGTCTAAAGTATTTCTTATCTATAGACAATACTTTCTTTCCTACCTGTAATTGATAGTCTGAATTTGAACAAGACTTTACTTTAGCTACTTCGTCTAATCCTTTACCAGTAAATTCTAATTCAACCCCTATATGACCAAACGCCATTTTCACAAAGTCTCTAATGGTAGTTGTCCTTCCAGTAGCTATTACCCAATCCTCTGCTTTATCAGCTTGTAAGATCAGCCACATCATTCTAATGTAATCTTTAGCATGACCCCAATCCCTTTTAGAATCCAAATTACCCAAATAAAATTCATCCTGAATACCAAGTGCTATTCTTGAAACGGCTCTAGTAATTTTTCGTGTTACAAATGTTTCTCCACGAATTGGAGACTCATGATTAAATAGAATACCATTAGATGCAAATAAGCCGTAAGCTTCTCTATAATTAACAGTTATCCAATAAGCATATATTTTAGCTACTGCATAAGGAGAGCGTGGATAAAAGGGTGTGTTTTCGTTCTGTGGGACCTCTTGAACTTTTCCATATAACTCTGAAGTAGAGGCTTGATAGATTCTTGTCTTATTCTCTAAACCTAAAATTCTGATAGCTTCTAACAATCTAAGTGTACCTATTCCGTCTGTATCTGCTACATATTCTGGCATTTCAAAAGAAACACGCACATGGCTCATGGCTGCTAAATTATAGATTTCGTCAGGCTGAATTTCTTTAATTAATCTAATTAGATTTGTACTATCAGTCATATCACCGTGATGAAGAATAAATCTTTGATTTTCAATATGAGGATCTTCATATAGGTGATCTATCCTGTCCGTGTTAAATGAGGAGGTTCTTCTCTTTAACCCATGTACTGTATAACCTTTCTTTAAAAGAAATTCAGATAAATAAGCACCATCTTGGCCGGTTATACCGGTAATAAAAGCTTTTTTCATTTTTAAAATTACTACATTATAATTGTGTTTTAATAGATTCTTCTGTGAAATCTATAAATATACTCCTCCACAAGAAATATAAAATTTCTTCTTACTTATTGATAAACAATTTCTTTATTAAATCAAATTGATAATTTGGATTATATTTTAAATCAATTGGTTTTCGAAGAAAATCTTTATCGACTTGTTTATGACTTTTTTCAAACCATTTAAGTAAATTATTTGTTAATGATAGACTACTATTTTCTTTGAAATAAAAACCATTCACAAAATCTATTATTATCTCATGTTCTGGACCTTGATTTAGTCTGTTACTATGAGTTGCAATAGGGGTCCCATAAGATAGAGAGTGAATTGCCGTTAAACCTATGTTTCCAGGTGAAATACACAAATCCGAATAATAAATATAGTTAGCTAATTCTAGCTCTTCATAAACTTCACCAGTGAAATGACATTGTCCAATTTCAGTTAACTCTTTAGCTATTTCTTTAAGATTAAAGAATTCTTCTCCACCACCTATAACTAGCAAATTAAGTTTCAACTTATTTTTATTAACCGCCACCACTGCTTTTATTAGTAAGTCAATTTTTTTTATTTTTGTAAGTCTACCTAAAAAAAAAATAGTTGGATAATCGTTATTGAAAAAACTCCAGCTTTTTTTAATTTCCCTACTTTGAAATTTAAAAAATAAATCTTTTTGATATGCGTAATTAAGTGAGTTAAATATAACATGAATCTTATTTTCAGAAAATCCATTTTCAATCATTACTTTCTTTGATCCTTCTGAATAAACAAGATGTTCGTTAGGGATTTTATAAAAAAGACTTCGCAAAAAAAGTCTAATCCCCTTTTCATTTCCGTACATTCCGTGGCCTCTAAAAATAACTTTTTTCATTCTTATTCTTCCTAAAAGAGCAGCTAACCAAGTAGATATGATATTAGCTTCACCTAAGAAGATAATAGTATCATATTTTTTCAAAAGAGAAGCTTTAACAATCTCTGTTTGCCAAAATAATATATTTTTATAAATATAATTTTTAACAAAATGAAATTTATTTTGATTTACTTTATCATAATTGTTTTTAATTTTTAATCCTTTAATTCCATTGAAATCTTTTGAAGAAAAATAAAATTCAACTTCTATTTCGTCGGAAAAAATGAATTTGTCCCAAAAACCTTTTATGTAAACAGGAAAGATATTATGTATTATGAGTAACTTTTTCAAATTATATTTCTCTTTTTTTATAATCTAATATCCACAATTTCCTTGTCAATAAAAGATTTGAGATCATAAATTATAGCATTCGAACTTCTTTTAAGATTAAGAAAGTTAAGCTTTTTGAACTCTTCATGACCAACTGTTAAAATAATTGAATCATATTTACCTAATTCTTTTACTAGATTAATATTAAACTCATTGAAAACCTGTTCTTCAATAGCTCTTGGATCATAAATGTCAACATCAATACCAAACTCTTTAAGTTCTTTATATAGCTTAGGCACTTTAGAATTTCGTATATCGCTGCAGTTTTCTTTAAATGTAATTCCAAGTAACAAACATTTTGAACCTATTATTTCAATTTTATTTTTAAGCAACATTTTTAAAGTCTTATTAGCAATGAAGATGGTCATGTTCTCATTTATTCTTCTTCCAGAAGATATTAACTCCGGTTCATAACCTTCTTTTCTTGACTTATAAGTTAGATAGTAAGGGTCTACAGAAATACAGTGCCCTCCCACTAAACCAGGGTAGAATTTCATGAAATTCCATTTGGTAGCCGCTGCATCTATAACTTCCTTAGTATCAATATCTAATAAATCAAATATTATAGCTAATTCGTTTACAAGCGAAATGTTTAAATCTCTTTGCACATTTTCAACAGATTTTGCTGCCTCAGCAACTTTAATTGAACTTGCTTTATGAGTTCCTGCTTTTATAATACTTCCATATAGTTCATCAACAAAATCAGAAATCTCTGGGGAAGAGCCTGAAGTAATTTTTTTTATTTTGGTTAGGGTGTTAGTTTTATCTCCTGGGTTAATTCGTTCTGGAGAATACCCACAATGAAAATCTTTTTGATAGCTTAGATTAGATTCTGCTTCTAGAATAGGTACACAATCCTCTTCGGTACAGCCTGGATAGACAGTGCTTTCAAAGATTACAACATTATCAGGCTTTAAATAACTCCCCACTGTTCGACTTGCTGATTTTAAATAGCTTAAATCTGGAATTTTTTTTTCTGTAATGGGAGTAGGTACCGTTACTATGAAAACATCAGAATTTGAAATATCTGATTCTAATGAGGTTATTTTCAAATTTTTTGATAATGCCTTCTTTAAAGATTTAGAGGATGTTTCATCCGTGATGTCATTATACTGATTTAATGC
>Ga0206129_10007205_pt1 | contig 11024 bp, 4 predicted proteins | sample Helgoland_Spring_8_FD_148616 | JGI IMG/M metagenome (GOLD analysis project Ga0206129, IMG submission 148616) | Pelagic subsurface seawater microbial communities from Kabeltonne, Helgoland, North Sea - Helgoland_Spring_Bloom_20160502_2 | ecosystem: Environmental > Aquatic > Marine > Epipelagic ...
AAGATGCCGGTGAGCCGCATTTCTGCGATCAATGCGCACGTATGGTTTACGCTTAAGCGTTGATTATTCTTCGCTAATGTTGAGCCGCACGAAGCGCGTCGGCGCACTGGCGTCGATCTCGACTGCTTGCACGTCACCTTTAGGGACGAGATCGGTGGCAGTCTCTGAGTCCCATTCGGCTGTCGCGTTAATCCAATCGGAAAGGTCTAGGGTGGAGTGCACTCGGTAGCGTACACTATCCTGAGCGCGAGGAAAACTGAAGGTGAGCGTCTTTAGTTGTGGATCGAAGACTGTTTGAATCGGTGCCTGCGTCTCCGGCGCATTGAGCGCCAGGCCGAGGGCGTATTCGAAAAAGTTACTATAGCCGTCGCCATCTGAGTCGCCGTCGGGCGCACTATTTGAGAGCCCTGGATAATTGTCGGTGATCCAGCTGCTGAACGTGATCGGGGTGTTGGGGATATTTTCCTCGATTGTAATAGAGTCGATTGCGATATCGCTGCGGTAGCTGCTGCCGGTGACGCCTCGAAAGCGCAGGCGTACAGAGGGTTCAGCGTATCCATCAAGTGAAATGGCTACTTGCTGCCATGCGCTGCCTTGATTGCCAGAGACGGACCAGAGTAGCTCCCAACTCTCCCCATCTGTCATGGATGCTTCGAGCGTGAGCGAGCCCATATTGCCGCTATCGGCATCATACATATGGTAGGCGAAGCTGATCTGTGGATTGCCTAGTTCGGATAAATCAAAGTCGGCTTCTAGGATCGCAGTTTCATTGTTGTGGCTACTGGCTTCAACATAGGCGTATTTAGAACCTTGAAATGCACTGCTTGGGCCTGTGCCGCTACTGCGGGTGCTACCGCTTTGATCAGTCGTCCAGCGATGATCGTCGGCAGTGGATTGAAACCAGAACGGATCGCCGAGTTCGAATCCATAGGTACTCGGGAAGTCGGCATAGGGATAGTCGATGGGATCTTCGCGGAAAGCTGCGTAATAAAGGCGTCCATCGCGGATGACGCGTGCGGCGTTGGCATCTTCGGGGTCTCCAGTGGCGTTGCCATTATAGAGGACGTCGGGGTTGGATAAATGTGCGACGCGGTCGTATTCGTTGGCGCCTGAGCTATTGAAGTTTTCGTACGTCATGACTGAGCAGTAGCCAAGTGATGCAGGGCTGTTGGCGTCATCCCATTGCCAGCCAGCGGCATAAGTGAAGAAGCTTTCGTTGTAGGCTTGGGTCGATTGGGTCTTGGAGTGGCCGTTGCCCATGTTGTGGCTGATCTCGTGAATCGTGGTGTAGCTGGTGGTGTCGCTTTGTTGAGAGCGCACGAGGCAGAAAGCGAGGTCCGGGCGTTCATAGCTGGTCGGACGGTAGCCGAGCCCACCGACGGAACTGGTGTCGATGAAGAACACCACGAAGTCTGCCGCGTAGAGGTCGCGTAGTGTGTGTACTTCGTCCATGATCCCATCAAAGCTTTTGATCCTCACCAAGTCGGTTTGGGCGGATGAACTTTCTACGTAGTCGACTTCAGCGCTGTGCACCAGGTTTACCTGCACTTGGGTCATGCTATTGGCTAGCACTTGATTGCCGAGCAGGAGTGACTGAGAAATATTCGCCTGCATGTTCGCGAGGCCGCCTTCGCGTGCTTTAGCCGCGGGAGTATAAATGGCCAATACGTCGATGGTGGTGATGTCTGCGGAGAGGTCGGCTTCGATGCTCCCAGCGATCGGGGCAGGGGAGTTACTGGTATCGGCTTCGGTCGCGAGTGGGCTGGCTTCGAAGTGATCGTGGTGGTCGCCGCTAGCGCAATTGAGCGTGTCGGTCTTGGCTTCGTCGACATCGAGTAACACGTGCGCCTGGCGGATTGCGTCATAGCGTAGCTGGTAGGTTTTGTGATGGATCGTGTCGGTCGCCAGCACGCGCAGCACGCCACCCACGGAGGAGAGCGCGAGATAGCCATGCGGATCGCCGTCGATTTTGGCTGATACCGCGAGTGTGCCATTGCCCCATATTTGTGATTGGGTGACTTTGGCTCGCAGCTGTTTGCCGTCAAACAAGTCGAGGCTAATCACGTCGCCGACTTTTAGGCGGGTGCTGCTCGCTTCCAAAATACGTGGGTTGACTGAGACAATTTGCGCTCTGTGTGCGGCTGGGGTGCGGCTCGTCCATGTAATGGCTTGATGGCTTGCCGAGATGATTGCCGTGGCCACTTCGCTGCTATGAGTTTGCTGAATCGGCAGCGTTTCTGGGGATTGGCTCGAGGTGGTGTGGCTGCTCAGCTCTGCCGCTATTGCGGTCTGGTTGATCTGGCCGGTGGCAGCCGGGGTATCAGTCCACTGCACAGCAACTCGTAAGCCAATCGGCAGGCATACCAGTAGCGCGGTGAGGTTCACCCATTTCCATTTCAATTGCATTGCGCATAGCTAGGATTAATAAATGGCGAACTACAAGCACTCAGCTTTACAATTAAGTGTCACTAATTTGCTCTTAGCTGCGGTGCGCCAAGCCGTGCGTATTAACAGTGATCGACTGGTGGTTTTTAAATAAAAGATATTGATTTCACCTGCTATGGATGATTTTAAGTATGAATTATCTAGGTGAATTCCTTATTGCAGTGAATGAATATACTTATAGAGTGAACCATTTTACACTTATTTCCTGAATTTAACAACAACCAACAAAACCACAGTTATGAAGAATCAGAAAGCAACCCATAGGCAACCGGTCATTTCGACTGTTCTAAAAATCACGCTCACCTCAATGATGCCATTTTTAATGGTTGCATCGCTTGATGCAGGTAGTTCTGTACCGATGTCCTCGGAGGTTGATTGGTATAATGTAGATGACCAATGGTCTTTGGACGCAAATCTGGTTGGGGTCTCGTTTAATGCAGAAAGTGACATAGGAGCGCTCACTCTTAATACTAGTAATACTAGTGCTACGATCAATGCAGGTGGGAGCTGGACTGGCCTGCAGCTTGAAAATCCGCTGATGATCGCGTTTGATGATTATGGCACATTGACTCTTGGCGGCGATTTAAGCGCGATCACAGATTATCAGGGTGATGAGCCTGTTTTTTTGTCTGGTGCGGTTGGTTTCTTTAATGGTGGTGTCTTGAGTGGCACAGGTGATATCAGCATTAACACGAATGTAGGTGGTGCACCGCTAGTTTTGGCCGGTGTGTATTCGAATGATTTGGGAACAACATCTGATCCAATCGAAGCAGATGCGCCTCAATCTGCACCCGGCAGCTTGGATATTACCGACTACTCGGGAAATATCACCGTGACCAATAACAACTCGAGCGGCAGAGCCGCGGTCTCTGGGACAGATCTCGATTTCTCAAAGGCTGCGATTGCCGTCGGTATCGCTGCAGTCGAGTCTGATTCAGGCTTAAATCTTGGTACGATACACGGAGCGATTCAGCAACAAGTGACGACGACCGCAATTGCTCGCGACGCAGAACTAACGTTAGGCACAGGCGATCAGACACCGCCGCCAGTATTGACTGGGGCGATTGCTGTGGGTGTGGTTGGCGCGCTAGTGGACGGGATCGCTTCGACCGCTACGATCGAAACGACTGCCACAAGCGGTCAATCGATTCTGACTAATGATGAAGTTGATGCCACTACGGTCTCCCTCAATCTCGGCCTTGCGGTCGGTGTCGGTGGTTTCGTTGGAGGCATCGAAGATGGTGCGACCATTACCACGACTGCGAGCAGTGGATTCTCTAAAGCAACAGCACCTGACGCCGGCGCGTTTGCCAATAACGTCGCATTGGCGGCCAGCGTGATCGGAATTATTGACGTTGGTACTGAGGAGTTTGACGACATTGAAGTCGATGAGGCAGTCGCATCACCGACGACGATTACTACTACGGCCACTGCGGCGGCTTCGACCGCAATCGCGGGGGACCAGGGGGAAGGCACCTCCGAAGCTGCTTCGGCTGCACTGGCACTGGGTGTGGGTGGTTTTGCTGAAACTCTTTCCAATACTGCGATCATCAGCAGTGCAAGCTCTGGTCGGGTGACTGCCACCTCAGAAACTGACGCCGCACTCGGTTTGTCGGTAACTGCTGCGATCGGCGTACTTGGCGTGGTTGGGGAAATGGATCAAACTGTCATTACATCGACTGCGACTTCTGGCATTTCGAGTGCTGACTCTAGCTCCAGTACGAACAATCTAGAAGTCAGCGCAACATCCTTGGCCCTAGCTGGCGGCGTTATTGGGCAAGTTGGTTCAGCAACCGATCTTACATTGAACGTGACCGCTACTGCGGGTCAGTCCGAGGTGTTGGCGGATACAAGTGAAGAATTTAGTTATGCAGCAGCGGATGCGACTGCGGTCGCATTTGGTGTTTCTAGTGGAGAGTTTGTCTTACCTCTTATCGGAGGTGAAGTCCTCGGACCAGTCCTTGGACCAGTCCTCGACGGCATGGACATGTTGGGTGGCCTTCCTTTAGAAGGACTTGGCGCTGTGGCGGGGGATTTATTTTCCGGGCTACCACTTTCGGATGCGATTGAAGGCGAAGGCGTGCCATCACCAACTGGTACGACTATTAATGGCGCGATCATTGCGAATGCCGCTAGTGCTGATGCGTCAGGGGAAAGAGCATATGCGGCCTCGAATGCCTTTACTATTGGCCATGATTCTACTCTATTCTCTGATGAAGTTGATGGCACATTGGCCGTGACCGCGAATGCCGCTAATGCGAACGCGGCGGGCGCAACAAGCGATAGCCTGGCAAACGCTTTTGCGGGTGGATTTGTGGAAGTCTATACGGATGCCTTTTCAGGTGAGCTTACGGTTACAGCGAATGCAGGTACGGCAACTGCATCATCTGCACCCTTCGGCTCTGCTGACCCGAGCCGTGCTGACCCGAGCCGTGCTGAAGCGACTGCTAATGCCAGCGGCATTAGATCTGTGGAGGGCAATCTGACCGCGACCTCAAGCTTTACTATCGCGGCGATTGGTGGTGTCGCGCAGGTCGCCATCAGCGACCAACCAATTGAATTAGGTGACCCCGATGACGAGATCATCGAGGGCAATAGTTTTGGGCGTAACGAAGCAGATGCATCCGCTGAGGCCATCGCACTCAATAAAGTAGATACTAACTTAGAAGAGCTTAGTAGTGTCGCCGCAACCTTCAATGTCTCGGCTGAAGGTGGCCAGGCATACGTGGTTAGTGACGAAAGCTCTTACGGCCTAGCAGAGGCGGATGCAGTCGCTACAGGTATTGAAGACTTTTTCGGTGAATTTAGTGGCGATATGACAGTTACAGCTACAGGCGGCACTGCGCTTCTTGAAAAGCTTTATTCTGGTGGCGGTGATCAGATTGAGTCCCTCGACGAGTTTGGCGACTTCGCGTTTGCCAACGCGAATGCTACGGGGATCGGCTCCAACGATGCAGGCGTCGAAGGTATTATCGAAGGTAGCATCACTGTGACTGCCACGGGCGGCACCGCTGCTACGCTCGGCCAACCTTTCTTAGGTAACGACGTAATCGATTCCGAGGTCTTGATCAATGAAACCAGCTACAACGCCAACGCTCAAGCGAGTGGCATTGCTGGCGATGTTATGATCGATGAAGTCAGTGCCCTCATTGAAGTCGATGCGACTGGTGGGAGCGTGATCCTCACTAACATTATTCTGGATGATGAGATTGAGTCCGACGTTGTGATTGATGGTAACTCTGCAGATGCCAGCGCCTTTGCTGCTGGTATCATCGGGCAGTCGGTCGATGTCGGCAATGTCACTGGTGGTATCAAAGTCACAGCAACGGCTGGTGTCGTAGGTACTGCGGAGGGCTTCTTGGTGACTGATGCGCTTGATATAAGCCAAGCGCTCCCAACGCTGGATATTGAATCCGCACAGGTCGATAACGCCTTTGCCGTTGGTATCATGACGTACGACAATGCTATTCCAAGTCCTGATGCGATTGAAGGTGAATATGCATCCATCACACCACTCGATGTGACGATCAGCACGAACGTTCACACGTTTGTTGAAGCACCTGAGGGCTATGAGCTTGAAAACAGCTACGCAGCTGCGGTTTATAGTGGTCAAGGTAACGACAGCGTCGAACTAGCAGATGGTGCGAATATCATTGGTGATATCAACACTGGCGGTGGTTTGAACGAAGTAACCGTTACAGGCAATACCATCATGCAGGGTAACATCAGTTCGTCTTCACTAATTTGGATCGACGAATGGTTGGATATTAATAACGAAGACGGCTCAGTCGATTTCGATATCGAGTCTGGTCTCTTCACTGCGGTGCGCACTGTCTATGTCTCTGACCTCGCAGACTCACTTGAAATTGCTGCTGCGGGCGGACTCGCTCCGATCCTCTCGCAGAATCAAGCAAACGAGCTTGAAGGTGCCGAAGTTAAGACTTCGTTGATTTTGGTTGCAGGTGAAACAGCTGCTGTCAACATCGCTAGCGGTGCCAAGGTATTGCCGGTCTTCGCTGACGGGGTTGATCTAAATAACGTCGTCGGTAATGAATACACCATTATCAATACCACAGGGGTCATCACCGATAACGGTGCAATCATTGATAATTCACAGTCACCATTCGAATATTCGCTTAAAGTGGTTCAAGCTGATCTCCCTGTCGATGTAATCGAAGGCATTGAGTCCGTGCCTGTAACTGGGGACGAATACGTCCTCACTGTCGATCGTGTCCAAGACCAAGATGGTGAGCAAACACCTGGTTCAGTGCAAGCCGCGGAGGCGGTTAGTGCAGCTTCGCAAGCGGTCATGTTGGATGTCTCCAAGCACGCCTCTATACTGCGTTCAGTACTGCGTAGCTCTCCAGCATCGAACGGTTCTGCGCCAACAGGTCCTGCTGCACCAAATGCCGGTAATATGCGCAACGGTGATTGGCTCTCCTATGTGAGTGTCTTTGGTAACATCGGCAGCCAAGACTCCGGTAATGGTTATGCTGGGTTCGATTACGATACCTACGGGCTGGTAATGGGAATGGAACGTCTAATGGGGCCACAGTTGATCCTCGGTCTGGCTGGTTCCTATGCGAGCACTGATATCGATGGTGCAGATAATTCCGGCGGTGGTGAATCCGATCTCTACAGCGCTGCGGTCTATGTTAATTGGTTTACCGATACATGGTACGTCGACGGTGGCTTGACTTACGGCCAAGCTGATAACGATGTCGATCGTATCGACTTCAAGGGCGATAAGTATCGTGGCAACAACGATTCTGATCTCTTCGGCACATGGGTTGAAGTTGGCTATACCACAGCACACGGCGACTTCGGCCTAGAGCCATATGCTCGTTTTAGTTATGTCTATGGTGAGCACGATGGATACACGGATGAAGGTGCGGACGATTTGGTCATGACGACTGACGACTACGAGACTGATAACTTCAAGACTGAGTTGGGTGCTCGTATGAACCTTGAGTGGACTTATGAGGACAACAGCAGCTTCCTCGTCGAAGTGAAAGCCGCATGGCAACACGAATGGGCTGACCGTGGTGTTTCAGTTAACTCTAGCTACCTCGGTGATGATAACCTTCAGCTCGACAGTGCCGATGCCGATCGCGACGCGCTAGTACTCGGTGTTCGTGTTGAATGGTCTTGCAGTGAAGGCCTCTCTCTTGGGGTCGAATACGAGCCAACGATCTCGGGTAACTGGTATAACCACGCATTCAGCGGCACGATCCAGTACAACTGGTAGTTCCTCCTGAAGATTGATTCTACAAAGTCCCCGTAGCCTAGCGCTGCGGGGACTTTTTTTGTTTATTTCGATGGAGGTCTTCCGAAGATGGAGTAGCTTTACTAGGAACTACAACCTGGGTGGGTCTGCCTCCGCGCGGACCGCAAGTAGATAAGCTCAGGGGCGATTAATCTGCCCGACTTCCACCTCACGCTGAGTCTTAGCCAATACTTTTTCCTGTAATCGAGAATAGGACTTTTTTTATTTTACGGATGCGTGCAGAGAGTCAGCATAGCCCCGTGCCTCGATTCTCTATTTTTATTCTACTTAGTATTGCGTGTTTATTGGTCGGTTGCGCCTCGCTACCTGAGAAGCCCGCCGCTGTGCCGTATCATCAATTGTATCAAGTAATTGACGACCCTGAGGTGCAGCAGTTCCTCGGCGCTGGTTTGCAGATGTTGCAACGTGCGCATGAGCCGCTGGAGTTTTCAGTGAATGAGATCTTATTGCTCCAGTCCAAGAAGAATGGGCGCGGCCACCGCTATGCCATCGCCGAAGGTTTTTCGCTCACCGAAATCGTCGATGCAGAGGCGGGAATCTTTGCGATCTATATTTCAGTGCCGCCGAGCCATCGAGAGTTCTATCCGCTGTTAGCACATGAGATCGGCCACCTGAAGCAGCCATCGCTAATCGACGACTGGGCAATGGAGGGCTTTTGCATGCTGTTCTCAGAGGATTTATGCGGCCAGCAAGGCCAGGACTGGAGCATTTGGAAGCGGCGCTTTCGTGCGGATTCGGAGGATCCGTATGCGCGTGCTTATCATCAGGCACTTCAGCGGAGGTAGCCAGCGCCGCTCGATTTGCACAATCGGGTGAAAATCCTTTTGCAACCTGTGGCGAGACACTTTGTCATTCACGGATTACATGTTGTTGAACTTTGCTGTTATTTCTCGATTGATGCGAAAGGGTGCTGTGGCCGCGCTCTTGATCTTAGCACTTGTGCCTACTGTGCAGGGGCAAGCGCCGTTGTTGACGGATCGTGCCGATGTGCTGGATGCCGAGCAGCGGCTGGTGTTTGACTGGCAGGTGGATGCAGCGGATAGTGCGTTGAAAGCCGGACTGGCGGTGTTAGCCGAGGGCTTATATCGAGATTTGTTGGCGGTGCCAGGCGTGGCGGCGGACAATGTGGCGGAATTGCAGATTCAGTTGGCGGCTTCGCTAATTGCGCAACGCCGTTTCGTGGATGCGCGCTCGGCGTTGCAGTCGGTGCCCGAGGAGGCGCGCGGTGATCAGTATTATCTCTACCTGGGGGTGAGCGCGTATGGCAATGGTCGCAATGTCGACCAAGAGACCTTAACCTTGGCGCTTAGCAATGTCGCTGAAAGTGCGTTGAAGCCAGAGGAGTTGCCTTGGTTGTATATTCTGCGCGGACTGCAGGCGGAGTTGGTGGGGCGAACCGATCAGGTGGCAGCTGCTTTTCAGCAAGCACGGGCAGCGGCCGTTTCAGAGGCGCAGCGAGCGTTTTTTACTGGATTGATATTGCGCGAAGAGGTTTTGAGAGCGCCTGCCAATGATGCACTGGCGGCAGAGGTACGTGGGCAGTACGAGCGTTTGAGGGGGACTGCCGCAGCTTATCCGTATGTGCGCGAGTATGCGGTGATTTTACATAATCAGGGGCGTAATGCAGAGGCGATTGAGCTGATTGCTGGGGAGTTGGCAACTGCACGGTCTGGCTATGCTAGCCGCGAGCGCGAGCAATTGTTATTGTTGAAGGGCATCCTCTATGGGGTGGATACCTTAAGTGGGCGTGAAGCGTTGCGTGGCTTGCTACGTGAAGGAAAAAACCGTGAGGTCATGGCGGTCGCATTGCAGTTGTTAGCACGTGTGAGCAGCCCCTTAGAACGAGATGAACTGACTATTTTTCTTAATGTGATGGTTGCCGAGTCCGAGCCGCATCCATTGCTTGGGCAGATGTACTATATTCGCAGTCAACTGGCGTTGGCTGTGGGTGAGACGGCGTTGGCGGAGGCGGACGCACGACTCCTGCTAGAGCAGTTTCCTGGTCTGAGCGAGATTACTAATGTGTATCGTTTGCTGGCATATGCGGCGCTGCAGCGCGCGCCTGCGCAATATCGGGCGGCCGCGGACTTTTTGATCCAGTTGCGGGATCAGGCAGAAGAAGCGGAAGCGCGCCAAGTGTTAAATCGCTTGATCGGGGACTGCTATTTCTTGAACACGGATTACCGCAATGCGGTCGATTTTTACCAAGCCGCACGCTATCAGGGCGTGGGGGTGGATCATGATGGAGAATTTTTCTTACGCTTGGTGACTGCAGAGCTGCGGGGTGGACAGATTGAAGCCGCTTTGCAGCTGATAGATGAGGCAGATTTCAGTGGCAGTATCTCGGTGTCGGATCGTTGGCGTGCGGAGTGGAATGTGGCGCAGGCCTTGCAGGCAAGCGGAGAGTTAACCGCGGCCTTGACGCGGGTCCAATTACTGCTCGCAGAAGATGGCAACAGTTCAGTGCCAATTGCCCTAGACTTACGTTTCCGTTGGTTGGAGGCTCGTTTGTCATTGATGGTCGGAGCGGCAGAGCCGATTCAGGACCGTGTTGATGTGCTGCTGACTCGAATTGAGTCACTCCCTGCGGAGGCATCAGATCCAAGTCCAGCCGAAGTGCGTCTATTGCGCACAGAAGTGTTACTACTACAGGCGGATATTTTGATTGGCTTAGGCGATTCGACTGCTGGGATGGAGGTATTGAACCGCTTGCGCACTGGTTACGCTGAGAGCTCCGCCGCAGAGCGTTCGTATCTGACTGAGGCAAATTATTACACATCGATAGATGACTTTGCGGCGGCTCAACAGACGCTGCTGAAGTTGGCTTCGCAATATGAAGCGGGTGAGCTCGCGGCGCAGGCCTTGTTTGAGGCGGCGTTGTATTGCGAACGTAGGGGCCCGGAGTATTTCGCCGAGGCAGTGCGCGTGCACCATGATCTGACCGAGCGCTACCCACAGGATACGTTGTTTTTCTCATCGCGTCTGAAGCAGGGAGACCTACTTCGGCAAATGAATAATTTTGCGGGTGCGCAAATTATTTATGAAAATTTGATTCGTTTATTTCCCGAGCATCCACGCCGATATGTGGCGGAGTTGTCGCGGGCGGATTGTATGTTAGCATTGGCCAAGGATGATACGGAGCAGTTGCAAAATGTCGCGCAAGTTTTGGAGCGTTTAATCGACCTGCCGAACCTGCCGATCGATTTTCAGGCGGAAGTCGGCTACAAGTGGGGCTTTGCATTGCTGCAGCACGAGGCCTTTGATCAAGCGCAAGTCGTGTTTACTCTGATCG
>Ga0206129_10007209_pt1 | contig 11022 bp, 8 predicted proteins | sample Helgoland_Spring_8_FD_148616 | JGI IMG/M metagenome (GOLD analysis project Ga0206129, IMG submission 148616) | Pelagic subsurface seawater microbial communities from Kabeltonne, Helgoland, North Sea - Helgoland_Spring_Bloom_20160502_2 | ecosystem: Environmental > Aquatic > Marine > Epipelagic ...
TCAGCAGACATTTTCCAATACTGCGAACGACTAGAGTCTTCCTTACAAGTGTATGCATAATATTTTGGCGTGGTTAAGGCCTCGAGACTGTAGTAATACTCTTTGACGTCCTGATTGCATCCATAAAGGATAAGAAGAGACAACAAACTTAATATAGTAATTCTAGGTTTCATTTTCATTGTGTATAACGTAGGGCTAAACCATACAAAAATAAACCAATGTGGTTTATATCTACTATGGACCCTACTCCAAATGTAACGAATCTAGCGGACTTTTAATGGAATCAAAAGTATTTACCGCAACGTGCGTATAAATTTCAGTTGTGGTTGAACTACTATGACCAAGTAATGATTGAATATACCTCAGGTCTGTACCATTTTCCAAAAGATGGGTCGCAAAGCTATGTCTTAATGTATGAGGTGTTACTTTTTTAAGTATTCTCGCATTTTTAGCAGCACGTTTAACGGTCATTTGAACACTGGTATGCGTGTATTTGCCACCCGATGCTCCTTCAAAAAGATAGTCTTTAGGTTCATATATTTTATAATATTCTCTAAGGTCAGTTAATATAGATTCTCCAAGAATAGTATACCGATCTCTATTTCCTTTTCCAGCTCTTACAAAAATTATCATTCGGTTGCTGTCAATATCTTTAATTTTCAAATTAAGTAATTCATTAAGCCTGAGTCCAGATGCATATAGCAGTGAAACAATACATTTGTGTTTTAGATTGCTAATACTATTTATCATATTAGAGACATCTTGTTTGCTGATTACAGTAGGTAGTTTTTTTTCTTTTCTTGGTCGCTCAATACTATAGAATCGATTTGGCATCCCAAGAACAACTTCAAAGTAGAATTTTATTGCATTAACAGCTTGGTTGATATATGAATTAGATTTTCCTTCTTGTACCAGTTTTTGCAAAAACTCTCTAATATCATTCTCATCAAAACTCTGTAAATCTGTTTCTGGATAAAGGTTAAGGAAAGTTTCAAAGAAATAAACATAGGTTTTAACCGTGCTTGCAGAGTATCTTTTTAATTCAAGTTTCAATAGGTACTCCTCTGGACAACTACGTATTCCTTGTTTTATCTCACGGTTTCGGTACCATGATATATCAGGTTTTTCATTTGATGTGTTAATTGGTTTATTTGAAAAGAAATGGTTAGAATTTACCCAAGCTATACCTTTAAATGTTTCAAATATTAAATTTAAATTTTCCTTTCTGTTAGGTATGTAATACATACTATACGCATCACTCCAGGTTATTCCAGGCAGTGTTTTTACCATTCTTTCGATAAAATTGTCAGAATGAAATTGCAATCCAATTTGTTTTACTTCACCAATTAACAGGTGTTTAAGCGTCATGTATTTTGAAGGAGGTGCCATAGTTTTTATTTGTAAAATAAGAATGAAATTTATTCGTCAGCAAATATAAGCGTAGGATTAAACGTATAACTAACGTATATTGTGCGTTTATGAGGATTAATAAGAAGTGCTTATACTGTAAAGAAAAAGTTGAAGGGCGTTTGGATAAGCTGTTTTGTAATCCAAGTTGTAAATCTGCCTATCATTATCAAAAAAGCTTGGAAAATGAAGCGAATATGTATAACAGGATAGATGCTCAATTAAAAACCAATAGGAGGCTTTTAAAGAATTTTAATAAGGCAGGAAAAGCAACTGTTAGAAAGGAAAAACTTTTGGAAGCTGGTTTTGATCCCAAATATTTTACGCACTATTGGAAAAACAAGAAAGGGGAGGTTTACCTTTTTTGTTATGAATATGGGTTCATTCAAAGAACAGAAAATGATAGACTAAAATATGTCTTAGTGGAATGGCAAGAATATATGGATTAGGTCGTATTTTTCATTTTCAGTGCAAAGCGCATGATTGAATGTAAATGAGATAAATCCCAGTAGATTCTTCTACTGAAAAGTTGAGCATTCATATTTCAATTCTTCCGATATCAATATGCAAGACTACTTTTGCATCTATTTTCATATAATTCAGCAGTATGATTGCTATTTGCTCCTACTTCGTAAGATTGTCAAGTTTTACCTGGAACAATGTCGTAATTGTTTTAATCCTGAACCTACTTAAAGTGTTCATTATCATTGCCTTAATAGAGGTATCATCTGCAGTGAAATAATAATATGTGTTACAAGGGAAGAGGTTTACAATTTAAAATTTTGTTTAACTTTACAGTATAAACGTAAAACAAAATGTTATGAATTTAAATCTATTAGTTATTTCGAAAATGGATCCTACTGATTATGTAGGGTTTACATTCTTTGTAGGATGTATGGCAATGATGGCAGCCTCTGCCTTTTTCTTTTTATCATTAAACCAATTTGATAAAAAATGGCGAACTTCGGTGCTGGTATCCGGTTTAATTACATTTATTGCAGCCGTTCACTATTTCTACATGAGAGATTATTGGGCAGCTTCAATGGCTTGGGATCCGATTGGTGAAGGAGATTCACCAACTTTCTTTCGTTATGTAGATTGGATCCTTACGGTTCCGCTGATGTGCGTAGAATTTTATCTAATTCTTAAAGTAGCTGGAGCTAAAACTTCACTTTTGTGGAAAATGATTGGCTTATCTGTTGTTATGCTCGTAACAGGTTACTTTGGAGAAGCGGTTTTCACAGAAAATGCTGCCTTGTGGGGAGCAATTTCCGGAGCTGCATATTTCTTAATTGTGTATGAAATATGGTTTGGAAATGCAAAGAAATTAGCTGTTGCAGCTGGTGGAGATGTTTTAAAATCTCACAAAATACTATGCTGGTTTGTATTAGCAGGTTGGGCTATTTACCCTCTTGGTTACATGATGGGAACCGAAGGATGGTACAGTAGTTTCATGCCTTCAGGTGGCAGCATTGATGTTGCTTACAACATTGCTGATGCGATCAATAAGATTGGATTCGGTCTTGTTATATACTCTTTAGCAGTAAAGAGACAAGCAGCTTAAGATTTAAATAATTGCAAAAAGCGCAACTAGTAGATACTAGTTGCGCTTTTTTATTTTCAATATCCGTGTTGTATTTTTATTTTTCAGCGGTAGACTCAACTTATATCAAAAGATTATTTTCGTAGCATGCTCAAAGTTAACGCCTGGTATTGCTGTTGTTTGTGTGGTAGCATAAAATGCATTATAAATAATAACAATCAGTAAAATAAGGTTTCTCAAAAGGAATGGATTCAGTTAATTTACAAGGTAAGATTAAAAAATCCAAAATTCGGTTAGAATTATCTGAGTCGTCATAAAAGCTTCGTCAAATGCAATGGTTTTCTGATTTATGCTTATAATTCTTCTATCTGCAATCCAAAATCATATTGCAAATCTTCATGCAGGGAAGACACTGTTTTTCGGATGGAAACCAGTTGCCGCTGATATAGATTTACCAGAGCGGTGCTTCTTGTTATTGAAGGGCTAAATGAATTTAGTTTACTACAATAGTAAATAAGTAGCTCAACTTCAGTTTCTTTATTTTTAGAATACCGAACATGTTTTTTAATATTTCGCAAAATCTTTCGCATACTTTTTTTGATAAAGTAATAGCTACTTGTATTGATTTCTAAAAACTGTTCGTTTACCTCTTCCTTAATGCTTTGTATAAAAGATGCTTCGTCATCCGCTTCGTATAATAAATACGTAAGTAACTCTTTGTTCTCTTTTTTAAATTTTGCAAGATGTAAACACAAATCCAATAATTCTGGCTGTGTCTTGTTTTTCAAATCTTTTTTTATATCACTAACTTTAGCGGCTTTCATTTAGTATTAATTTTTTTCATTTAATGCACATGTCCAGCTTCTCCTTTTTTCATTTCTGCATGTAAGTAAAAAGCACCTTTAATAACAATTCCCTCGTTAACAGAGATAGAGTCTGTAGCGAGAATTTCTGTATATCCCAACTCAGAGTTACCTGTACTAACGCCAATTTTTAAAAAACTAACTTTCGCTGCATTATGTTTATGCCCTTGATGCTCATGCCCATGTGTTTCGTGAGTATCTTCTTTTTGGATAGTTTGAACAAAAACATATTCATGTTCCCCTTCAGAAATAATCGAATTGGCCGGTAAAACACGTCTTGTTTTTGGGTCCGTAACTATTACGGCATTTACATACATTCCGGGCAGCAAGTTATGTTTTTTTGCAATTATTTCGGCATGTACACGAACTGATTTAGTGTCGTTTTCAAATGCTCTGCCAATAGCAAATACTTCCGCTTCGTAATTTATCCCTTCATTAGAAGATAAGGAGAATAGTACTTTTTGCCCAATTTTAATCGCATTAATGTCCTTTTCATAAACGTGTAAATCGATGTGTATGTGTTCATTATCTACAATTTCAAACATTTCTGCTTGTGGCTCTACAAATGTTCCTATGTTTATTTCTACCAGTCGAACATATCCATCTATTGGAGATTTAATCGTAATTCCAGAGGTGATATTCCCTTTTTCGACTTGCTCAGCGGAAACTCCAATAAGCGATAATTTTGCTTTTAAAGCATTTAGCTTTGCGACCGCACTATAATAATTTGATTCAGCTTGTTCGAATACTTTCTGAGAAGTAATGCTATCGTTCAATAAAGCTTGTTTTCGTTCAAAATCGCTTTTTAATAGGAAGATGTTATTAGCAACATCTAGATATTGCTCTTGATATTCAATCACATCTGGATGTTCCAGTACAGCAAGGGTTTGTCCCTTTTTTACAAAATTTCCCTCAATCACATCAATGCTTTTTACGCGACCACCAAGCAAGGCGCTTACACTGGCTTTGTTTTGCGGTGGAAGTTCCAATTCTCCACTACATTTTATGTTTTTACCGAAATTCATTTGTTGGAAATCACCCAGCTCATAGTCTATTAAGCGCAGTTGTTTTTCCGTTAATTCAACTGCGCCTTTTGGCCCATGCGCTCCATGATCGTGCTCATGTCCTTCAATAATAGAATTGTTTTCGCAACTGCTTATTCCGAATACGAGTAGAATTATGCTTATATAATTTTTCATGTTACCTATTTTAATACGTTTTATTTCCCTGTTAAATAGAGAATTTCAATGGTCTCTGATTGATGTTTTTTCAGGCTTTTTAAATAACTAATTTTTATTTGTTTCGCTTGTTTAATGCTTTCAACATACTCAATGTAGCCTATTTCTCCCGCGTTATATGCCTTGTTCGATAAGTCTATCAATTGCTTCGCTAATGCCTTTCCGTTTGTTTCGTAATATTCAATTTCTAGATAATATTTGCTGCAATTTTGAAGTTGTTGCTGTAACATTTGATACAACTTAAGACGATAATTCTCCATTTCCTGATTAGCAATCTCTATCTCTATTTTAGAGGCGTTTACAACTGCTTTTTGATAGCGATTAAATAGAGGTATGGCTATTCCAAACTGTATTCCTTGCAAGCCCTGCACACCTTCTATTTGCTGATTGAAATACCCTGCGTTAAAATCCGGAAAAAGTTCTTTTTTGTTCACTGTAACCTGCTTTTCTTTTATAGCTATAGTTTTCTGGTAAAAGCTTAACATAGGATTTTTACTGATCTCAGAGCTATCTAATAACGGCAGTTCTAACGTAGTTTTATTATCAATAAAAAGGGGCTGAATTTCTGTATATAACAAAATACTTAGGTTAGATTTGTGTGTAGTCAATTCCATTTCAATTTTCTTTCGTGCAATTTGCACTTTCTGAAATTGGCTCTTGGCGGTTGTTTTTTCCAAAATATTGGATTCGCCAACTAGCAATTTTTTTGTCGAGATATCCAGCATTTTCTTATAAAGACCCTCTTGTTCTTCAAACAGTTCTAATTGCTTTTGTAAATTAATAATCGTAACAAACTCGATTCTTACAGATCGGGTCAACTCACTTTTAGCTATTTCCAAATTGCTTTCTCCTGCTGCAACTTTTGCTTCTAGTAATTGTTTTCTAACCCCAGAAGCGGGAAATTTAAAAGATTGATTGACGTTAATACTGTAATCAACCATGTTTGAATTAATTTGACCGAGGGAGTACGAAAATGCTGTTTTATCAAGAGAGCGATTTGTCTTAAGTAATGCTTTTTCTTTTTCGACATACGACGTTGCTGCCTTCAGCATAGGGCTGTTGGTATGTGCAAGTTGTAGAGCGCTTTCTATTGGCAATGCATCTTGGGAGTAGCTGCTGCTAAACAATCCAAATGCTAAGACAAGGCTAATTATATGAAAAATGTTATTCATGAGATTTCTTTTTTTTAGTGTCGAACAATGCATATAAAATAGGGAGAACCAACAAGGTTAATAGAGTTGCAGATACCAAACCTCCAATAACTACAGTTGCTAAAGGTTGCTGCACCTCTGCGCCATCTCCTGTAGAAATTGCCATGGGCAAAAACCCAAGTGCAGCTACCGAAGCGGTCATTATTACGGGTCGAAGCCTAACCTTTGCTCCAGTAATAATTCGTTCCATAGTATTGGAAATGCCCTCTTTTTTCAATTGATTGAAATAGGCTATGAGAACTATTCCATTTAATACGGCAACACCAAATAAAGCGATAAAACCAATCCCAGCAGAAATACTGAATGGCATTTGTCGTATCCATAAAGCGGCGACTCCTCCCATTGCAGCCAATGGAATGGCGGTAAAAATAAATAACGCTTGTTTAATAGAGTTAAAAGTAAAAAAGAGTAGAATAAAGATTAATAGTAATGCAATGGGAACAGCTATAAGTAATCTGTCTTTTGCGTTTTGAAGGTTCTCAAATTGTCCGCCATATTTTAAATAATACCCAGCCGGTAAATCCAATTCTGCATCTAATTTGTTTTGTATTTCAGTTACTAGCGTTTCTATGTCCCTGTTTCTGACATTAACACCAATTACTACTCTTCGTTTTGCATTGTCTCGAGATACTTGAACAGGCGCTTTAATGTAATCGATATTTGCAATTTCTTTTAAAGGTATTTGATTCTCATCTGAAAGATAAACATACATGTTTTCTATATCTTTAATGTCTTTTCTATGAGCGCTATCCAATCGCATAACAATGTCTATGGGCCATTCTTCTTCAAAAAGAACACCTGTTTTTTTTCCTCCAAATCCAGCTTGTACCACGTCACTTATTTCTTCAATGTTTAATCCATATTTGGCAAGGGCTTGTTTTTTATAGGTAATAGCAACCTGCGGCATTCCTTTAATTTCTTCAGGTTTTACATCACCAATACCATTTATTCCACTAGTTAGGTATTGAATTTCTTTCGCTTTAGTATCTAAAATATCTAGATTTTCACCGTATAATTTGATTGCAATATCAGAGCGAACACCAGATATTAACGTATTAAACATATGTTCAATAGGTTGAGAAATTTCTACATTGATTCCTGGAATAACACTAATTTCTTGCTTTATGATGTCTACTAAATCAGGTAGGGAGGAAGCAGAAGTCCAATCTTTCTTGTTTTTTAACACCACAAATATATCTGCCGATTCTATTGGCATTGGATCTGTTGGTATTTCGGCTGTCCCTATCCGAGAGCAAATTTGCTCAATTTCTGGGACATTCGCCATCAGAATTTTCTCTACCTCGTTAGATGTTTTCAGTATTTGAGTTAAGGATGTTCCTGGTTTATGGGAGATACTAACAACTAAATCACCTTCTTCTAAACGAGGAATAAAAACCGCTCCCATTTTAGAAAAGGTCATGATACTAATAATAAAGATTATTACTGCTAATCCTAAAACGATAAATTTAAACTTTAGCGCCAATTGTAAAATAGGAATGTAAAACCTTTCGAAAAAGCCCATTATGCTATCGGCAATCGTTTTTTTAGGGCTAATATTTTTCTTTAAAAACATAGAAGTTATCATCGGGACATAGGTGAGCGACAAAATAAACGCTCCAAGAATGGCAAAACTAACAGTTAGTGCCATTGGTCTAAACATTTTCCCTTCAATCCCCACAAGTGCAAGAATGGGTAAATAAACGATTAAAATAATAAGCTCTCCAAAAGCCGCAGAAACTCTAATTTTACTCGCTCCTTCTCGAACTTCTTTGTCCATTTCTTTTTGCGTTAATGTTTCTCCAGATCGGTTTTTAGCCAATCGAAGTATAATGGCTTCTACAATAATTACTGCGCCATCGACGACAATTCCAAAATCTAAAGCTCCAAGAGACATTAGGTTAGCGGAAATACCAAAGAGGTTCATCAGAGAGATTGCAAATAAAAGTGACAATGGAATAACAGAGGCCACAATAAGCCCAGCTCTAAAATTCCCAAGAAGTAAAACCAGAATGAAAATGACGATTAAGCCACCTTCCAATAAATTGGTGAATACAGTTGAGGTAGTTCTGCCAATAAGTTCCGACCGATCAATAAAAGGAATTAAGTCAATTCCTTCTGGTAACGATTTTTTAATAGTTATTAACCGCTCTTTTATTCTTGCTACAACTTTGTTGGCATTACTTCCTTTCATCATCAGAACCATGCCGCCAGCAACTTCTCCTTCTCCATTTCTTCCCATTGCACCAAAACGAGGCGCATATCCTATTTTAACTTCAGCTATATGTTCTATTAATATAGGAACTCCATTGTTGCTTTTGATTGAAATATTTCGAATATCCTCCATAGACGAAATTTGACCGATACTTCTTATATAAATGTTTTCAGCACCTTTTTCAATGTAGCTTCCTCCTGTGTTTTTATTGTTTTTTTCTAAAGCCTCAAACACGTCAGCAAATGACACGCTCTTGTTTTTCAGTAACTCCGGGTTTATTGCAACTTCAACTTGCCTTAAATAACCCCCAAAACTATTTACATCAACCACACCTTCGATTCCTCCAAATTGTGGTTTAACAATTCGATCTTGTATAGACCTTAAATCCATTGCGGTATATTTCTTTTTTGAAGTGCTGTCAGCTTTTAGTACATATTGATAAACTTCACCAAGCCCAGTTGAAAGTGGAGCCACTTCCAAATCTCCCAAGTCATGTTTAGTGATTTTTTCTTTTATTTCTGAGATTTTGTGCTCTACTAATTGTTGCGGAAGATATATTCCCATAGCGTCATTAAAAACTACGGTGACAAGGGATAAGCCGAATCTTGAAATGGATCTAACTTCTATTACGCCAGGAATAAATTGAGTTGCTTTCTCAATAGGAATCGTAATTTGCTGTTCAACTTCGGGAGCAGCTAAATCTGGCATTTGCGTAATTATCTGTACCTGATTATTGGTTATATCTGGCACAGCATCAATAGGAATTTGTTTAATGGAATAAGAGCCCCAGGCAATTAATGCCAAGGTGAAAAGTCCAATAATAAACTTATTCCTAATTGAAAAATCAATTAGTTTATTTATCATGATAAAGTATTTTACAATATAAGGGGGAACCCAACTGTACTAATTACAGCGAGAAAAAATAGACGCGAAATAGGGCACCTATAGCTTAGGAGGGTTCCAGATTGAGAATTCTAGGAGGTAGAAATAAGTCGGGTTATAAATAAATACTTTTTCGCCACTTTCAGTAAAGAAAATATTTTCTGAAATAATAGTTGGACTTGATGTGGGGCTGTTAACAGAAGAATGATACCCACAAAATGGTGAACAAGGGTGTTCATCATTGTCCTCGTTGCTGTCGGATGGGCCTTCATGCTTATGCTCTCCATGGTGCTCACATTTTTCTGCATGGTGGTGTTCTCCAGCATGACAAGGCACCACGGTTGAGAAAAACATAGAAAAAGATAATATAAGTGCCAATAATTTCATTTTCATCACAAATATAATGAATTATAATTTTAGCGCTTAAAGTTCCCTTTTATTCACTTCTGTTAAAAGAGTTTCATGCTTGTTAATAACAATCTGTTAAACAAGTCTCGGAACTTTGTTTCTTTGTCTAAAATCAAAGGAAATGAATGTACTTATTATTGGTTCAGGCGGCAGAGAACATGCAATTGCATGGAAATTGGCGCAAAGTTCACGAATGGAAGATCTTTATATTGCTCCTGGGAATGCTGGAACAAGCGAAGTTGGGGTCAATGTAGATATTTCACCTTTAGATTTTAAGAAAATGGCAAGTTTTGCCCTAGAGAAAAATGTAAAAATTATTGTTGTTGGACCCGAAGCTCCATTAGTAGCTGGGATTCACGACTATTTTGAAGCAAGAGAGGATTTGGCAGGGATTACTATAATCGGCCCTAAAAAGGAAGGTGCTCAATTGGAAGGGAGTAAGGATTTCTCTAAGAAATTCATGAAGAAGTTTAATATTCCAACGGCAAAATATTTCACGGTAACACCTGAAAATTTAGATGCTGGGTTTGAACATTTAGACAAAATGGTTGCCCCATATGTATTGAAAGCAGATGGTTTGGCAGGGGGAAAAGGGGTATTAATCCTAGACGACTTAGCACTTGCTAAAAAGGAATTAAAGAGCATGGTAAAAGATGCGAAATTTGGTGAAGCTAGTTCTAAAGTGGTGATTGAACAATTTCTTGATGGCATAGAAGTCAGTGTATTTGTTATTACGGATGGGAAATCCTACAAGATTTTGCCAGCGGCTAAAGATTATAAACGAATTGGAGAAGGAGATACGGGTTTAAACACAGGAGGAATGGGAGCTGTTTCACCTGTTCCATTTGCAAATAGAGAATTTATTGACAAAGTAGATAATCAGGTGATTATACCGACGATAAAAGGTTTAAGGGCGGAAGGGATAGACTATTCTGGCTTTATTTTCTTTGGAATTATAAATGTAAAAGGAGACCCTTACGTTATTGAATACAATTGCCGATTGGGAGATCCGGAAACAGAAGTGGTGATGCCACGGTTAAAATCGGATTTATTAGAACTTTTTGATGGTATTGCTACAGGTACGTTATCCGAAAGAGACGTTCATTTTGATCCAAGGACTGCTGCTACCGTAATGTTAGTTGCTGGTGGATATCCTGAGAAATATGAAAAGGGAGCGCAAATTACAGGATTTGAGAATGTGCTTAAAAGTGTTCCTTTTCATGCAGGAACAACCGAAACAAAAGAGGGTGTTGTTACG
>Ga0206129_10007215_pt1 | contig 11017 bp, 8 predicted proteins | sample Helgoland_Spring_8_FD_148616 | JGI IMG/M metagenome (GOLD analysis project Ga0206129, IMG submission 148616) | Pelagic subsurface seawater microbial communities from Kabeltonne, Helgoland, North Sea - Helgoland_Spring_Bloom_20160502_2 | ecosystem: Environmental > Aquatic > Marine > Epipelagic ...
AGGCTAGTTCCATGCTGCATGCCGGATCGGTTCGGCCGGCCACCAGCGCATCAGCTTCGGGCGTGGCGTCATCGGCGTCTACCCCGCCGCCCGGAAACACCCACATGTCGCCGACGAACACCGAGCGACTGTTGCGTTTCAGCATGAGCACATGCAGATCGGGACGTTCGTCCAGAATGAGCACCGTGGCCGCGGTGCGGACGGGGATCGATTCCGGGTCGTAGTCGTCGCCGCGACCCGGAGCGCTCGATCCTGTCGAGATCCACTTCGTTTGCTCATCTGCCATACCAGAACCCTGCCACGACACGGGGTTCTGGCCCGAATCGTCAGGCGAGGACGAATCCTGGGTAGCCGGCTTCGGCTTCGGCGTCGATGAGTTTGCGATACTTGGGGTTGCCGCCGTTGTAGATCAAGTGGCGGGCGGTGTCGCGGCCTTCGACATTGGAGTTGTACCCGTTGAACCATGCCTTGGTATGGCGCATGAGCAACCGCTCATAAAGGGACGCGACATGTTCGGTCCATTCGACTTCGCGCTCGGGCAAGGCTTCGATGCGGGTGAGGCCTTCGTCACGCAGGTGTTTCATCAGATCGGTCGCCCACTCGACCCCTGTTTCGATGCCACGAGGGAAGTTGGTGGACACTGAACCTGCCGTCGGCCCGGCGAGCGTGATCAGATTTGGGAAGCCTTGCGCACCGATACCGAGGTAGGTGACGGGGCCTTGTGACCATTTGTCACGCAAGGTTTGGCCATCGGTGCCGACAAACTCCATGCGATCGAACGAGCCCACGACCGCGTCAAAGCCGGTCGCATAGATGATGATGTCGAACTCGTAGAGCTCAGCCGAGGTGCGAATGCCTGCGGCTTCGATCTCGACAATCGGCGTCTCGGAGACGTCGACCAGCGTGACATTGTCTCGGTTGTAGGCCTCGTAGTAACGGGTCTCCATAGGGACCCGCTGGGTACCAAAGCCGTGATCGGTAGGGATCAGCTTCTCGGCAATGACTGGATCGTCGACTCGGTCTCGGATCTTCTCGGCGATAAACGCGCTCAGCTCGGCGTTCGCTTCCTCGTCGACAAAAATCTCGAGGAAGTTGCTGAGCCAGATCCCGAAGCCAGGTTGAGCATACAGGTCTTCCCATTTTTCCCTGCGTTCTTCGGCGGTCATGCTGAGAAACGGTCGACGGTCGGGTTCGTGCAGAAACCCGCCAGGCGTCTGCGCACACTTCTCGAAGATGGCGTCGTAGTTCGAGCGGATCTCGGCCATCTCCTCGGTGGAGAGCGGGCCGTTATGCAGCGGTGCGCACCAGTTCGGACGACGCTGGAAGACGGTCAAGTCCGCACCCGCTTCGGCAACAACCGGGATCAACTGGACACCGGTGGCGCCGGTACCGATGATGGCAACCCGTTTGCCAGCAAGTTCAACCGGCTCTTTTGGCCACCGGTAGGTATGCCATGCCTGTCCGGCAAAAGTTTCGGTGCCGGGAATGTTTGGTTCGGTCGGAGCCGACAGCAGTCCAATCGCCGTCATCAGCCACCGGCAGGTCAGGGACCGACCGTCGGCCAGGTTGACCGTCCACAGACGTTCGGCTTCGTCCCATTCGCTGCGCACGACCTTGCAGCCGAACTGCATGTCACGGCGAAGATCGAACTTCTCGACAACGTGCTCAAGGTAACGGAGTGTCTCGGGCTGGGCCGAGAAACGTTCACTCCAGTCCCACTCGTCGAGCAATTCCTTGGAGAACGAATAACCGTAGGTGTAACTCTCGGAGTCGAACCGGGCACCCGGATACCGATTCCAGTACCACGTGCCACCGGGACCATCGCCAGCTTCGAGAACGGTCGCTTCGATGCCGAGTTCGCGCAGTCGGTACAGCTGGTAGATGCCACACACCCCGGCACCGATGATGAGTACCTCATGATCTGGGTTCACTGGCATCAGTAGCTCTTTGGTAGGCCGAGGGTGTGCTGTGCGACATGGTTCAACACCATCTCGCGACTCACCGGTGCGGACTTGTGGACTCGGGCGATGAACCACAGATCGGCCAAGCCGTATTCGATGGCGAACCCGTTTCCGCCGTGAATCTGAATTGCTTGGTCGAGCGCTTCGAGGGAAGAATCAGCCGCCGCGAACTTGGCCATGTTGGCGGCCTCGCCGGCCTCGACTGTGAGACCTGCATCGCACAGCTGCGCAGCCTTCTCGGTCATCAACCGAGCTTGCTGGACCTTAATCGTGGCTTCTGCCAACGGATGTGCGACACCCTGGTGGGCACCGATGACCTTGCTCCACACCTGGCGATCACTTGCGTATTCAGACGCCCGGTCGATGGCGTAGCAGCTGATGCCATTGTTCACGGCTGCAACGGCAACTCGCTCGGTGTTTAGACCAACGAACACCTGCTTGAGGCCGTTGCCCTCGACACCAACCAGTGCATCGGGACCAAGCTTGACGTTGTCGAAGAACATCGTGAACTGCTTGTCGGGCGACATCACCACCGACTCGATCGGGTGCATGGTGATGCCCGGCGCATCGGGTTCGATGATGAACAAGGAAAGCGGATGGCGACCGTTCGGGCTGGCTTCGGGACCACGAGCGACGACCAGCAGCGCGTCGGCTTCGTCGGGGGCGGACGTCCAGTACTTCTGCCCGCTCAGTGTCCAACCGCCGTCGCCGTCGGGTGTTGCCGTGGTCGAGATCCGGTGAGTGTTGGTGCCTGCGTCGGGTTCGGTAATGGCGAACGACATCCGTTTGGTGCCGTTGGCAAGTCCGGGGCACCACCGTTGTTGCAGCTCTTCGGTGCCATATGCCTCGAGGATCGGCGAACAGATCGACTGCAACACCATCGAGAACAACGGGCAACCTTGCGCGGAGGTCTCTTCGACGACCACGTTGTAGTCGGAGATGCCTCCGCCACCACCGCCCCACTTCTCGGAGATGTGAACGCCGAGGAAACCGGCTTCGCCCAGCTCTCCCCACAGTTCGTCGACCTTCCCGCCGGTGCGGACCTTGTCTTGGAAATATTTGCGGCCGTACTTACCTACGAGTTGCCCGACGGCACGACGCAACTCCAGATGATGTTCACCGGAGTTCACGATGTTCGAATGCGAAAGTGGCGTGCGTGCCATGGGCCCTCCCCGGGGCTAATCGGTCAAGGTGTTCTATCTACGATGTGTCAACAGCTGTGTTGACAGCTTAGAGCATGTCTTGTGCCATCTCAACAAGCCGGAACTTCTGGACCCGAGCAGTAACGGTCAACGGCAGGTCTTCGACATCGACAAAAAGCACATGCGCTGGCACCTTGAACCGAGCGAGTTCGGACTTGCAGTGTGCGATGAGTGCCGCTTCTGTGAGCTGGCCACCAGCGTCGGCGACCACGAAGGCACACCCCACTTCGCCCATTCGGTCATGTGGGATTCCCGCGACGTGGGCTTGGGCCACGCCGGGGAATGCAGACAGGACAGCCTCGACTTCGGTCGGCATGACCATCTCGCCACCGCAGCGATAACTCTCCTTGACGCGACCCGTCAGCAACACCGAATCATCGGCACCAACGATGCCGATATCCCCCGTGTGGAGCCAGCCATTTTCGTCGATCGTTGCCGCAGTTTCCTGGGGTTTGTTGTAATAGCCCGGCGTGACCATCAGACCGCGCACCATCAACTCGCCCTGTTCGCCACGAGGGAGGTCACGCCCGGTTACCAGGTCGATTGTCTTGTATTCGGCCAGATCTCCGGCGATGCCTGCCGGACGGAACTTGCCATGTGAACCCGTGAGCATCTCATCGGGGTCTTCGGGGAAGTATCGGGTGGCTGCCGCTGTGGTCTCGGTCTGGCCATATCCCATGGCCACCTCTTCGGGCTGGAACACCTCGTTGATCTCGGACCAAATCGATGCTGGGGCTGCACCTCCACTGGAGTACATGATCGTCAACGTGCTCAGGTCATAGGAGTTGGCCCGAGCTTCGTCGAGCAGCGCGAAGGTCATTGTTGGTACGGCGACCATCTCGTCAAGTCGATGACGGCTGACGGCGTTCAGCATGTCAGCAGGGTCGAATACCAGTTGTGGCACCACCGCTCCACCCACGAACGAGACCGCCAACATGCATTCGATATAACCAAACACGTGGTACATCGCCAGCGAGAAGACACACCGATGGCCAGGCGTGATGGCCCGGCTATGCGCCGACGCATAAGCCGCCCGCAGGATCATGTCGTGACGCAACAACACCCCCTTGGAAACTCCGGTCGTTCCTGACGTATAGAGAATGTCTGAGAAACTCGACGGGTCTACGGGCCCAACCTTTTCTGAGACGGTCTGAGCCGTGGCTCCTGTACCAAGCGCTTCGACATCCCCAAGCGATTGGCACTCCCGTGCGGTTCCATCAGCGCTGAAGACAATGACGTTTCTCACCTTTGGAAAGACGGTTCCGCCGCCGTTCTCGGCCCATCCGGGCATCATCGAATCCAACATGGCGACATAATCCATGTCCCGAAATTGGTCCATGGCAATAACTGCAACCGCGTCGGACTGTTCGATCACGTAGCCGAGTTCGCGTTCGCGCAGCAAGAAGTTCGCGGGCACACTCGTGGCCCCCAGCCGTGCGATCGCGAACTTCAGCGCCACGAACTCGGGATGGTTTGCCATGACCACAACAACGTGTTCACCCTTGCGAATACCCATCTCGTATAAACCAGCGGCGAGCCGGACCGACCAGTCCTGTATCTGGCGGTAGGTCCAGGTTTGGTCGTCGGTGATGATGAAGGGTTCGTCGGCAAAAAGTTCGACCATGGCGTCGAGATGTTGCGCCAGCGTCCGTGGAATCCATGTTCCGTGGAGGGCATCGATCGCGGCCCGACGTTCGGCCGGAGGGGCAAGGGTCACAGGTTGCTCGTCATCATTCGATCCGGGGAAAACAGTTCGTTCATGTGCCGGTCCAGCGAGGCTCACGTCGTTCAGCAAATGCCGTTGCACCTTCGTGGGCATCATTCGAAGCCAACACCTGGTCAACGATTGGCCGCTGGATGTCAAACCGCTCGGCGGCTGGCCAGGTCGGCGACTCGGCGATGATCCTCTTGGTGGCCTGCACGCCAAGAGGTCCGTTCGCTGCAATCTCGTCGGCTAACTTCACCGCTTCGTCGAGCGCCGATCCTTCGGCTACAAGTCGATTGACCAACCCCCACCGGTGGCCTTCTTCGGCCGACATTCGACGGCCGGTGAGTGCCAGTTCCATCGCGATCTGACGGGGCAGACGTTCAGGCAATCGAAGCACTCCACCCGCGCCAGCAACCAAACCCCGAGTGACCTCGGGCAACCCGAATTGTGCTGTGTTGCCAGCCACGATCATGTCGCAGGCCAACGCCATCTCGAAGCCGCCAGCCAAGGCGTACCCCTCGACGGCGGCAATGACAGGCTTCACTGGTTGTGCTTCGGTGATCGCCGCAAAACCCCGCCCCTCGACCTCGGGGCGTTGGCCGGTTTCCGCAAATGTCTTCAGGTCCATACCAGCGCAGAAAGTGCCACCTGCCCCGGTGATGATGCCGACGGCAAGCCCTGAATCCGCATCGAGCATGTCGAGTGCGTCAGCCATTTCCAGCGAGACGGCATGCGTGATTGCGTTGCGCACCTCGGCCCGGTCGATCGTAATAACCAAGGTCTTGCCCCGGTGTTCGGTCTGAACAAAGTGCCCCATGTCAACACTATTGTTGACGAACCCAAGCTCGTCAACAATAGTGATGGCTGGGGAACGAAGGATTTTTGTATGACAACGCCACGGTTGGACACCAGCCCACAGGCTGTTGGCGTCGTTGGCGCTGGCACGATGGGTACCGGCATCGCCTACGTGTTTGCCGTAGCCGGTAGCCAGGTCACCGTTGTTGAACCATCGACCGCGCAGGTCGCCGTTTTGTGGGCTGCCATAGATGGCGCACTTGCTGGCGCAGTCAAACGCAACAAAATCACTCCCGAGGGTGCAGCGGAGGCTCGAGCTCGCATCCATCCCGTCGGCGAAATCGACCACTTGCCCGAAGCCGCCGACCTCGTCATCGAGTCGGTTCCCGAGGACCTTGCACTCAAGACGCGCGTGCTCCACCGAATTGAGCAGCGGCGCCCGACCACACTCGCCACCAACACAAGCTCGATCTCGATCGACTCGCTCGCGTCGTCGCTTTCCGAACCCGGACGTTTCTTGGGCATGCACTTCTTCAACCCGGTGTGGTCACTTCCGCTCGTCGAACTCATCACCGGAGCCGCGACAGAATCGGAAACGCTCGCCGCAGCACGATCGGCGGTCGACGCGCTCGGCAAACAGAGCATCACCGTGACCGACATCCCAGGCTTCGCCACGTCGCGCCTCGACATGAGCGCAGCACTCGAAGCCATGCGCATGCTCGAAGATGGCGTGGCATCAGCCACCGACATCGATCGAGCCGCGGTTCTGGCGTATCAGCATCCGGTGGGCCCGCTAGAACTGAGCGACATCGTCGGGCTCGACGTGCGCCTCGATATCGCACGTTCACTGCACGCCAGCCACGGCGAGCGTTACGCACCACCCGCCATCTTGATCGCCAAGGTTGCCGCTGGTGACCTGGGAAAGAAAACCGGCCGTGGCTTCCATGACTGGACCCCGGCCAACCCTGCAAACGCTCCTACCACCTGACCAAACCCTCACGACCCGAATAGAGGCACTCTCAATGGCTCCAACCCTGTTCACATCGGAATTGGTTGACACCGCCGACCATCACCCAGAACTGCGAGCAGCAGTCTCTGGTGTCGCCGGCCAGTTCGGCCGCAAGTACTTTCAAGACGTTGTCGCACGCGACGACAAACCGACCGAGTTATGGGATGCGCTAGCCGAAGCTGGTTTCCTGGGCGTCCACATCCCCGAGAACTATGGCGGCGGAGGTGGTGGACTGGCCGACTACAACATCGTGATCGAGGAGACGGCCGCTCAGGGTTGCCCGGTGTTGTCGCTGGTGATTGGTTCCATCACCGCACCGATCATCACCGCCCACGGCAGCGAAGCAATGAAGGACACATGGCTGCCCGGCATCGCGTCCGGCAAGCTGCGCATGTCGTTTGCAATAACCGAACCCGACGCAGGAACCAACACTCACAACATCTCAACAAAGGCCGTGCCCAACGGCGACGGCTGGTTGCTCAACGGCACCAAGTACTACACGTCGGGTGTCGACGAGGCTGACTCGATCCTGGTTGTTGCACAAAGCGGTGAACCCGATGCCAGCGGCCGACATCGGTTATCGCTCTTTGTCGTTGATGCCGACGCCCCCGGCATCACCTGCCAAGACATTCCGTGTGCCGTGCAGGCAGCCGAGAAGCAGTTCACGGTGTTCTTCGACGACGTAGAGATGGGGCCCGAGGCTTTGATCGGCACCGAGGGCAACGGCTTGCGTCAGGTCTTCGCCGGGCTGAACCCAGAACGAGTCGCAGCATCGGCCATCAACAACGGCATCAGCCGGTTCGCTCTCGAAGCAGCTGCCCAATACGCCAACGACCGGGTGGTGTGGAGCAAGCCAATCGGTGGACACCAGGGAATCGCCCACCCTCTTGCCGAGGCCTACATCCAGGTGCAACAAGCCCGATTGATGGCCGCTCGAGCCGCCGACCTGTACGACCGAGGATCCGAAGACGCAGGCGAGATCGCCAACATGGCCAAGTTTGCAGCCGCCGATTCGTCGCTCGTTGCCCTCGACCGAGCCATTCAAACCCACGGAGGAAACGGCCTGGCGCTCGAATACGGCCTGGCCGATTTGTGGTTCGTCGCCCGACTCCACAAAACCGCGCCGGTGAGTCGTGAGATGATCCTGAACTTCGTCGCCCAACACAGCCTCGGCCTCCCCAAGAGCTACTGATGACCGACACCAGAGGCCCTCAAACCCCACTCCCTGAAACAGTGCTTACTCAAACAGTGCTTCCTCAAACAGTGCTTCCTCAAACAGTGGCCGACGTCGTCCGCCGCTTCGCCCGAGAGACACCTGACGCCCGGGCGCTGACCTTCGTGGATGCCCACGCGACCAAAACCACCCAGACGTTCGCCGAGCTCAACGAACGTTCGTCGAAAACGGCGAATGCGCTGCTCGACGCAGGCGTTGGTCACGGCGAACGTGTCGCCATTCTGGCCATCAACGCGCCTGTCTTTTTCGAACTTGGGTTCGCCACCAGCAAGATCGGTGCTGCCCTTGTTGGTCTCAACTGGCGGCTGGCGCCGCTTGAGATCGAGGCGATTCTGGCCGATGCCGGGGCCACTCTTCTTATTGTCGACCGTGAGCTTGATCATCAGCTGACCGACGGCGTAAGGGCAATGGACGGCATCGAGATCGTGACCGACCTGGAATGGCAGGCCAGAGTCGACGCAGCCGACGCCGCCGACCCACGTCACGACGTGAGTGGCGACGATATTGTGTTCATCCTCTACACATCGGGCACCACTGGCGTGCCAAAGGGTGCCCAGCTCACCAACCACAACATGGTGCACACCACGCTGATCGCCAGCCAGCCGTATCGCATGACTTCCGCGAGCACCAATCTGGTCGCCATGCCGCTGTTCCATGTTGGTGGCATGGGATATGGACTGTCGGGGTTCTGCGTCGGCGGCCACACGGTGCTGCGTCGAGACGCTGATCCCACAGCCATCATCGACAATATGGAAACCGAACGTGTCACCCACGCGTTTTTCGTCCCTGCCGTGATCCAGATGTTGCTCGATGTTCCTGGCGCCGATGAGGCCGATCTATCGAGTATGGAAGTCATGGTCTATGGCGCTGCACCCATCGGCGACGCCGTCCTGCGGCGCGCCATCTCCGTCTTTGGGTGCGGGTTCCTGCAGGCCTACGGCATGACCGAAACGGCGGGTGCGATCGTGGGCCTTGACCCCGAGGACCATGACCCCGACGGCGATCGAGCACACCTGCTTCGCAGCTGTGGCCGAGCCTTTCCGTGGGTTGAGATCCGGTTAGTTGATCCCGACAGCATCGCGAACGGCACGCCAACCGACGTCGAACACGGACAAGTTGGCGAGATCTGGACCCGGTCCGCGCAAAACACGCCCGGCTACCGCAACCGCCCCGAGGCCACCGCCGAAGCCCTGACCAGCGACGGATGGCTACGGACCGGCGATGCCGCGTATGGCGACGAGAACGGTTACCTGTTCCTCTTCGACCGGTTCAAGGACATGATCGTGTCCGGGGCAGAGAACGTGTATCCCGCCGAAGTCGAGAACGTGCTCTACGACCACCCCGACATTGCCGAAGTTGCGGTGATCGGTGTCCCCGACGAGAAGTGGGGCGAAACGGTCAAGGCCATCGCCGTGGCCCGGCCAGGACACACCATCGAAGCAGACTCACTGATCGAGCTCTGCCAGAGTCGATTGGCGAAGTACAAATGCCCGACATCGGTTGAAGTGGTCGATGTGCTGCCCCGCAACGCCAGCGGCAAGGTACTCAAGAGTGAACTTCGAGAGCCCTACTGGGCTGGCCAGGACCGGAGAATCTCATGACGCTGCTCGACGATCTGTGCGCAGACTTGCAGGCCGAAAGCGACGAACTCGCCGACGTCCTCGTCGGTCTCGACGAGGACGGTTGGGAGACCATGACCGCGGCCGAGCCATGGCGCGTCAAAGATCAGATCAGCCATCTGGCCTGGAACGACGATGCCACCGTGCGAGCACTCACCCAACCCGTCGAATTCCTTGCAGCCAAACCCGAAGGGCCACAGGCAATCCAAGCAATGGTCGATCAGGTCATTGTCGACTATCAACATCTGCCAGGCACCGAGATGCTCAGTTGGTTCCGCGAAGCCCGAGGGTCATTGATCCAGGCGTTCGCCGGCCGCGACCCCAAAGAACGTATGCCTTGGTATGGGCCTGAGATGAGCCTGGCGTCCAAACTCACCGCCAGGTTCATGGAGACGTGGGCCCACGGCTACGACGTGTTTGACGCGTTGGGCAAGAGCAAACCTCGAACCGATCGAGTTCGTCATGTCGTCTTCCTCGGGTTGCAGGCTCTACCCAACGCCTACACCGCACAGGGACGCGAGCTACCCGACCGGCCGGTGCGTCTCGAAGTCACGTCGCCGTCGGGAGAACTGTGGCGCATGGGACCCTCCGATACCGGCGACGTTGTCCGTGGTTCGGCGTTCGATTTGGCGTTGGTCGTGACCCAGCGATTGAACCCTGGCGATGCTGATCTCCAGCCCCAAGGTGGCGTCGCTGAAGAGTGGTTGCAGATAGCCCAGGCGTTCGCTGGCCCACCGGGGGCTGGCCGATGACGGGCGTTCTCGACGGCAAACGCGCTGCCGTCAGCGGAGCTGCCGGCGCCTTGGGTAGCGCTATCGCGAGTCGGTTCGTAGCCGAAGGTATCGCTGCTATCGCATTGGTTGACGTCGACGCTGACCAGGTACACACGTCAGCTCAGGCGTTACGTGACCAAGCTGGGCGCCTGCTCGATGTCCAAGAGATCGTCGTCGACGTGACCGACCATGACGCGGTGTTAAGTCGTTACCAGGCGATCACCACTGCATTCGGTGGCCTCGACATATCGGTGAACAATGCCGGCATCGTCGCCCCCAGCGGGCGCATCCACAATGTGAGTCCCGAAGACTTTCGCCAGGTTCTCGATGTGAACCTGATGGGCATCTTCAACACCATGAAAGCCTCGATTATCGCCATGCGAGGTGCAGGCGGCGGGTCGATCGTGAACACGGCGAGCGTTGCCGGGTTCACGAACTGGACGCACAACAGCCCGTACGGGGCCAGCAAGGCCGCTGTCATCCAGTTGACCAAGATCGCTGCCGCCGAATACGCCAACGACCAGATACGAGTCAATTGCGTGTCGCCGGGCACGTTCGTGACCAGCTTCCACGATGACTTGCCAGCTGGTGCAATGGACGGCGTGTTGGCTCGGCATCCCTTGGGTCGTTTCGGCGAGACGCCCGAGATCGCGTCCGCCTACGTCTACCTCGCCAGCGACCAAACAAGCTGGGTGACCGGCACCAACCTGGTCTTC
>Ga0206129_10007221_pt1 | contig 11011 bp, 11 predicted proteins | sample Helgoland_Spring_8_FD_148616 | JGI IMG/M metagenome (GOLD analysis project Ga0206129, IMG submission 148616) | Pelagic subsurface seawater microbial communities from Kabeltonne, Helgoland, North Sea - Helgoland_Spring_Bloom_20160502_2 | ecosystem: Environmental > Aquatic > Marine > Epipelagic ...
TAAATTACAACAATATGAATATAAACTATATATGATGAAAGAATTAGGATATTTATTACCTCCATTAAATTTTTGGGATAATCCTGAAAAAAAATTAGATGATTGGCAAAAACAAGTAATCAAAATTGTTAATGATAAAGAATCATGTATTGTTAAAGCACCCACATCAGCTGGTAAAACATGGATTGCTATGAGTACAGGTATTATTCATAAAAAAATAATATATGTTTGTCCAGCAAAACCTGTAGCATATCAAGTTGGATCACATTTTATTCATATGGGATATAAAGTCCATTATTTAGTAGATAATTTATCTAATAATTCATTCGATAATAAAACTAATATATTTATTGGAACTCCACACGAAATTGAAAATAATTTACATAAAATTGGTATACATTTTGATTATGCTGTATTTGATGAAATTCATAATTTAAATAAAAAAGAAGATGGAGATATATATGAAAATTTAATAAAAATATTTAAATGTAATTTTTTAGCATTATCAGCAACAATAGGTAATGTAGAATATTTAAAAGAAATATTTAATAATAATAATAATAATAATAAGAGAATTCACTATATAGAATATAATAAAAGATTTATAAATCATCAAAGATGGGTATATAATAATGATAAATTAGAATCTATACATCCATTATGTTCTATAGATGTAGATGATTTAAATGATGAATTTATAAATAATTCATTATCATTTACACCGAATGATTGTGCAATTTTATGGGAAATAATAGAGGATATATATGATGATTCAGAAGAAGAAGAAATAATAGAGGATATGTCACCAGATGAATATTTTACAGAAAATAAATTATTAACATTAGATGATTGTTTAAAATATGAATTATTTTTAAAACAATTTTTAATTAATAATAAATCTAATAATAATATTTCAAAAATATTAAATAATTTAAAAATTAAAAATAATTCAAAAAATAATAAAGAAAATATTATACCATTTTTAAGAGAATGTAAAAAAAATGATATGTTACCAATGATAATATTTAATACTAATATAGAAATTTGTAAAGAAATATTTTATTATATATATGAAAATTTAGCAGAATCCGAACAAAAATATTATCCATTTCATTACATTATTTTAGAAAAGAAACAAGAATTATATGAAAAATATTTAGAAGATAGAGATAAATTTAAAAATAATATTAAAATAGATAAAAAATCTAAAGATCCTGGAACAGATATTAATACTAAATTAGAAAGTTATGATAGAAAATATAAAGAAAAATATAAGAATGATATTTGTAATTTTTATTTAAATTGTTTAAATGATATTGATAGAGCAGAAGTAGATAAAGAAATAAAAAAAATACAAAAAAAGAATTTACAAAAAGAATATAATAATTTTAATATAAATCCAGATTTTTGTACACAAGATGTATTTAAGAAACATGAAGATTTTTGTTTTACAATGGATGAACCAATGTCTGGAGATACTATAAGAGATATTAGAAGAGAAATTATGAAAACATTAGGTGTAAAAATATCATATGAACATCCTATATTTCAAATGTTAAAAAGAGGAATTGGATTATATGTCGAAACCATGCCTGATGAATATAAATGGATATTACAAAAATTATTATCTCAACGTAAAATAGGTATTGTAATATCCGATAGAACATTATGTATGGGTATTGATTTACCTGTTAGAACTATAACATTAATGGAATATAAAGGGAATAATGAATTTACTAATGAAGATTATAAACAAATGAGTGGCAGAGCAGGTAGAAGAGGACAAGATAATAAAGGAAATATAATATTTTATGGTAATATTGATTATTTAGCATTAATGAAAGGAATTTTACCTAATATTATCGGATCTGATAATAATATTAATACAAATTATAAAATTCTATCTAAAATTAATACATCTATTAAATCTGATAATATTAATAATTTATTTAATAATTTTATTAATCCTAATAGAATTATCAATAATTGTAATATTCAAACTAATAATAATAAATTATTATGGTATCTAAGAAATTACATAAATTCTAATATATTTATCAATAAATTAGATGATATAGAATCATATTTATTTATAAATAAAATAGATACAGATATATATATATTAAATCATATATATGAATTAATTAATAAATTAAATATAAATACTGAATATAAAAGTAATAATATAAATGATAATATTATAGAAAAATTAAATATATTTAATGAAATATATGAAGTAGTAATAAATATTTATAATAATTTAAATAAAGATAAATATTTATTTATTAGAAAATCATTAAAAATAATTTATGAAAATATCAGAACTATCATTATTAAATATAATGGGTTTTAATAATTTAAATATAAATCTTATAATATAAAATATATATATATATATGAATTATGATTATCATTACCATGATGAAAGTGAAAATCAATATCATGAAAGTAATAACCAATATCATGAAAGTAATAACCAACACCATGAAAGTGAAAATCAATATTATGATGTAAATAATCATAATCATAAAGATAATATGAATATAACAGTAATGGGTTATGATGATGGATATGATGGAGTATTTTCTTCAGTATTATTATTTAGTTTTATGACAGGAGCATTTATATATTTTGGAAATTTTTTTTATTTAAAATTAGTAAATCATTTTAACAGAAACAATGATTTGAATGAAAATATAAATATAGATAAATTAGATAATATAATGGTTGTAGATAATAAATGTAATAATATTTGTTCTATATGTTTAGAAGAATATAAAGAAGAAGAATTATTAATTAAATTAAAATGTAATCATATGTATCATAAAAAATGTTTAGAACCATGGTTTAATAATAATAATAATAGTTGTCCATTATGTAGATGTAAAATAGATAATTAATTTACATAACCTAATTTACCTTGACCTGCTAATATTCTTAATACATTATAATTTACAGCATATACTGTAATAGTTTGACTAGCAACATTTTCATTATTTCTTGCTGAACATATTAAATTAAAATCTTTTATAGAAGATAAATTAATAGAACCAGAAGGTTGATGGTCTTCTGGATTGATACTAAATGAATATACTGCGATAGAATGTCTTTCAGTAACTCCACCATATCCTGAATGATAATCATTTACTTGTTGTTTAGTAAAATATGTAATATCTCTTTGTGTAATTCTATCATAACCATTAATTTGTATATACCAATTACCTATTAAAGGTCCTGAATAATTAGCATTTGTTCCATTACCAGATACCCATATTAATTCTTTAATTTGATTATTAAAATTTAAATTATGTGTTTCACCTGTCATATTTTTTTTAATTTGAACTTGTTCTATTAAATATTCATGTGATATTTGAGCAAATCTTTTTCTTTCATCTGTATCTAAAAATATATAATCTACATATAACTCTGGTGTTATACTTTCTGATAATAATTTATTAAATTTTATAGTTAATGTAACTTCATCATATTGTAATGCTATAATTGGTAATGATAAACCAATATTTCTACAAAACCAAAATTGTAATGGTGTATAAATACAATGATGTTCATTTTTATATAAATAATCAGCATAATCATTAACTGCTCTTTTATTATCATTATCTGTTGTTAAATAATAAAAAGGTACTGATGAAGAATCTGTTTGTATAAGTGTATCTGTATAATATGGGGTTACTTGTTGTTTATTAGGTATTATTGTATCAGTATTTGATACAGTACTACTAGTAGTGGAATCTTGAAAATATTTTATTTTTTCATATGATCCGACACCACCTGCCATAGTCATAGATTGAAATTTAGTAGCAGTATGCGACACATTATTACCAAATGTATTTCCACCACCAATATTTGGCGCAGAATTCATAAATAATGCATTATGTGCTGATGAAAAATTTCCATATTCATTTTTCTCAGTCAATTCAGCATAAGTTTCTAACCAATTATTAGTATGTGTATCAATCACTGATGCTCCTATTGATATACTTACCTCTTTTATAACATCATATCCATAATTAACAGGTGTATTTACAAAATTAGTATTTGTAGGTATTTTTTGTTGTATATACATTTTATGTATTAAATCACCCTTCCTAGCAATCGTTGATGTAGTTATTGTATCCGATGATACAGGATTCTTTAAAGTTTGTAATATAGATTCCATTGAAAAATTTGTGTATCTCCTATATACTACCTTGAAAAATGTAATTTGTGGATTACCTGTTAAATATATATCTTGAGATCCCTTTGCTACTAATTGTAATAGTCCTCCTACCATATATATATATATTATTATAATATATATTATAAAAATATTAATTATATAAACTCATAATAAATATTAAAATAAATATATATATTATATAAATGAAAATATTGAATTTTTTATTAAATTTATTATATGTAAATTCTCAGATGATTACTAATACATGTATTAATTGTATTAATCGTCAAATAATAGGTGAAAATATTGATTGTTTTAATGAATGTAATGAAATGAATAATAATTGTGATTTATATACTATTTGTGATACAGATAAAATACTTATTAAATATAATGATATTTGTTATTGTGAAAATTATATAAATTGTAATGAATATTTTTGTACTCAGATATCAGAAGTTAATACTGATTCTAAATTAATCTCTTATACAACATATGAATTATCTTTATTATTAAAAGATAATGCAAAAAATATTTATATTTTATATGGTGATATTATAAATAATATGATTATACCAGAAGCATTCCAAACAAATTTATTAGCAGGTGTTGATATAGGAGGGATAAATAATATATTATTAAAAAGATATGATGAATCAAAATATGATAGTTGGTTAACTATACAAATTGATGATGGTGATATTATGGGTAGATTATCTACAATAGGTATTGATTATTCACTATGGGATATATATAATCCATTAATAATTGATAATGGGGCCATATTTATTGACGAACCTCTTAGTCAATTATCTAATAATAATAAATATTTAATCGCACATTTAACTCTTTCTGATTTCGATTCACACCAAGTAATATTTAATATTCAAGGAAAAACTGATATATCTTTAGAATCCGCACAAAATACAAATATTAATAACAATTTTCGCGTCTCCAATATAACATTCAATATTAAAAAAAAAAAATATATTGATGATAGTCATTAAATATAATTATAAATTCGCCATATGTAATTGAATTATATTATCTTCAATATCATAGGTTTTTACTACATAATCCTCTATTAACACTCCGTCTGACTTATTATATAACATGATATTATATAATTCTTTACATTCTTCTAATTTACCCTTATAAATATCTACTGGTTCTTGCCATTCATTTGATCCAAAATTTATCATTTTATGATATGGTGTAATCCGAAGATTACCTAATTTAACAAGTTTCTCTAAATCATTCTTACACTTATGAACTAATATTTTTGAAACAATATCTGTATCAATATATTCTACCCCATTCACTATATTCACTGATAAAACTTCATCACCTGATTTTAGATCTTCAATATATTTAAAAGTATTATCAGCAAGTCTGATACGTGTTCCAATTGCTACACCAGACATATTTATTTTTGTTTATAAATTTAATTATTTTAATTTTCAAATTTACAACATACTAATAATTTTATCAATTCTTTTTATCATACTTTCAGTTATAATTATTTTCTTCCATTTATTCAATATTTCAATTATATTCCCTTTATTTAAAATAATATATTCTTTACATTTTTCTTTAATATCTTTCTTCATTTTTATATTTAATAAATCATTAAAATCTATATCTAAACAATGATCATCTATACTATATACATTTACTCCATTAGTTATAAAGTTTCTACAACAATGGTCATTCGTACCTATTATTAATCTAAATATATAATTCTTAAATAATTCCATAAAATTATCTTCATTTATATTATCAAAATTATAATTATTATTTACACCATTATAAATATATACATTCTCTTCTAATTTACTTGTTTTTAATTCTTTTTTATTAAAATCATAATCTAATAATGAATCCGATTTCATCCAATTCTGATTAAATAAATTTATAAATTCAACATTTAAATGATTTAATCCTAAAGATTTCTTAAGATTTTCTGATCTCATTATTTGTTTTCTTATTTTAACCGTCATTGGTCCTTTCAAAACATACTTTTTATTATCCTCTAATGATCTAGCAAAATATACCGGTGGTTTATATTTACTAGTAATTAGTTGTATTTGAACTACATCTTTATATCCTGGTAATTTCTTTTCATATATATCCGGTATATCCTGTTTACCTTCTTTCCATAATTTATATAATACATTAGTCTTACCATTACCTAAATTATGTTCGTCTTCTAAATATACTTTCATACATTCTTCACCAAATTTATCACCATTTTCATAAATATTTTCATTAACTATTAATGAATTATCAAAGAAAAATTTATATCCTTTAGTACCACCAGGAACATGTTTATCCATTACCCAGAAAGGAATTTCATTAAATTTTCTTTTCTCTATACTATCTAAATCTATATCTAATGAATATTCTTGATTTAGTTCTGGTCTGCGTTTAATCATGATATATGACGCCCATACTAAATTATTCTTACCACTAAATGAATACAATTTATTATATTCTTTACCAATATATTCACGAACTTTTTTATAATTATCTTCTCTAATATATTCTGTTATTTTCATACCTTCAATCAATTCTTCATTATCAGTATCAATATTATTCATAGCATAATGAAGCGATAATCTACTTAACCACGCTGGATCATGAGTTTTCTTTAATCTACATAATACTATTAAATATTTATATAAATCTTCATCATTACATACCATTATTTCATTAGATAATTTAATATGTCCTATATCTTCATTACATACATATACTAATCTTTTTCTAAGAGAATTCGGTGTACCTTCTTTAAATAAGATATCTGAATAATATAAACATTCTTCTTCCATACCTCTCCTAATACATTTTTGAATAATAGAATATAATAATCCAATACTACCTTCAGATGTTTGTTTTCTCAAGAAAGCCATATTTTTTTATTTATCTTTTAATCTTTAATTCAAATTTTAATATTATATATTATATAATGTTAGGTAATGATAAAAAAAAATCTAAATCTAAATCTAATAGTTTAAAAAAACATAAAATATCTAAATTAAAAAGTGTATCAGATAAATTAGATAAACAATCAAGTGAATTTTCTGATACCTCTTCTGATTTTAAAAGTGTATATTCTGAAAGAGGTCATCTTATTAAAAATAAAGAAGAATCTTATGTTAAATTATTAAGTCAAATAATTAATTTTAAAGAAGGTGTATATACACCACATATTTTAAATAAATCAGAATTAGAACATATATTAAAAAACCCTATATTAAATTTTTATTCTAAAAATATAAATTCATATTTAATAACATTAGATCAATATATGTATCTTTATTTAAGTATTAAATACCCTAAATTATGTTATCCTAAAGAATCTAAAAATAATATAGATTTAATAGATAAAAATGAAGATGTAGATTTTATAGAAAATTATATAAGTAGTGATAACTATTATAATAATAGTTTAAAATGGTTTAACGAAGGTAAAAAAGGATTTTTAGGATATAAATCTGATAAACTAGTAAGTTATGTTACAACTAATAAAAGTATTTTTACTAAAATGTTTAGAAAATGTTTAAATGAACCTGTTTTAGATGAATTTATAGGTTCGCGATATATAATAATTCATTTAGTAATAATTATACCAAATTCTGAAGTATTCCATTCTAATATAATAATATATGATAAAATAAATAAAACATTCGAAAGATATGAACCTTATGGTAGAATTATACAATCATCATACAATTTTGAAGAATTAGATAGACAATTAATGCTTTTATTTTCTGCAATTATAAATGAAAAGATAACCATAAGAAATGGAAGATTTTTAAAAAATGACGATTATGGTTTACAATATTTAGAACAAAAACCTTTATCCATATTAACTAAATCTGGTAAACAAAAACCTATTGATCGTGCTGGATATTGTTTTTTTTGGTGTATATTATATGTTGATTTTAAATTAAATAATCCAAATATAAATCATGAAGAAACTAGATTATTATTTTATAAACTTGCTCGAAAATCACTAGATAAAAAGAATAATTTTAAACCATTATCCATATTAGATAAATCAGGTGCTAGTTTAGTTACTACTTTATCTAATCCTTCGGTTCATCCTAAAAGTAGATATAAAACTGAAAAAATAGAATATAATTTTAATAGTTATATTAGAAATTATGCATTATTTATTTATATATTAAATAGTTATGCCACAGATATAATTAGTGAATATGCTATATTAGATAATATTGAAACTATGAATGAAAGTTATAAATTATGTAAATATAAAATAAACACAGGTATTAATCGTATTTTACAATTTTTAAACTCTGAAACTGGATCCTTAAAATATATTAAAAAAAAATCAAAAAAATCAAAAAAATCAAAGAAAAAAAAGAAAAAAAACAAATAATATTTAACAAGTAATTCCTAAATATTTTAATGTATTTGTATTAACACCAAATAAATAATGTAATATTATCCCTAATAATAATAACCCTATTGTTGTTAGTACTAATGGTATATCAGTTAAATATGTTATTAATATTGCTCCTAATATTGTTAATATATAATCTACTAATGCTGTATTTAAAAATCTATATTGATGTGGACCCTTACCTATCTCTCCAAATATATTTTTATATTCTTTAAATATACACATTTATATATTAATTATATATATTATTATATTATTATAATGTATCCTTAATTAATGTAAATTTGATTTTATTTTTAACATTCACATAGCAAAAAAAATGGGTGGAAAAAAACATTATAACAATAAATTTATCAACAATGTTATCAATGTATTAAAACAGAATGGATTTATTTGTGAACCACTTAAAAAATCAAAAAATAAATATTGTATTAGTAGAAATGGTGGTGAAAATATATGTGTTCATGCAGGTATGAGTTGCTATCATCCTTTACGTAGATTTCTAAAATCAACATATAATTTTGATATAGAAAATTATTAAAATATTATTAACATTAAATATTTTTTTTAAATTTGAAATTTAAAATATATGATTGTATGAATTTATAAATTAAATATGAATCAATTTGAAAAAAATCTTCGTGCTCTGGAAAAAAAACTTCGTCATGGTAAAATTAAATCTGAAGATATTGAAAAAACTAAGAATAGAATAAAAATTCTTGAAAATATTATTAAACATCTTGATAACAAAAAATTAGAAACATTTGAAAAAAAAGAAAAAAATATGCGAATTAGAAATATTACTAGCGACGATATGCTTGATCAAGATTATGAAACAAATAAAGATATTAATGCTGAGAATAAAAAAAAAGAAAAACAAGAAATTATGAATAGAAAGAAAATGCTTAAAGAACTTACTAGAATTCGATTTATCCAAATTGTAAAGGATAAATATAATCTAAAGAAAAAAAATTTTATTAAAAATCATAAATTATTCACAATATTAAATGAACTATATAATCAATCATCATCTTCTATATCTGTCAAATAAATATAGTCCTCTTCTTCTCCTGAATCTTCATTATCAGGTATAACTCCATTATATTCTCTAACTAATATATCTGGAAACCACTCAGACGTATTATTTTTTTCTTCATATTCTGTTCTTGTCATTGTATCTTCGCTACCATCTGGATATTTTATAGTTACATTATTACCACAAATTTCAACACGATTTCCATTAGGAAATATATGTATTATTGTTGAAGGCCCATATTCCAACATAGTTCTAGTCTGTGGATTCTGTAATGCTTGTCGTCTTTGTCTAATTAATACATTAGAACCAGTATGAAATTTCTCATAATAAGGTCCACTCCTATTATAATTACGAATGTTTTTAGGTGACATCCTACTAATATCACTTTGATATTTAGCAACAGATTTTTTCATTTTTGTTACTCTCCTTAAATAATGAGTTTGTGCTTTAGGCTGATTCACTTGATGCGACCTACACATTGGACAATCACTATCCTTTAATTTTACTTTACAATCCCCACATATTGTATGATTTACTTTTCCACATGATATAGTATTATCACTAGTATCTTGACATTCTCCAAAACATATACTACATTCTACTAACTTTTCTTCTTTTTTTTTATAATTATATTTTTTATTTAATTTATAAGATTGTTTATATTTCTTCTTTGCAAGACCAGACATTTCAGATTTTCTGTGTTCGTCACGTGTATGTTTGTTTTTAAGAACCATTTTTAAATAGTTTTAAATTATTTGATTTTTTAAAAATCTTTAAAACTAATTTCAAATTTAAATTTGAATTCCAACACATTACATTATAAAAACAACAAACTAATCTTAAATATGGAAACTAGATCTATGAAAAAAAATCATATCACTCCACAAGATAAAGAAGTCGCTATTATTCTTAAAGATTTACATAAAGAACCCCCTAATGAATTATGTCAACTGAATGATGAAGGTATTCTACAAAGAAAACAAAACATTTCTAATGAAATCTTGTTAGAAAGATTAAATAATGAATTACAACAATTAAAACTTATTAAAGTATTTAAAGAAAATCTAATCACAATCCAAGAAATGATTATCACTGCCAAAGACCCTTTAACAATACAAATATTAAACGAAGAAAATATCAGAATAGAAGAATTAATTAACCGTATCATTAAAGAAATTAAATATCATTAATTTAATACCCTTACATATTTAATTTCTCCCTTTTTATCAATTTCACCCTTTTTATCATTTTTATCATTTTTATCATTTTTATCATTTTTATCCTTTGATTTTTTCTTTGTTTTAAATAATGTCTTATAATGCATATTTCTCATTTTTTTTACCTTTTTTTTTTTTTTCATTTTTTT
>Ga0206129_10007235_pt1 | contig 10992 bp, 11 predicted proteins | sample Helgoland_Spring_8_FD_148616 | JGI IMG/M metagenome (GOLD analysis project Ga0206129, IMG submission 148616) | Pelagic subsurface seawater microbial communities from Kabeltonne, Helgoland, North Sea - Helgoland_Spring_Bloom_20160502_2 | ecosystem: Environmental > Aquatic > Marine > Epipelagic ...
CTTCAAATTCACCACGGTATTTTGCTCCTGCAATAAGGCTGCCCATATCTAGAGAAAGCACTTGTTTGCCCAGCAAACCCTCGGGCACTTCTCCATTAATAATGCGCTGCGCAAGGCCCTCTACGATCGCTGTTTTACCAACACCTGGCTCACCAATCATTACTGGGTTGTTTTTGGTGCGGCGCTGCAACACTTGTATCGCACGACGAATTTCATCATCGCGACCAATCACAGGATCTAACTTGCCAGCTGCTGCTAACTCAGTCAGGTTAATAGTAAATTTATCTAATGCTTGGCGCTCTTCTTCTGCACCTTGGCTGTTGACTTGATCTCCACCCCGCAGTTTGTCAATGGCTTGGGTTAACTTGGCCGTCTTTACGCCCGCTTTTGCTAATAAGCCACCAACACCATTTTTATCTTGCACGAAAGCTAAAATGAGTTGTTCACTGGAGACAAATTGATCGCCTAATTTGCCTGCAGTTTTTTCAGCTTGGTTAAACAAACGCGATAAGCCACTACTAAAGTGAACATCACCACTGTCGTTAGCGACTTTTGCCATATTATTCAAACGTTTACTTAACTGGGTTTGTAACATAGGCATGTCTGCTCCAGCCTGAACCAACAAAGACTGTGCAGATCCGCCTTGTTGCTGCAGTAAAGCACCGAGCATGTGCTCAGGTTCAATAAACTGGTGATCTAAGGTCAAGGCCAAAGATTGGGCTTCACCCATAGCAGCCTGTAAACGGTTAGTGAGTTTTTCAAAACGCATAATACAACCCCAATAATACCTGCCAGGGCTTTTCAGAAGGGTCTGAATAAGAGGGCACGGTCATTAATATCTGATTTAGTTATGGGGTCTAACGTGGGTTAATTCAAGTGACCGCAGTATTGATATTAGAATAATCTAAATTATCCAAATTAAACTGGCCATGCGCCCACTTTGGGGATCTCGCCGATGGGAATAGAAATGTTCGGAGTCTGATAAGGTACAGTGCTCGCCGCCAAATACCTGAGTTACCCCCAGTCCAGCTAATTCTTTCCGAGCCAAAGCATACAGGTTACCCATCCACTTATTGGGTTTTGTGTTGACAGGGGTAAATTCTTGAGGGACATGCGATGGATCAATGTCAAAGGCCGCTAGGACGTCAGGTCCTACCTCAAAAGCACCAGGTCCAATGGCTGGACCCATCCACACCAAAATACTTGCAGGATCAGCAAATTTTGCAACTGCCTTACTCACGATGCCATTGGATAGTCCTTGCCAACCGGCATGCACAGCGGCCACCTGAGTACCAGACGTATTGCAAAAAAGTATGGGCAAGCAATCGGCAGTCATTACCACACAGGGCCAATTAAGGGCTCGCGTATAGCTGCCGTCAGCACTTCTCAAATTAGCTTCTTCAGGCAAATTCAATAATGTTGTAGAGTGCGTTTGATTCAGCCAAAAAGGTTGGCGCTCGAGTTTAAGGTCATGCTGTAATTGGAGGCGATGTTGCTCAACACGCTCTGGCAAATCATGCACGTGTCGAGCCAGATTGAATCCAGCTAAACCCGTTCTTGTTTCGTCAACTTTTAACCCCCGATATGTCGACATTGCGCACACATTTGCAGGAGCGGGCCAATTGGGTGTGAAGTAACACGATGACTGACCCATAGGCTTTATTAGAGCCGCGAGTGGGGGTTAAGCTTAGTATCAATACTAAGATGTTTGAGCAAGTCGGCTAAATCTGCAGGCAAATCTACCTCCCACTCCATATCTTCATGGGTAATGGGGTGCATAAGTTCCAGGCGCTTAGCATGCAGTGCTTGGCGCTTAAACCCGCGCAAACTATCCAAGAAGTCTTCGTCACAGCCTTTCGGGAGGCGATGGCGGCCACCGTACAAGGGATCACCCTGCAAGGGGTAGTTAATGTGGGTCATATGCACACGAATTTGGTGAGTACGTCCTGTTTCTAACTTCAAGCGGATGTGGGTATGAGCTCGAAACCGGCGCAGAACCCGAAAGTGTGTGATGGCTTCTTTGCCAACGGCAGACACTGCCATTTTTAACCGGTTCCGGCTATGACGCCCCATAGGCTCATCGACAGTTCCACCACCAGTAAGAACACCTTGCACAACTGCTTCGTACTCGCGCCCCATACTGCGATCTTGCAACTGAGCTACTAACGCCGTTTGCGCAGGAATAGTTTTGGCCACGACCATTAATCCAGTGGTGTCTTTGTCCAATCGATGCACAATGCCTGCTCGGGGCACCCCATTGAGTTGGGGACAATGATGCAATAGTGCGTTCAATAAAGTACCACCATGATGACCTGCAGCTGGATGCACCACTAAGCCTGCGGCTTTATTAATAATCAAAATATGTTCATCTTCATAAACAATATCGATATCAATGGGTTCTGGCTGCCACCGTTCTTGAATTTCTATTTTACATTCTAAGGTTATTTTTTCACCACCATAAAGCTTTTCTCTGGGCCGCAACTGCTCACCATTAACGAGAATATCGCCTTCTTCAATCCACTTTTTCAAGCGTGAGCGGGAATAATCTGGGAATGCCACAGCGGCAATTTGGTCTACACGCATGCCGGCCCATTCTGGATCGACTTGCGCTTGGAGGGAAATAGTTTCGTGCATGTTAAGACTTTCGTTGGCGCTAGTTAAGCTAGGATATTAAAATAGGTACAGTATTTGCGGGCAATTACGCTGCTCTAAAGACAATGATATACTCAACGCTCTCTGTAATAGGTAAGTTAAACACTATGCAACACAAGACTGCAAATCCCTTGCTTCACGTTTTCGCAATTTTGCTCACCAGCATCATGCTGAGTGCATGCTCTAGCACCACCAATAAGGAGCCTGTCGTAGAAGACGCTAAGCCGGAAGCTGAACTCTATGCTAGCGCCATGGCCAAGCTAGAAGGCGGCAATTACCGCCCAGCCATAGAAGATTTAGTCGCAATGGAAGCCCGCTATCCATACGGTCGCTATTCTGAACAGGCACAACTTGAACTCATCTATGCTTATTACCGAAGCTTCCAACCCGCTGAAGCCAAAACCGCTGCTGCGCGTTTTATCCGCTTACACCCAGACCATGAGCATGTTGATTACGCCTACTACTTAAAGGGTCTAACCGCTTTTGAAGAGAATAAAGGTGCCTTAGACCAATACATTGGTATAGACAAGGCAAACAAGGACCCGGGTGCAGCCCGAGATTCCTTTACTGACTTTTCAACACTAATTAAACGGTTTCCGAGCAGCGAGTACGCGGCTGATTCTCGGGTCCGCATGGTGTATTTACGCAACTTATTGGCGACACATGAGATTCATGTGGCAACCTATTACATATCGATTAAGGCGTGGCTAGCTGCAGCAAACCGTGCCAAGTATGTGGTCGAGAATTACCAACTTACGCCCGCCGTAGAAATCGCTTTGCAGATTATGGTGCAAGCTTATACTGAACTAGGTTTATCAGACAATGCCAGCAATGCTCAGCAAGTTTTAGACGCTAATTTCGGCACCCACGACGTTTCAGAGGCCTCCATTGACCCCAGTGAGGCTGAGGAACAGCAAGCGCCCGAATCCCGATCTTGGCTTAGCCGCTTAACCTTTAACCTATTCGACTAACGAGCGGCTAGGTATCCCAGTCGCAGTAAAGTGTAACTGGAGTCTGGCGCTTGTGCTCTGTTTGACCATAACGTTGCTCTAACTTTTCCTGAGCCTCGATGCAAATTGCCTTACCTTCTAGATAGTCATCTATTTGGTCGTAGGTAATGCCTAATGAGTCTTCATCCGCTTGTTGCGGATTATTTTCTTCTAGATCTGCCGTGGGTGTTTTAGTCACTAACACGTCAGGTGCACCTAAGTGCCCTGCTAGGCTGCGCACTTGGCGCTTGTTTAGCCCAAATAAGGGCGCAATGTCACAAGCCCCATCACCATGTTTGGTGAAAAAGCCAGTAATCGCTTCCGCACCATGATCTGTACCAATCACTAATCCATTGAGCAAACTTGCGACATAATATTGAGCACTCATTCTTGCCCGAGCCTTATTGTTGCCCCTTGAGAAGTCCAATTTGTGGGCACTTGGTTTAGCTAGGTTAATGAACGATTCAGCTCCTATATCTAAGCCCTTAACCATGGCCTCTATATTAATTTCCAGTCTTTGGCTGGGTTGAATAAAGTCCAAAGCTAACTGAGCATCACTTTCGTCAGCTTGCACGCCATAGGGCAAACGCACAGCGATGAATTGATACTCACTGGTGCCATGCTGCTGATTTAATTCATCACAAGCCATTTGCGCTAACTTACCTGCTGTGGTCGAGTCCACACCCCCTGATAAGCCTAGCACTAGCTTTTTAACTCCCACTGACACCATGCGGTGCTGAAGGAACTCAACTCGCCTGGTCACTTCAAAGTTGATATCGATCGAAGGAAGCGTGTGCAAGGCTGAAATAATTTTGTGCTGTTGAGAAGCGCTCATGTTTTTGCTCCAAAATGCTAGGTTAAGTTAAATTCTACCCCATATCACCATGAAAGTGATTACCTGCAGGCTTGGATTTCACCCCCTTTACCAAGACTTTTCACTTCACCTGTATTGGATAGACTGAGCTGCGAGCATCGCGTGTCATGACTTTGTGGTCCATCAACGTTAGTCGTTGCTAACAGAGTAAAACCCCTTTTTGTGAGATGTATTTGGTAGCTATAACGCAGCGTATCTAAAGCTGGGGTCACTGGTGTGATATCTGTAAAATAGTGTCCATAATGTAGATGCCATATTTCCTGCTGTAAGCCAATATGATGAAACTGCAGCCATGCTTGTTGACGACCTGCAGCTAATTGATTATGTCGCCATGCAGCCACAGCCATAGCCACGATGACACTGACCAGCGCCAGCACCAATAATAACTCCATAAGACTAAAACCATGCTCATCACGGCGCATCGACATACACCCTATGCTGAAGCAAGGGCGGCCATTTGTTGACCGTTTGTTGGATTGCCTGATGCTCTTGTCTTGTCATACGCAAACTCAAATGCGCCTGTGACATTAACATCACCACACCGACAGCAACCAACAATATCACCATCACTACAGTTAATAACAACCAACCCTGTTGTAAATATCGACAGCATGGCATTAAATGGGGAACAAAGCTTGGTGGGTTAGGCACACACATGATCTAAACGCCAAATAAACATCACTTTATGCAGCACCACTTCATCTTCTCCATGCCATTCCCACTGACTGTTCCCTAGCGCTCTTAACTGTCGACTTGCTCCAAGCCTTAACTGTAAACTGACCCTCACTTGATGTAATTTTACTAACCCATTAATTTGATAACTCGGACGCCACTGATCAATTTGGCAGTCTTGATCACTATCTATGCCAAAAGACAGATCTATCGCTTCAATGTTTGCTAAAAAGCCACTCGATCGGCCACCATGTCTGCGCCGTGTTAGGCCGTGTGCACGAGCGTTATGAGCATATCCATAAGGCACACAGCGGCCTTGATAGGAACGCATTAGGGTGATTTTTGACCATTACCATGGATCACCCCAGCACCACATAAATTACGCCAGTCAGTGAGTAGTTGAGCGACCGCCAACTAACTTTGGGATTGCGCTTTGACGACTACCTGGGCCAATAATTTATGTTCATTGAACTGCACCAAACTGGCCATAATGGCCACCATAATTAGCCCTGCAAAGGCTAGGCTGAGCACCATTTCTAAAAAGGTAAAGCCGTATAAACTGTCAAATGCCGTTAGAGGGCCATTTTTATGGACACACACACGACCTCCGTCGGGCATTGACCCACCACACCCGCAAGTGCTTGAGACCACCTTAATTGAACGACCAACACCCCACCACTGCTGCATCTGTGAGCGCATTTTATGTGAAGTTCAGCATTAGGTAGTAGCTGCAATTTCGATTGCCAATGGCTCGCCCACACTTGAGCCATTGCTATTGGACTACAGTAGCTGCAATTTAAGCAGCCTGTGAGCGTTGCCACTGATTTAACGTCTAGCCATTGATGGTGGTTGGGATAGGCCCATAGCTACTTGACTACCTGATCTAATAGGCGATTAGCATAATGCAGTTGCTGACTGTGAATGAGCACTTTTTGACTATGACTTTGAGCTGTAAAAAGTAATAAAAACATCACGTTAGACAAACTTAGGCTTAACAGTAATTCGATTAGTGCCAAGCCATATTGACGACCATTGTGGTGGTTTTTTTGATTGATTGGCAGTTGGCCTTAATGCATGGCGCTGTCGTTTTTCGCACTCGCCCACTTGACGATATAACTAATGTGTAACTCAAAGTTTGTTGATGATCAGTGGCGTAATTAACCATAGAAAGGCACAGAACCATGGTGCCAGATTGGGCCGTATTACCTGCGTGATTAAAACTAACTTGGTGGCCACGGTTAAACCGAAAAGATAGACGCTTGTTTATTTGCCATTGTGATAAAGGGGTTTCTGAGGCTTGCCAGAGGCCATCTTTATTTGCATCTGGGTAGACCAAAAAACCTGCTGGCGAACCACACACCTGAGACCAGCATAAGCTCACCTTGGCGCTTTTTTGTAAACTCGTTAAGAGGGCAAAACGAATTTGTTGGGCTAACTACTGACGTTCATCATGCAAAGATTGCAGATGCCAGGCAGAGTAAATTTGAGGGAGGCCTAGGGAGGCCAAAATAGCCATGAGACCCAAAAAAATCAGCAGTTCAAGTAAGCTCCAAGCGGAACAAACACAGGAATATTTTAACTGAAATTGGGATAAGCGCATGACAACATCCTTATTGGCTACTGTCTAAGTGTAGCTCAGTTTGCTAAATTATCTAGTATGGTCATGCTTTGCAAATAGGAGCACCTTATGTTTTTAAGGGCCAATATCACCGGACAGTGATAATTTGCACTTCGAATTTGAGTTCCAAACCTGCTAATGGGTGATTGAAATCCATCACTACTTCATCGCCATCGATGGTTTTTACGACCCCGGGTAACTCCGTGTTGGCAGCATCAGAGAAACTCACAACAAGTCCCTGCTCTAGCACCATGTCAGGGCCAAATTGGTGCCGCTTAAGGGTTTGTAAGTTAGCAGGATTGTGTTGGCCAAAGCCATTTTCTGGAGCTACAGTAAAGGTTTTGTGATCACCTACCATCAGCCCAATCAAACAGGCCTCAAAACCAGCCAGTAAATTACCATCACCAATAGTAAGTTCCACAGGAGCTTTATCAAAGGTACTGTCTATGGTGGCACCATTAGCATGATGTAAGGCGAAATTTAATTTCAAATGGGATGATGCGTTAATGCTCTGAGTCACGCTTTGCTGCCTTTTCTGTTTGCCAAAAATCTATAAATAAACCTACCACTCCTATAAAAATGACACTATCTGCCAAATTAAATGCTGGGAAGTAATAAGGTGGGTAATAAACCAAAAGGTAATCGACTACATAACCGTTAACTAAACGGTCAACCAAATTGCCAAGAGCACCCGCCAATACCAAGCTTAAGCTCAGCCCCAATAAAGTTTGATGTTTAGGCGTACGTCTTAACCACATGATGAGCCATATACTAATGCCCAAGGCGATAATGGAAAAAAACCACCTTTGCCAGCCTGGCTGCGAGGCTAAAAAACTAAAGGCAGCTCCCTTGTTGTGCACTAAAATAAGGTCAAAAAAAGGCAGTATATTGAGCCTTTCTGCATAGTTAAAATGCTGGCTGATGAGCCATTTGATGTATAGATCCAAAACCCATAGCACCATGATTAACCATATGAAACGCTTCAAGGCTGACGTTTTTAGCACCTTAGGCAAAGTGACGTACCTCACCATCACCACTCACATTATCAACACAACGACTGCAAAGTTCTGGCTCTTCAGCAACCACACCTACATCTGGGCGATGGTGCCAACAGCGCTCACACTTAATGTGCTTGGAGGCGAGTATATCAACCCGCAAGCCTGCACAATCTGTCTCTTCCCCACCACTTTGATCAGTCGCAAGAGAAGCTTTTGAAGTGAGCAATACAAAGCGCAACTCATCCCCCAATTGCTCGAGCTGAGCATGTAACTCTGGTGCTGCGTATAAAGTGATTTCAGCACTCAAAGAGCCACCGATCACACCTTGATTGCGATGCGTTTCTAAACACTTATTGACCGCCTGCTTAACACTCATGATTTGAGCCCAGTAGTCGGCCGTCATATTGGTTACCTTGGCCTGAGGGATAGCGTACCAAGTGTCTAACTGAACAGAGTCAGCACGTGCTCCTGGGATATGATCCCACAACTCATCAGCAGTGAAGCTTAAGATGGGTGCAATCCAGCGGGTCATAGTTTCGATGAGATGAAACATAGCTGTCTGCGCTGAGCGCCGAGCAAGACTGTCTGCAGCACAGGTGTACTGACGATCTTTTATAATGTCTAGATAAAAACCACCTAAGTCTTGTGAACAAAAATGAGTGATTTTTTGATACACCGCATGGAAGTTATAACTATGATAGGCCGCCTCAATTTCTTCTTGAAGCTCCCCCGCACGGCTCAGTACCCATTGATCTAAAGCCAGCATGTCATCAACTGCAACTAAGTTATCAGCGGGTGCAAAACCATTGAGGTTTGATAATAAAAAGCGCGCAGTATTGCGAATACGACGGTATGCATCAGCTGTGCGATTCAAAATTTCGTCAGACACGGCCATTTCAGCACTAAAGTCTGAAGAGGCCACCCACAGACGGATAATATCTGCCCCTAAAGTATTACAAACTTTTTGTGGTGACATCACGTTGCCAATGGACTTAGACATTTTTCGTCCTTGGCCATCCACAGTAAAGCCATGGGTCAACACACCCTTATAGGGTGCTACACCATACATCGCAATAGAGGTTTTTAGTGACGATTGGAACCAGCCTCGATGTTGATCTGAACCCTCAAGATAAAGGTCTGCTGGGAAACGCAGTTCGGGGCGTTGCTCTAACACAGAAAAGTGGGTAGTACCCGAATCAAACCAAACGTCCATGGTGTCTGTGACTTTTTGATAATCTGCGGCCTCAGCACCCAAAAGATCTGCAGTCTCCAAATCAAACCATGCATCAATGCCATGTTCAGCTACTTTTTGTGCCACTTGTTCAAATAACTCAGCCGTGCGCGGGTGCAGTTCTTGAGTGTGTCGATTAACAAATAAAGTAATGGGCACACCCCAAGTTCGTTGGCGAGACACACACCAATCTGGGCTTGATGACAGCATGCCAGAAATACGAGCTGCGCCCCATTCTGGGTGCCAATCGACGTTTTTTACTGCATCCAGAGCCTGCTCTAACAGGCCATTTTCTGACATGGAAATAAACCACTGGGGCGTAGTACGGTAAATGAGGGGTGTCTTGGTGCGCCAGCAGTGGGCATAGCTATGAGTAATTTTAGCTTGGTGTACCAAGGTGCCATGGGCTTCTAGTGCTGCAACGACCTGATTATCCACCTTATAGACATGGGCGCCCGAGAACTCGCCCGCTGCATCAACAAATACACCATTGTCATCGACTAAATTGAGGGTGCCAATCCCATAAGTACGACCAACATTAAAATCATCCACACCATGATCTGGAGAGGTATGCACACTGCCAGTACCCGCTTCTGTAGTCACATGATCGCCTAGAATCAAAGGCACTTGGCGGGCATCATAAAATGGATGCTGTAACGCTAAATTTTCTAACACTTGGCCCTTAGCTTCACCCAATATTTTGAAATCATTAACGCCATAACGTTCCATAGCGCTGGCAACAAGGTCTTTAGCAAACACTTGGCATTCGCCATTCACTTGCACTAGAACATAAACAAATTCAGCATGCATACTCACTGCTTGACTCGAGGGCAAGGTCCAAGGGGTCGTAGTCCAAATGACTACCGAGGTTGGCAAATCAGTAACTACGCCAAAGGCTTTATGCCACGCATGGGGGTCTAACACCTTATATCTCACATCAACGGATAGGGATACCTTATCCTGATATTCCACTTCGGCCTCTGCCAAGGCAGAAGCACCAACCACACTCCAGTAGACGGGTTTATAGCCTTTAACCAAATGACCATTGGCGACGATCTTACCTAAAGAACGAATAATATTGGCTTCAGTCTCAAAGCGCATGGTCTTATAGGGATTTTCCCAGTCACCAATAATGCCGAGACGCACAAAATCAGCCATTTGACCGGCTACTTGCTTTTCTGCATAGATGCGGCACTTTTCACGGAATATAGCGTGGGTGACCTTGTTACCCACTTTACCAATTTTTTGCTCTACCTTATGTTCAATAGGCAGTCCATGGCAATCCCAACCGGGCACGTACGGAGCATCAAAGCCACTGAGGGTCTTCGACTTTACAATGATATCTTTTAATATTTTATTGACAGCATGACCAATATGAATGTCACCATTGGCATAGGGAGGGCCATCATGCAGAATAAATTGTTCACGGCCTTTGCCAACGGTGCGCAACTTATTATAAAGATCCATTTGCTGCCACTTTTTGAGTATTTTAGGCTCACGCTGGGCTAAGTTACCTCGCATTGGAAAGCCAGTTTGAGGTAAGTTCAAGGTGGATTTATGGTCACTCATACTTAGGGTCACTTATTAAATAATAATCAATTAAGGGGTGCTTGGTGCAGCAGCAAAGAAATCTTTAGCTGTTTGCATATCGAGTCCTATTTGGATTTGCAGTTGGGCAAGTCCATCAAATTTTTGTTCACTACGAATAAACTGGCAAATTTCCACACTGATGGTTTTTCCATAAAAATCACCACTAAAATCAAATAGGTGAACTTCTAATTGGGGTTGAACCCCAGCGACTGTGGGCCGGTAACCAATATTGGCTACACTAGTAACAGGATGGTCTAATAACCCGTGTACCAAAGTTGCGTATACACCTTGCAACGCAGGCCGCGGTTTTTGCAAGCGAATATTAGCCGTAGGCACGCCTAACTTGCGGCCCAACTGTTGCCCATAAG
>Ga0206129_10007240_pt1 | contig 10988 bp, 7 predicted proteins | sample Helgoland_Spring_8_FD_148616 | JGI IMG/M metagenome (GOLD analysis project Ga0206129, IMG submission 148616) | Pelagic subsurface seawater microbial communities from Kabeltonne, Helgoland, North Sea - Helgoland_Spring_Bloom_20160502_2 | ecosystem: Environmental > Aquatic > Marine > Epipelagic ...
GTTTCATTCATCATCTTGCCAATCGAAGCCTTTTCGCCTCCGGGGATCGTTTTGAAAAACTTGAGCAAGCGCAACACACACTTCCGGCCTGCGAGATTGGTTTGGGTTTGTGTAGCCGCGTTGGTAGAATCCGCGCCAAAGATGTGGTTGGTGTTGCCACGTGTGCTTGCGATCACCCCCATAATATTACCAGTCCAGGTATCGCCTTTTTGGAGTGTGCCGTTTTTGATGGCCTCATTGTATTTCTTCTTGATGAGAGCCGCGTTTTCCCGAACCACTTTTGTATCAAAACCCTTGAAGGTCACCACATGGGTTCCCGGCTGGCGAGTTTCCCCTCTCAAGCGCTCCATGCCCAACATGCCGACAACCTCAGCACCTCCCGTGCAGTCAATAATCTGGGCACAGCGTAACTGATAAGCAACCCCCTGCCCGACCACATCGACCAGCCAGCCATCTGCTGTTTGCTCCACCTTCTGAGGAAACTGGTAGTAGGCTAGTGACACACCAGCATCCAGACAGGCCTCCTCCGCCAGTAGTGAATAGAGCTGCGCATTGATATCAACATGATAAGGAACATGCGAGCCATGCACCTTAGTGAAATCCTGTAACTGTCTGCCGTCCACCTCCACCGACTTCGCCACCAGCTCCCAACCGATTCCGCCAACCACCTGCTTTCCCCAGGCATGAAACAAACCCGGAAAACATACCCCGCCGGTGGTGGTGGTGCCACCCAGTTGAGAGTTGCGTTCCAATAAAACCGTCTTCGCCCCCATGCGTCCTGCCTGGATCGCGGCAACGTGACCCGCAGATCCTCCACCCACAACAAGCACATCAACATCGAGCACATCAGGGTTCTTTGGGTCTGGAGAAGGCAAGTTCTCAGCACTCGCTTTATGCACCAGCCCGGAAGCGGCTAAGATGGCAGTGCCTGCCACCTGCTTTTTGATAAATTGACGACGGTTCATGTGATATGCAGTTCAAGGTATATGATGCGTCCTTGCACTCTCAAGACTTACGCGGCGTATCGCCTCAAGATGTCAAGTAATGCAAGAAATGTAATACCAAAGCTAGGTGATGCAGAGCACCTTGCAAGAGCCCATATGGGGGATGCTCACGCAGGCACGCCGAGAGGCCGGCGTCCGATTGAAGATGTAAGATGGATCCGCCTGAGGCGGATTGAAATCCGGAACGAAGCACCCACTTGCAACTCGAACTCTCAACTCGAACTGCCGCGCCGCGGCCATCGCCCATCATTCATTCGCCATCAGACATCGCCGCTTTGCGGCTGACCTGTCTCGGCTCCGGGAGGTGATCAACAAAATCACCATCCTTGTTGCGGAATTCCTCTACCGCTTTGTCTCTAAGCTCGATTAACTTCTGAGCATACTCAGCATTCACTGCCAGGTTGTTGAGCTCATCGTTCATCTACCGCGGTTACCTGCGGCGTAAGGGTCAGGGAGCGCAGGTTAAGATGGCTCCACTTGCGCTTCACAGGAAGCAGGGAAAGGTTCTGCGGCCCGGCACCGATCTCGATGAGCCCCAGATCCACCTTGTGGTAAATATTGAGGTCACCCGACGGCTTGGCGGCTGCCGTCAACCAACTCCCGCTACAGGTTACAAAAAACTTGGAAAGCTCCGTCCCCGCCACCTCGGCCTCGACTCGGTATGTGCCCGGTTGCTGACCCTCGAAGGCCCACGAGACATCATCCAAGAAGGATTTCCAATTTACCAAACTGAGTTGCCCTGCCCGTTCCTCAACCTGAAGTGCACCTCCGAGGATCGCCGCGACGGGCGTCAGGGTCAGTATTCCGTTGGCATCAGGAGTCGGGAGAGTTCCAGTCACCTTAACCGGCCCCTCAAGTTCCAGCTTGATCACAGAGGCAACCGCATCCGGCGCGGCGGCCGGCACGTGCATAACAACGCCGTCCTTGCCCGTGGTCGTTCTCAGTACGGAACCGTCCGCTAACAAGCTCGCCTTATTCACGCGATTCCGCAGGCCGGGAACCAACAAGCCTCCTTCTCCGGGCCAATTTAATACATGCAAATAGAGGCTGCCGTTCTTGAAGGTGCAGCGTCCCCATGAGAGAGGTGCCAGCGGGCTGGCGGAGGTTCCGTAGATCGCCTCTCCGTTCACCTTTAACCAGTCACCCACCCTCTTTAGATTCTGCACACTTGGCCCCGGAATCACCCCCTCTGCCGTCGGGCCCACGTTAAGCAGGAAATTCCCGCCACGGCTCGAGACCTTAATCAATTGATGAATGAGGTCTTCGGGAGATTTCCAATGATTGTCCCCCTTGTTGTAGCCCCATGATTCATTGAGGGTCATACATGTTTCCCAATCCGCCCATGGCGTCCGGCTGGGAATCTGCCTGTCGGCATAGGTCAGATAATCCACGTCGAGTTCACGAAGGTTCTCCAGCTCTTCCGCTTTTGCCACATTGACGTGCGCACCGCCGTATAACAATCGGCTGTTGATGAGCGTCTCCGGACTTACGGAACGCAACAGATCTTTCATTTCCCCGGCCCGCACCCCTCCCTGCGGCGAGGGCATATCAAACCATAGCGAAAAAACCGGACCATAGCCGGTCAACAATTCACGCAGTTGCGGAAGCACAATGTCATCGATATAGGTGTTGAAATCCCCTGTGCCCTTCCAACTGCCACCGCCGGGATGATACCAGTCCATACAATGCGAGTAGTAAAAGCCCAGTGCGATCCCTTCCTCAGCACAGGCCTCCGCCAGTTCCTTGAGCGGATCGCGCCTGAAAGGCGTCGCCTCCACAATGTTGTAGGGACTCGCGTTCGAACCGAACATAGCAAATCCATCGTGGTGCTTCGCGGTGATGACGATATAGCGCATGCCCGCATCCTTCGCAATCCGCACCCATTCCCTGGCATTGAACTGCACGGGATTGAACTGTTCTGCATATTTTGCATATACCTCAGGCGCCATTTTCTCATACGACATCACCCATTCCCCTCTGGCGGGAATGGCATAGAGCCCCCAGTGAATGAACATTCCGAATTTCTCATCACGAAACCGTTCGCTGCGGGAATCGCGCGTCGCAGAACTCGCAGGCATTTCAGCCAGATGCTTCAACACAAACTCAACAGTGGAGTGGATGATCCCGTCGGCGGTTGGTTTGCTGTTTTCGCTAAAGCCGTGGCCCGCGCCTTTGACGGTGATCAACTGGAAGAATGCACCGATCTCGTCCGCTTTCTTTTTCAAGAGCGTCGCGTGTTTCAGGGGAATTGTGCCGTCGCGATCACCATGGAACTGGAGCATCGGCGGGCTCTCCTTGGTCAAGTAACGAACCGGGCTGACATCCCGCATCATGGCTTTTAATTCTGGATCCGCCTGCTCGTACGAAATCCGAGGGCCCCCGGTTCTGATCCGGTCGGTAAAGCGATTCGGATCCAAGTGCCCCTTAAATCCGTTTGGCACAAAAAGGTCGCTGTCGGTAAAACTGGCAGGGCCGAACCAGGACACCCCGGCGAGCGGACGTACCCCGTAGGCCGCCAGCTCGGCATCGCCGACAAAGGAATCGGGAGCACTGTAGTTCAACATCAGCGAGAGGTGCCCGCCAGCGCTGGTTCCGAATGTCACCACCCGTTCGGCATCGATTCCCAGCTTCTGCTCGTGCTTCTTCAAATAACGAAGGCCGTCCCGGACATCGACCACGCAATCACGCATGTTCACAGGATGCTCCGCGCTCCCCTTTGCGGCAGGCCGATAGTTGGCGCTGACACAGACCACCCCCGCATCCAGCAACTGGCGGAAGATCTCCTTCTCATGTCCAGTTAAAGCCTTATCACCGGCCCACCATCCACCGCCGTGCGTGTAGTAGAATACCGGTGCGTGCTCTATTTTCTTGTTCACCGGGTAGTAAATATCCAGCAGGACATCCTGGTCACCAATCGATTTATACACGACATCACGCGTCACTTTGCAGGGCATATTTTCAGCCAGGCCGCTCACTACCAGCACCCATGACACCAGCGCTGCGGCATAAAATTTCAGCTCAGAACGTGACACCATGGGTCCGTTTCCGTTTGAAGGATGAGGGCATCGGAAAGCCGCCGGCCCGAACTCCGGCAGCTTTGGCGATTCAATATCTTTCTACCTAGGCCATACGGCGACGTTTCAAACATAGCAATGTTGCGCCGAGCCCCAGCAATCCGATTGATGACGGCTCAGGGACCGCCGCGCGGAGCTGATAGCCTTGCAACTGCGGAGCGCTAGCATTGGAGTTGTCTCCATTGAACACAGAAATCGTAAAATCCTGAGTTGGCGCATCAGCCATAAATGTTCCGCTGGCAACGATCCCGTTTGCACCGAAAGCAACACTGTTATACGAGCCATCTAACATAACATAACGAGCCATTGTGTCCGCATTACGTGTATCCGAGAAAAACAGTTGGATTTCATATTTTTGTCCGGTCTCCAGCAAATTCCCAATGCTGCCTATCGTCCATGTATCCGTTGCTACCAGGGAGAATTGGACATGCGAGAGTAGATCATTGAATCCGGTGACTGACTCTGGGTCGTAAAAATCGCCACCCGCATAATTCGTAAGGTCTGTAATCAAGTAATCCCCATTCGAATTTCCGCCATTGACCCCGGTGCCCGGATCAGCCTCAAACGTAACACCGTTAATGGTTGTACTAAGGTCCACATACGCATTTCTCGGCACACCTATATTTACCGCCTCGACCAGATTACCTGCTGTCGAGACATCCGTCGTACCGGTAATCGACTTCGATGACCACGAAATCACCGCAGCCTGCGACACTCCACTCATTAGGGTGGCCGTCATCAATGCAATCATAACTCGTTTCATTGGGGCAGTCCGTTTGCCTAGACTAGTCCTGTTCATAGTGCCTTCTGCAGTGCTTTTCATGTTGTTTGCTCCTTTATTTTGGGGGTTTTTTGATTATGTTGATGGATCATAGATCAGATCCATATACGGTTCATTATATACACTCGAACGGTTTCCTGCGTCTATGACACGTTTGCGTCATAGACGGATCACTGGACACATTGCCGCGATACTGCTACCAGATATTATGTATATTTTGGTTCGACTGCTTCGTCTGATTTTTTTTACCGCCATGTTCAGCATGAGCGGCGCAGCGCAGCCCCTCTCCGCGTCGACTCAGACATCTACACTGGCAGATGATTCCCTGGATGCGCTGGAGCAACACCTGACAGAAATTGACACCAAGCTCGCCGGACTGGCCGAATGTAGCCTGCGCGGCGGAGCTGGTGCCATTGGCTACCGGTCAAGAGGATATGACAACCCCGGGGACCCCGTCTGGGTAGAGATTCATTTTAACCGGGAGACCCCGCTCGATGAACTGATCCTAGTTCCAGCGGTACAGCGTAATAACGAAACAGGTATCTCTTCCGATGCCTTTCCCGAGGCCTTTAGGGTCCTGGCCGGATCAGAGAACGATTCAAAAGGTCATGTGATTGCAACCGTGACACCCGAGGACAAGATCCTGCCTCGCATCGCCCCCCTCGTCATTCCCACCCCCGGCATCACGGCTTCCTGGATCCGAATCGAAAGCACGCAGTTAACCCCGCGAGCCATTGACCGCATTTTTGTACTGCAATTTGCAGAGATTATGGCCTTCAACGGACAGGAGAATGTCGCACTCCACCGGGAGATGACCACCTCGCCGAACAGATTTGATGGAGGCCTTGCCTGGGATCCCGGTTATGCAACCGATGGGTTTGTGCCCTATATCATGAAATCGGGACAGGGGCAGAAAAACACAGGCTACATCAGCACCATCCACCGCGAGCCTTCGCGTTCCATCGGACCCCGCCCGTCTCTCACCGTGGATCTACAAAAAACCCACCGCATTTCCCGTATCCATTTGCACCCTCTGTCTCAAGCTGACACCTTCCCGCAGGCCACCGAGACAAGTCAGGGATTCCCGCAAGCCCTAAAGATTGAAGTCGCGACCCTCCCCGACTTCTCCGACGGCAGGCTGCTTCTGGATTTTAAGAGGGAGAGTGTCTATGACCTGGGTCCGATCATGTGTTGGAATTTTCCCGCGACCAACGCCCGTTTTGTCCGACTCACGGCCCTAAAACCCTATATTTACCGGAAAGGCGTATCAAAGGGCCCCCGGATCGGTTTTGCAGAAATCGAGATTTTCTCAGAGGGGGCGAATGTGGCACTCGGCAAGAAGGTTTCCAGCAGTTATGGAGAAAAGAGCGCAGCTCTATCCCCCTTAACCGACGGCCACAATCTCTACGGCACCATCCTGCCCATCAGGGTTTGGCTCAATCAACTGGCACAGCGTCACGAACTGGAAGCGAAACGTCCCCGGGTCGCCGCCGAGTTACAGCGCCGCTATACCCGACAAAAAATGCATCTCAAGCGCACAATCGGGCTGGCTATCCTGTTGGGTGTCGGCATCGTGATCGCAATCCTCATCGTTCGCCTGATCCATACGAACCAGATCAAAAACCTCCGTGAACAGGTCGCCGCCAACCTGCACGATGAACTTGGAGCCAACCTTTACGCGATCCGTCTCCTGGGACAACTAGCCAAAGATTCGGTCGACTCGAAAGAGGACCTGCTGCACACCCTTGATGAGATTTCCGGGCTGGTCGATCGGTCTAGCCGCGCAACACGGAATTGCATCGACCGGGCATCCATACCGGGAATCGATCTGCCGGAGGAACTCCGCCGGACAGTCCGTCGATTCGAAAGAGACCAGAACGTGGAGTTAACGATAGAAAACGAGGAGCGATTGATCGAATTACCTGCTCAGACCCAGTACGACCTGCTTCTTTTTACCCGTGAATGCCTGGTGAATATCAGTCGGCATGCCGAAGCCACCCGGGTAAAAGTCGTGCTGCAGGCAGAGGCAAAAACCATCGACCTAACCGTGCGTGACAATGGTAGCGGCATTTCCCGCGGTGTTCCCGAAAGCCTACTGCGACGCGCCCACGTACTCCGGGGTCACGTTAAACTTGAACCCCACGACGGCAGCGGCAGTTCGATCTGTTTATCCCTCAAAATCCGCGGACGATTCAACCCCGCCCGCCTTTTACGTTCAACATCATGATCACCCCCATCCACATCCTGCTTATCGAAGACAACCCCGAATTCGCAAGGGCCGTTGAACTTGTTTTCAAACGAACCCCTGATATGGAGCTGGTGTACACGACCGGTTCAGCAGAACGAGCCCTGACCTGGCTGAACAGCAGGCAGGAAGATGAGTGTCCGGATGTGATTCTCCTCGACCTGACCCTGCTGGGCATGAGCGGCATGGAAGCATTGCCGAAACTGCGGGACCTGCGATCCGACATCAAGATCATCGCCCTAACCCAGTCGAACCAGGAAGCTGACGTCGTGAAGGCCATTTCGCTGGGCGCCAATGGTTACCTTCTTAAAGGGAGTGATCTTCATGACATCAAGGCTGGCATCCGAACGGTGATGGACAACGGAGCCCCCCTGGACCACCGGGTGGCTCAATACATTATAAAAATGGTTCAAAAGGGTGATACCCCTTCAGCCAACAATGCCGGCAGCCTTTTAACGGAGCGGGAAACGGAAATCCTGAACAAACTGGCTCAGGGGATGGTGAAGAAGCAAATCGCAGACGATCTGAACATCAGCACCCACACCGTTTCAAACCATGTCCGACACATCTACGAAAAATTAAAGGTCCCCAACGGCCCGGCCGCCGTAAATAAGGCCTTCCGAACCGGCATCCTTCCCCCCAAGAAAAGCTAATAGCCGCTGGACAACATGACTCACTACAGGGTCGGACTAAAGCAGCCCTCGTTACCATTCGCTTTTCCTAAGAGAAGAAATGGAAGACTGAGGGTGGATTGTGGATCACCGACCCCCGTTACCGAAGGCTATTTACGAATATAGACCAAACGTCCGAGTCCAGTCACGCCCTGTGGAGAGCGCGCTCCGAAATCAGGCAAAGGGTTGGAATCTTCATGGGGCTTGTTTCGGCTCCGGGAGGTGATCAACAAAATCACCATCCTTGTTGCGGAATTCCTCTACCGCTTTGTCTCTAAGCTCGATTAACTTCTGAGCATACTCAACATTCAACGCCAGATTATTGAGCTCATCAGGGTCTTGTTCCAGATCATAGAGCTCCTCGATCACGTCATCTTTAAAATGCCGGATGTATTTGTATTTCCCGTCCCGCATCATCATCCAAGCATAGAGGTCCCTGCGCTTGAATGCATCGTAGTTCTTCGCCTTGAGCGCCTCCACCACGCGGTCACCGTATTCGTAGATCGTATTGATCATTAGCATTGGCTCCTCAAGTTTCCCTTCGGGCTTTATCAGCAGCCCCATGAGGTCGCGCCCGTGCATCTTCCATTCCGGATCAATCCCCGCCAGCGAGTGGATCGTGCTGGTGATATCAACCCCGTTGACCGCTTCCTTGCAAACAGTCCCCGGCTTGATGAGCCCCGGTGCTGAGAAAATGAGCGGCGCGCAGATATTGGCATCATAGGGCATCCATTTTTCCTGGGATCCGTGCTGTCCCCACGCGAAGCCCTGATCCGAGGTAAAGATGATCACGGTATTCTTCAACTGACCACTATCCTTGAGCGCTTGCATCACTGCCCCCACTCCGTCGTCGAGAGACTTCACCGCCTTATGATACTTTTTGACCGCTGCGTCATAGCCCTTCGGCTCACCTTTGCCGTCTTTTTTCCAGCGAGTCATGTTTTTTAAATGCTCGGGCTTGGTCGGGCGCGGGCCGAAGATATCAACTGGAACACGGGATGCAGGAGCATCGCTGTATGAGTTCTGATGCCTTTCGGCAGGCGTGTAGGGGCCGTGCACTCCTCCGTAGCAAAGCCAAAGGTACCAGGGTTTTTCGGAGCTCTTCTTTGCCTTGATGTAATCCACCGCCAGCTCGGTGTAGCGGTCCGTGCTGTAGCCGCCGAGTGGCTCACGATCCCCCCCATTGGTCCGGACGAGGGTGCCGTCATAATATGCCCCGGCGTTTCTTCTTACTCCGCCACGGTCCCAAATCACCGAGTAATCCCAGTCACGGCCGTGGCCGACGTCTTCACCCAGATGCCACTTGCCGATACAAGCGGTCTCATAACCATTTTTTCTCAAGACCGAGGGGAAGAAACACAATTGCTCAGGGTCGTAGGACGCCATCGGATACTTGGTAATCTTCACCGTCTTTACCGCGTGCTGCAGTAGACCGGAGAGAGCACTGGCGCGTGACGGTTGGCACCAGGCTCCCGTGTAGCAGTGGGTGAAGCGCATGCCCGTATCGGCTAGCTTGTCGATATGCGGTGTCTTGGCCCAAGGGCGGGCTTCCTCGTAACAGGAGACCGAGCGGTGTGATTGATCATCAGTGAAGATATAGAGGATATTGGGTTTGCCCGATAGGGAGGCATTCTCCTGACCACTACAAGGCCAAACGCCGAGGCAAAGAAGACCCATTACAAGAAGAGTGTGCCGCTTGGAGTAAACCATACTGGCTCTAATAATGTAATGCACCACCTGAACTTACAATCACTTTGCGACTAAATCCTTCACCTTTTACGACAACTCTAGCCTCTTCACTAGCGCCAAGCCCCTATCTATGGGAAATGTAGGCAAAAACACCCTCGGCTCCTGAGCGAGTTAAAATTCCAGACTGGAAAAAACGAAATTTAAGCAGCACGCTGGCTGTATTAACAAGCACCGTATGAAACTCACCGGATTTGCCGACGAAGCAGCACCCGATCTGGCTACCCAGATCAAGGCCACCCAGGAACTGGGCTGGCAATATATTTCTGCACGCGGCATCGATGGCAAAAACATGCACGACCTGAGTGACTCGGAATTCGACACGGCCCGTGGCCAACTTGAAGACGCTGGCATCCGCATCGCCGAGTTCGGCTCCCTGATCGGCAGCTGGTCGAAAAATATCAAAAGTGACTTCGCCCTCACACTTGACGAAGTGGATCGAGCCATCCCACGCATGCAGCAGCTCGGCACCAACATCGTCCGCGTCATGTCCTACGCTCAGCAGCCATGGGGTGAGAACCAATACGAACAGGAACGCTTCCGCCGCCTGCGCGAAATCACCAAGCGCTTCAGCGACGCGGGCCTGATCACCGCTCACGAGAACTGCATGAACTGGGGTGGCTTCTCCAGTGCCCACACCCTGCGCCTGATCGAGGAAGTGCCCGGGCTGAAACTCATCTTCGACACCGGCAACCCAGTGTTCCAGAAAGACAGATCAATCCCTGAGCCCCAGCCTTGGCAAGATGCTTGGCAATTTTTTCAAGCGGTGCGTGAGCACATCATCCACATCCACATCAAGGACTGTCGCAACCCGCTCAATGATGAGGTAGAACCGGAATACGTCTTCCCCGGCGAGGGCCAGGCTTACATCCCCGCCATCATCGATGACCTGAAGCAATCGGGTTACCAGGGCTTTATCGCTATCGAGCCGCACGTCGCCACCGTGTTTCACGCCAAGGCTGATGATGTCGACTGGGACCAGTGCTACCGCAGTTATATTGAATACGGACGCCAACTCGACAGTCTCATCAACAACAACTAAATTAACCAACCATCAATATGAAAATCAGATTATTACTCATACTCGTAGCAAACATCGGCATATCACATGCTCATGATTGCAACACTCTCGAGACCCTCCAGACTGGTGGCAATGATGCTGCGACAGCAACCGTCAACGGACAACTTCTGCTCGACAATGTCGACTTCGCAAAACTCAAAAAACACGGCTTTAGCCCCCTCATCGGCAACAACCTCGATGGCTGGAAAATCCATAACGACAAACCTGAGGTCAAGTTTACCCTCAAAGACGGTGTCATTTCCGGCGCGTGTGAGAACTTGAAAGGCAACTCCTTCCTCTACACCACCAAGGAATACGACAGCTACCTGCTCTACTTCGAGTTCCGCTTTGATCACCTCAAGGGCAACTCCGGCTTGATGTATCATTCGAAATACAACGACGCCAAA
>Ga0206129_10007245_pt1 | contig 10978 bp, 2 predicted proteins | sample Helgoland_Spring_8_FD_148616 | JGI IMG/M metagenome (GOLD analysis project Ga0206129, IMG submission 148616) | Pelagic subsurface seawater microbial communities from Kabeltonne, Helgoland, North Sea - Helgoland_Spring_Bloom_20160502_2 | ecosystem: Environmental > Aquatic > Marine > Epipelagic ...
TAACAGTACGTTTGTTAAGAGTGTTACCTTTACTAGTGATGTTACTGCCGCAGGAAGTGGATTTACTGCTACCCTATCCATAACTGCAACTGGTACAGCAAACCAATATGTTATAGATTGGGGAGATGGTACGAGTAATACGACTACAGCAAGTACTAGCCCGACGCACACCTATACAAACTATGCTGACAGTCCACATAGTGTCACAGTAACAGCAAGTAATACAGGTGGTAGCGGTACAGGCAGCAGTGCAGCCTTCACAAGAACAGATTACATCACAGTTTATAGCCCCAATCCAGTTGTAGATTTTGCATTTTATGCTGCGTCAAGTGGCGGCAGTGCTATCACAAGCTGGGATGATGGTGCAACGGTGTATGTTCAAAATAATACTACAAACACAGACATTGCTGATGCAAATGTTCAGTTTACTTACGATTGGGGCGACAGTGAAAGTGATAATGTTATCACTAGCGACAGCGCAACTGGTGGTTCAGGCGGTGGTAGACTAGCACATACATTTACTTCTAGTACTGAACAGGAAGTAACAAGAACAGTTACTTTAACTTTAGACACGATGAGTACTGCTAATCCAGCAGTTATTCCAGCTAATGATACCCTTGCTGTTAAAATTTATGACACACATACACCAACAGTAGCATTAGACGATATTAGTGGTGTTAACGAAGAGGCTACCAGTGGACATGTTGTTGAATTTACAAACAATACTGAATCTACGATCGGAAGTCAAGCAACTTATGGCATCACGTATCAATACCAATGGGGTGATGGAACCAGTAATACTAATGTAAATGTAGGAAGTGGCGCAAGCGGAGATACCGGCGGCACTATTAGCCACACTTATGCATTAAGTTCAAGTAATCAGTCAAACGGCACGGCCGTAGACTACACTGGTAATTTGAGAGTTATTAGCGAACACACTAGCAGTCCTTTTGTAACTAGTACGTTCTCAGTACATGTTGAGCCTGACGTAAGAACAAATCTCGCCGCTACGGCAATCACTGTTAGTGATGCTAGTGGGGATAATCAGTACAGTATCTACGATCACACTGATTTATCTGGCGTAAACAGAGCGTTGGTACGTGGCACAAACACTTCACAAAATGCTGACAGTTATGTTTGGGCTTGGGGCGACGGTGATTCTGATAATGTTACAGAAAACGGAAGTGATGCTGGCAGTATTGGCGCAACAATTGATCACGACTATGCTGGTGAAAGCGCGGGGAATAAAACATTATCCCTTACGTCATCTGGTACACCTGATTTAACAGCGCAAACAGATGTAGAGAGTTTAACGATTGCTCTTAAAGCAGTGCCAAGTGCTCCTGCAAGTTTAAGTGCAAAAAGTATCACACTAAGTGATTCGTATCAAGGCACATCACCAAAACTAGCTCACGGATTTACTGATAATAGCACAAGTGCTCCATTATCAGCGTCAGCAGACTTGACAACAACTACAGCAAGACGTTATACAAGTGGCACCATTGATACTAGTGTAGCAAACGATGCATACAACGGTGCCACTGGCACATTAACTGCATCTGTTAACGGCAGTGGTGATGGAAACAAAACATTCAGCGCCAGTCTTAATGAAACCGGAACATTTACTAGCCTTGTAGTTAGTCAGCAAGTTGACTATCATGACATAGACGGATCATATCCTAGTAACTTCTATCAGGTATTTGATGCAAAGATTACAAAAGCAATCAGTGGTTACACTGTTGGTGTAAACGACGAACGATTAGAGCACAGCACAACTGGCAATACAAACTATGTTGCGGTGGTTAAGGATGACCTAACCGCAACGCCTACGTTTGGCAGCGTTGGTGCATTAAGTGCAGGAACAAATGGAACCTTTAGGTATGTTAGTGGTATACCCTATTACAATAGCGGTAGTCCAACAGTAAACATTACTGGAATGACTATTAACGATCTTGTTGGACAGGCATATACAAACCAAACGAATATTGTTGAAGTTGACAGTGGAACAAATGCTGAAAGTACGAGTAGTAATGCAATTGATGCAAACGATTATAGTTACAGTGATATTGACGGCGCGACAACTATGTTATCAAGTGGTATACCAAAAGCAAACACAGGCACAAGCAGTGCTTATGCTATTGGATCACTTAGTGTACCTATTACAAGTAGCAGTGTGCGCACAGTTGAAACTATCAAAGCAAGAGCACGAAACGTAAACGGCATTAGTGGGTATACTGAACTTAGCACAAAGCTACAAGTACATACAGCGGCACAAAGCGGCATTAGTGAGATTGCTATTGCAGTAAGTGATAGTCTTGGAAGCACATACGATGATGACGGCGTAAGATCATTTGCATTTAGCGGCGACACCACAAATACTCCATCATATAATAGTAGTACGAACTTTTATACATCAAGTGTATATACAGAAAGTTCAGACCCTGGAGTAGAAGGAACTAAAGAAGCAACTATTAGACTAGGCGTTATAAAACATGACGTAACAGATTATAGTAGTGGGTATTTGCCTGCAGGGCCAGACAGAAGTGCAGATACAGGCACACAATACTTTACATTTGCTTTCCGTAGACAAACAACTGCAAACTTTGATATTAGTATTACAAGCTCAAGTGGTATTGCAGGATGTTGGTTTGCAGCACCAAATACAATATTAGATGCTGCAAGTGGAATTAACGGATGGGTAGAAGCAACTACACAATACGCTGGCGTTGGCTTGCCAGGAACTGACACAGGCAACGGCGGCAATGGTTCAAGCGGCGGTGCGTTTACAGGCGCTGACGTTATCCCAACAGGAAGTAGTTTAAGTGGTGGATACACAATGACATTAGGTACTGCCAATTTAAGTAATGCAACAGGAAATGTTTGCTTGGTACGCATTGCACTAACAAGTGGTCAAAGTATAACTGCTCTTAGTATAGGAGTTGCTGCGTAATGGCTATTACTGACAACCAGAAAATTGACTATCTCTTTAAGAAGATTGGTTATGGTGCAACTAAAACTGACACCAATGCTAACAAACTTGCTCCTAACGAAGCGATTCCAAGTCCGTTACTCATACGTGGTGATAGGGTATGGAAACAGTCTGATCAGATACCTGGTGTTAGGCCTAGTAGCACCAGCAGTATTGTGCAAGTTTATACTGGTGCTAATGTTGTTGAAACTACAGAAGATAATACAGCAACCTCAAACAGAACTTGGAAAACCGGACTCACTGGCTGGATTCCTCCACAGTTCGGAAGTACATATATTGTTAGTATATACATTCACACCAGCGGTGATGCTGCAAATGCTGCAAGCATTAGTAACAAAGTATTTGTTACGGGCAGCGGAAACAATGATGAATGGTTCTTCGACTACGAATCTGGCGTACTGAACTTTATTGGCACAAGTTTGCCTAATGGTAAAAGTTTTACTGGCAACAGTGTATATGTCGAAGGCGCACGATATGTTGGTGCGTATGGTGTAGGAGAATCTACTGGTGCATTTACTTTTACTGATAACCGTATGCAAACAACGAATACCAACGAAGAAATTATTATTGAGCCCGCAGGTACAGGATACGTTGCTATAGATGCCACTAGTGGCTTAATTGTTCCGGTTGGCACAACTGGACAACGACCCACTGGCCAAGCTGGAATGCTACGGTTTAATAGTGGTTCAAATGTGGTTGAGGTGTATAACGGGTCAGCTTGGACTAATGTCGGAGCGGGCGGCAGCAGTATTGTAATAGATGAATTTGCAGGAGATGATAGTGAGACAACGTTTAGCCTAACATCAACCGCAACGGTAGCATCACTGCTAGTAAGTATTAACGGTGTTGTTCAAGAAACAGATACTTATGCAGTTAGTGGCACAACATTAACATTTAGTGAAGCGCCTGCCACAGGAGACTCTATACAAACTAGAAACTTCTTTAGCGGTGCCACAGTTGATGTTGCAAAGCTACAAGATGCAGACTCTGACACGAAAATACAGCTAGAAGAAGGCACTGACGATGATACCATACGTTTTGATGCCGCTGGTACTGAAGTAGCAACGATGACTAGTGCTAAAACAGCATTTAGTACGGCTGTACAATTAGCAAGTATGACTACTACACAACGGAATGCCCTATCAGCAGCTAACGGTATGCTTATATACAACACAACAGATAACAAATTTCAAGGTTACGAAAACGGCGGCTGGGCCAACCTAATCTGATAAATAAACGTGTAGTTAAACTACCTTAACTACTAGAATAAATCCCCCCAAACCTTTATAAAACGTAGAAATTAAACTAAACTTCTTGCGTACCCTTTCTATGGGTGTGTTATAAAATGCTAGGATAGGATAAATATCTCTAATAGAGATAACCCGTATCTGGAGGATTCATAGGCTATGGCATTAACACGAATTAAAACGAACCAATTAACTGATAGCTCAGTCACAGAAGGTAAAATTGCTAACCTAGCTGTTTCTGGAGGAAAGCTAGCTAATAATTTAACTTATGGTAGCGATCTAACAGTTAGTGGAAATCTAACAGTTAGCGGTACAACTGTTGCTGTTGCAACAACAAATACAAGGGTTGATGACGCACTCATTACTCTTGCTCAAGGCACATCTGGCTCACCAACCGAGGATTCAGGACTACTTATTGATAGAGGTAGTTCAGATAACGTTGCATTTGTGTGGGACGAAAGCGCAGATGAATTTGTTGTTGCTAACGTAGGGGCAGAAGACGGCGATACTGCTGGAAACCTTACAATTAGTGCATACGCAGGTTTTCACGCTAACGCAATAGTATATGCTTCACTTAATGATGGCACAACAACAGTATCAAGCACTGCCGCAGAACTTAACTTAGTTGATGGGTCAAGTGCTGGTACAATTTTAAACAGCAAAGCAGTTATCTATGGTTCAGGTGGTGAAGTTAACGCAACTAAACTACAAGTTGGTGGTACTGATATTACAGCAACTCCAGCAGAGATTAACCTACTTGACACAGCGGTAGCTGGTACAATTTTAAACAGCAAAGCAGTTATCTATGGTTCAGGTGGTGAAGTTAACGCAACTATACTACAAGTTGGCGGTGTTGATATTACAGCAACTCCAGCAGAAATCAACGTACTTGACGCTGTTACGGCAGGTACAGTTGCAGCAAGTAAAGCAGTTGTAGTTGATGCAAACAAAGATATTTCAAGTTTCCGTAACTTAACAGCATCTGGTGTAGTAACCGGTGGTAGTTTTGTTATTGGTTCAGCTAACATCAGCGAAGCAGAACTTGAAACAATTGACGGAATTACAGCAGGCACAGCGGCAGCTAGTAAAGCAGTTATACTTGATGGCAGCAAAGATATTGCTGGCCTCAATGACGTTAGTGCGGCAGGGCTTACACTTAGTGATCTAACTGACAACCGTATTACGATTGCTGGTACATCAGGAATACTTGAAGACGACGCTAACTTTACGTTCGACGGTACTACACTCACAGTCGGTGGTGCTGATAGTACAGTATTCACGGCAACTGTTGCTGGTGTTGTTGCTGCTTCTGGCGCAATGACTGTTGACGGACTTGCTTCACTAGATGGCGGAATTAACACCAATGATGACTTTACTGTTGACACAGACGGTAATGCGGTTATGGTAGGACTTGCTACAAGTGGTATTGTTAACTTAAACAACACCACAGAATCAACAAGTGCCACAACTGGTGCATTGATTGTAGACGGCGGTGTTGGTATTGCTAAAGACCTTTGGGTTGGTATCGACCTTGACGTTGTTGGTGCTACTACACTTGACGGCGCAGTAACATTAGGTAATGCTTCAGGTGATGCAATTACAGTCACAGGTACAGCAACATTTACGCCTAGTGCAGACTTTGACGGTGGTTTCACTGTTGCAGCATCACAAACACTTAACATGGGTGCAAACAGAGTACAAGCTGTTGCAGATCCAAGTAGTGCACAAGACGCAGCTACTAAAGCATATGTTGACAGTGAAATTTCAAGTAGTACAGTACTTGCTGTTGCTGGTGACAGTGGTACAGACAACGTTACAGTTGGTACTGATACATTTACATTTAGTGGTACTGCAAATGAAGTTACAACTGCTATTACAAACAACACACTTACAATTGGCTTACCAGATGATGTAACAGTTGGCGGTAATGCAATTATTACTGGTAACTTAACAGTTAACGGCACAACTACCACACTTTCAACAACAAACAGTGTTGTAGCAGATCTACTTATTGAACTTGGTAACGGTGTTACCGGTACTCCAGCAAATGATGCAGGACTTGTTATCGAACGTGGAGACAGTGCTAACGTGTTCATTGGTTGGGACGAAAGTGCAGATGCAGTTGCCCTTGGTACTGGTACATTTACTGGTGCAACAACAGGTAACTTATCATTAACTGCGGCAGCACTTAGTGCGGGTGCAATTACTTCAACTGGTGTTGTTACAGCAACTGGCTTTACTATTGGTAGTGCAGTTATCAACGAAGCAGAACTTGAAACAATTGACGGAATTACAGCAGGTACTGTTGCAGCTAGTAAAGCAGTTGTAGTTGATGCAAACAAAGACATTGCTAGTTTCCGTAACTTAACAGCATCTGGTGTAGTAACCGGTGGTAGTTTAGTTATTGGTTCAGCTGATATGTCAGAAGCAGACCTTGAGAAACTTGACGGTATCACAAACGGAACTGGTGCAGCAAATAAAGCAGTTGTACTCGGTGCTTCCAATGAAATTAGCACAGGCGGTGTTGTTACTGCAACTGGCTTTACTATTGGTAGTGCAGTTATCAGCGAAGCAGAACTTGAAACAATTGACGGAATTACAGCAGGTACCGCGGCAGCTAGTAAAGCAGTTGTACTTGATAGTAGCAGAAATATTGCCACAATTGGTAGTATAACGCTAGATGGTTCGTTAATCATTGGCTCAGCTTCAATGTCAGAAACAGACCTTGAAAAGCTAGACGGCATCACAAACGGCACTGGTGCAGCAAATAAGGCACTTGTTCTTGGTGCTTCCAATGAAATTAGCACAGGCGGTGTTGTTACAGCAACTGGCTTTACCATTGGTAGTGCAGCTATTAACGAAGCAGAACTTGAAACAATTGACGGCGTTACTGCTGGTACTGTTGCAGCTAGTAAAGCAGTTGTAGTTGATGCAAACAAAGATATTTCAAGTTTCCGTAATCTCGGTGCAACCGGAGAAACTACACTAGCAAGTGCTATTGTCAGTGATCTAACTGACAACCGTATTACGATTGCTGGTGCATCAGGAGCACTTGAAGACGACGCTAACTTTACATTCGACGGTACGACATTTACTGTTGGTGGTGCTGATAGTACAGTATTCAGTGCTACTGTTGCTGGTGTTGTCAACATCGACGGCGCAGCTACAATTGACGGACTTGCTAGTTTAGATGGTGGAATTAACACCAATGACGACTTTACAGTTGATACCGACGGCAACATTGTTAACGTTGCTATTACTTCAAGTGGACTTGCTTCACTAGATGGTGGTATTGATGTTGCAACTGCAAAATTTGCAGTCAGTACAGCTGGTATTGTTACTACAGTTGAAGATATCCGTATTACTGCTGATAACAAGCAACTTGAAATTGGTGCTGGTACAGACTTTACTATCGGTCATGATGGTACAGACACAACAATTACCAACGCAACTGGTATCCTTGCTATCAACGGTGCAGCAGCAAGTGCAATTCGTGTAAACGAAGCAGGCGCAAACGTTGACTTTGTTGTAGAAGGTGACACAAATACCGGACTACTAACAATTGATGCAAGTCAGGATAATGTTGGTATTGGTGGTGCTCCAAACGCAAACGCCGTACTACATGTTAGTAGTACTGGTGCAATGATTATCCCAGTTGGTACAACTGCCCAGCGTCCAACAGGCGTAACTGGTATGCTACGATATAGCTCAACAACAGGCGGTCTAGAATTTTATGATAACGATAGCTGGGAAAGTGTATCCAGTGAATTTACAGTTGCTACTACAGAACAGTTTAGTGGTAATGGTAGTACTACTGCATTTACACTTCAAGCAACAGCAGGCGGTGAAGCTTATTCAGCAGCCGGTCTCCTGGTGTTTATTAACGGTGTTGCACAGGATGTTAATGCATATGCACTTAGTGGAACTGGCAACAGAACGATGACACTTGACGAAGCACCACTAACTGGTGACACAATTGAGGTTCGTAAGTTTACAACTACTACTACGGTAACTGCTATAGCAGATACTGATGGCGATACACAAATCCAAGTTGAAGAAGGCAGTAATGATGACACAATCCGCTTCGATATTGCTGGCAGTGAAAAAATGACCCTAACTGCTACACAACTTAGTGTAACAGGTGACATTGTTGCTACTGGTGATATTACTGCAAATGGTGATATTACACTTGGTGACGCTGCAACTGATACAATTACTTTAAATGCAGACATTGCAAGTAATATTATTCCAGATGCTAACAATACTCGTGATATTGGTGCTAGTGGTACCGCATTTGCAAATGTTCATGCTACTACATTCACTGGTGCTTTAACTGGTGATGTAACTGGTAACGCAGACACAGCAACAGCACTTGCAACAGCTAGAGCAATTCAAGTTAGTGGTGCTGTAACTGGTACTGCAAACTTTGATGGAAGTGCAGCAATTAATATCGTAACTACTAACACAGCAGATCCAACACTAACACTTGCTGGTGATTTAAGTGGTAGTGCAACATTTACCAACCTTGGTAATGCTACACTAACTGCAACTATAGCCGCAAACAGTGTTGCATTAAGTACTGACACTACTGGAAACTATGTACAACAAGGTGCTACAAGTGGTAACGGTATAAGTGGAAGTGTTAACAGTGAAGGTGGAACATTTACTGTTACATCAAACGCTGTAAGCACAAACACAGCAAACACAATTGTATTCCGTGATGGCAGTGGCAACTTTAGTGCTGGTACGATTACTGGTACAGCAACCACGGCCCAGTACGCCGATTTGGCGGAAATGTACGCCTCAGATGGTGAAATTGCACCAGGTACAGTTGTATGTTTTGCAGGTGAAGGCAAAGTTGCAGAATGTGACGTTGCAGACTGTCGTTCAGTAGCAGGTATTATCTCAACTGATCCAGCTCACTTGATGAACAGTACTCTAGAAGGTGTTGCACTAGCACTAGCTGGTCGTGTTCCTTGCAAGGTAACTGGAGCAGTTGCAGCAGGCGACTTAATGGTAAGTGCAGGTAACGGTATGGCGATGGCTAATAACGATGCGGCAATGGGTACAGTAATTGGTAAAGCAATTGAAGCCAACGAAGGCGGAGAAAGCGTTATCGAAGTACTCGCACTAATGATGTAATACATTTTACATTAGAACAGATAGGGAGGATACAGTATCCTCCCTATTTTTTTGATTTAATAAATACAAGGAATAATAGGATAACATTATGCCTCTGACAAGACCTAGAGCCTCGCAAATTGATTTTGATATTACCAATATCACTGATCCACTCATGCGCATCAACAGTGGAGAGACAGGAACAGCTGACAAAGATGCAGGTATTGTTATCGAACGCGGTGATGACACAAATGTTGCTATAATTTATGATGAGAGTGCAGATCAGTTTGTACTAGTAAACACTACAGAAGATGGTACTACAAGCGGCAACGTAACTATTTCAAGTTATGCCGGATTACAAGCAAATGCTATTGTATATGGTTCACTTAATGATGGCACTACTACACTAACTGCAACTGTAGCAGAACTAAACTATGTTGACGGAATGTTTGATAATACTACAGCAAATGCTGTGCCTTCTATTAATTCAAGCAACAATGGTTTCGTTGATAGTGGTATAATTTACAATAGTGCTACTACCAGTTTAGGTATTGGGGTTGCTAGTGCTAATGACATTGAAGCAAGATTACACATTGTTGGTACTGGTACAGCAAATACTGGTGAAACAATGTTTAAGGTCAACAACTCCAATGACCACGATAGAATTGAATTTATTGACGAAGGCATTAGTAGTGGCATGCCTAGTGCGCTACGAAATATCGGTGCTTCATTGGGTATTGGTATTATATCCGAAAGTGGTGCTGTAAAACTTTTTTCAGGTGGTAACACCACTAGCGATCTTGTACTTGAAGCCAGTGATACAGGTATACAGTTCAACGGTGCTTATAGATTTCCGACCACAGACGGTAGTGCCAATCAGTTTCTACAAACAGATGGTTCGGGAGTTTTAACTTTTGCAAGTGCTACTAGTTCACTTAGTGACTTAGGTTTAACAGCAACAGCCACAGAACTAAACTATGTTGATGGTGTAACCAGTAATATTCAAACACAGATAGATGGTAAACTGTCTCTAACTGGTGGCGCAATAACAGGCGCTATCACAACTAACAGCACCTTTGATGGCAGAGATGTTGCAACAGACGGCACAAAGTTAGATACAATTGAAACAAATGCAGATGTAACAGATACTACAAATGTAACTGCCGCTGGCGCACTAATGGACAGTGAAGTAACTAATCTAGCACAAGTAAAAGCATTTGATAGCAGTGATTATGCTACAGCCGCACAAGGAACAACAGCAGATGCCGCATTGCCTAAAGCAGGCGGTACTATGTCAGGTGCTATTGCAATGGGTACCAGCAAAATCACAGGCATGGGCGATCCTACTGCAAACCAAGACGCTGCCACAAAAGCATATGTTGATACACAAACTTCGAGTATTGTAACCACCACAGACATTGCTGGTGATTCAGGAACTGACACTGTAACATTGGGCAGTGATACACTTACCTTTAGTGGTACTGCTAACGAAATCGCAACTGTAGTTACAAACAACACAGTAACTATTAGTTTACCAGATGATGTCACTATTGGTAGTGACTTGACTGTTACAGGTAACTTGACTGTAAATGGTACAACCACAACACTCAGCACCACAAAC
>Ga0206129_10007247_pt1 | contig 10977 bp, 10 predicted proteins | sample Helgoland_Spring_8_FD_148616 | JGI IMG/M metagenome (GOLD analysis project Ga0206129, IMG submission 148616) | Pelagic subsurface seawater microbial communities from Kabeltonne, Helgoland, North Sea - Helgoland_Spring_Bloom_20160502_2 | ecosystem: Environmental > Aquatic > Marine > Epipelagic ...
TCTAAAATTTGCAGAAGGTGAGGAATTATATTTCGCGACACATCACTCCACTAACAAACTAAGGTGGACAGAGACAGGTCGAATGGCCCGTTTACCCTGCCCTTAAAAACGCCCGAGGGGTTTCACTGATCCTGCTGACAAGGGGGTAAAACAACCTAACCGAACAGCGCGGTTCATGGACGAATACGGCTAATCCTCTGGCCGTTTGACCAATCCAGTTTGAATAGACGCAAAATGGATCATCAGCGATGCGCCTCTAAATCTTCAACGTCTCGCAAATGGCATTCCCAGAAACGCCGTTTCCAAATTCCTTTGTTGTCGGGTTTGAAATCAGATGATCCGCCAACCTCAACGGCAGGCAATTCGCGCGAGAACTAGGATTTCAGCATACGCCACCGCTTGCTAAAATTCGCATCTCCCTCTGGCAGCGTCCATATCGTGTGGATTGCAGCAAGCATCACAAGGATCTCGTCGATCTGAAATGGAATAGTATTGAGCGTTTTGCACGTTGTATGACGCAGACCCTCAAGCTGTTGTACCAAAAGGTTGGAATGACGGTTTTGCAGGCGCACTGCGAAAAACAGCTCGCCGATGGGGCGGAGGTGTTGTGTTTGATCTAACATCCCAACACGCTGTAACAGCGTGGTTAAGCATCGCTTAAAACGCGTTGATCAACCGGTTTTCTTTGATGCAGGACGCATCTCGCCCGCGTCCCACGCGTGTACCGCCTCGCCAAAGGCCGTGAATAACGCCGCAGACACCGGGTTCTCTGCCGCTTTCCATTCGGGATGCCACTGTACAGACATTGTAAATCCAGGCGCGTCTTTAATGTAGATTGCTTCGGGCGTGCCATCAGGGGCAATACCGTCAATCACGACACGTGCGCCTGCTTCTTTGATCCCTTGCCCATGCAGCGTGTTGGTCGAAACCTCGTTAGAGCCAAGAACGCGGTGGAAAACACCGCCGTCCGTAAACTTCACAGCGTGACGCAACGCGAATTTTTCTTCCAACGTGCCATCAGGTGGCATCCGGTGATTGCTGCGCCCAGGGAGATTTCGAATTTCTGGATATAGCGAACCACCCATTGCAACATTCACCTCTTGGAACCCGCGGCAGATGCCAAAAATAGGCAAACCTCGTTCGACACAAGCGCGTATCAAAGGAAGCGCGACACCATCGCGGCCGCGATCAAAATCGCCATAGGCGGGTGTCGCCTCTTCGCCGTATTCATCAGGGTGTACGTTTGGACGTGCCCCAGTAAAAATAAAGCCAGCGCATCGTTCAATAAGGTCTTCGATTTGGACATGCTTGGGGGATGTTGGGATCAGCAGCGGCAAAGCATTGCAAACATCACCAACGGCTTCGACGTTGATCGAACCACTACCGTAGATTTCATAAGTATCATTGATCATGTGACTGTTGGTCAAAATACCGATAATTGGCCGTGCCATACCATTCCCTAAAAAGTTTTCGCGTTTTCAGAGTATGTAATACGAAGAGCGGACTGTGAACAGCCCGCCCAATGCGCAGATATCTGTGCGTAAATCCGCAAGTCAGATCGTTTTAGATTTCGCCGGTCAATCCAGCGGCTTCGATACCAGCCATTGCAGCAATCGCATCGTTGTCAGATGTGTCACCCGTCACACCAACGGCACCGATCACGGCACCCTTTTTGTCGCGCACCAAAACGCCACCCGGAACCGGGATCATTTGGCCGCCAAATGCGCCACCAGCAGCAGCAATGAAATAGGCCTGCGCCTCGGCACGTGCCATTTGCGCAGTACCAGCCATGCCTAGCATAATGGAGCCGTATGCTTTGCCTTGGGCAATCGCGAAACGACCCGGTGCTGCACCATCTTCACGTTCAAACGCTTGGACGTGGCCGCCAGCATCCAAAACAACAACAGACATTGGTTTTAGGTCTAGCTCACGGCTTTTTTCCATGGCTTTGCGGATGATTGTGCGGGCTTTTCTAAGATTGATCATCTTGATTTCCTTTAAATCTTTTTAGTTGAGCTGGGCCTTAGCCCGTTACGCTTTTGAATTCGAGGCGACGTTCGTGGAGGACTGGCTCTGTATAGCCTGATGGTTGTACGCGGCCCTTCAGCACCAGATCACAGGCAGCTTGGAACGCAACTCCGCCAAATGTAGGTGCCATAGGAATATAGCTTGTGTCGCCCGCGTTCTGACCATCCACAACTGCTGCCATCTTGCGCAGGCCTGCCATCACTTGATCCTCAGAAATCACACCATGGTGCAACCAGTTCGCCATAGCTTGTGCTGAAATACGGCAAGTTGCGCGATCTTCCATCAGGCCAACGTTGTTGATGTCTGGGACTTTGGAACAACCAACACCCTGATCAACCCAGCGTACAACATAGCCAAGGATACCTTGGGCGTTGTTCTCAATCTCACGTGCGATTTCTTCGTCGCTTAGGTTGCGGCCTGTCATGACAGGAACGGTAAGCAGATCCTCAAGCGTGCCACGAGCACCGCCCTCTTTGATCTCGACCTGACGGGCCAAAACGTCGACGTGATGGTAGTGTGTGGCGTGCAAGGTGGCCGCTGTTGGGGATGGAACCCATGCACAGTTTGCACCTGACTGTGGGTGACCTACTTTCGCAACCAACATGTCTGCCATTAGATCAGGCATGGCCCACATGCCTTTGCCGATTTGCGCGCGTCCCTGAAGGCCACAGGCCAAACCAATGTCCACGTTGCGATCCTCATAGGATGCGATCCACGGCGCAGCTTTCATTTCGCCTTTCGGCACCATTGGGCCTGCTTCCATGGATGTGTGGATTTCATCGCCTGTGCGATCCAAGAAGCCAGTGTTGATGAAAGCAACGCGTGATTTTGCAGCGCGGATACATTCGCCAAGGTTTGCTGAGGTTCGACGTTCTTCGTCCATAATGCCCAGTTTGACAGCGTTCGCAGGCAAGCCCAAAACGTCTTCAACGCGAGTGAAAATCTCATCAGCAAAGGCCACTTCTTCTGGACCATGCATCTTTGGCTTAACCACATAGACAGAACCAGTGACCGAGTTGCCGCCCTCACGCTGCAAGTCGTGCATCGCGATCATGGAAGTCATCATGGCATCCATCAGCCCCTCGCCCACTTCCAAACCATCGCGGTCTTTGATCGCAGGGTTGGTCATCAGGTGGCCAACATTACGCACCAACATCAGGGCGCGGCCCTTTGCGGTGACTGTACTGCCATCGGGTGCAGTGAAGGTACGGTCGCCCACCATTTCACGGGTGACGGATTTACCGCCTTTTTCGAACGTCTCTTTCAGATCACCCCGCATCAGGCCAAGCCAGTTGGTGTATGCAACAACTTTATCTTCAGCATCGACTGCTGCAACACTGTCTTCGCAGTCCATGATTGTGGACAATGCGGATTCAAGCCAAACGTCAGAGATATCAGCCTGGTCTGCTTGACCAATTGGTGTGGACCCATCGACACGGATTTCGATAAGCAGACCGTTTTTGCGCAAGTAGTATGAACCACCGTTCTGACCAGCAAACTGTAACGGGTCAGCCAAAGTTGTTCCGCCCACCATCAATGCACCGTCAACGACACTCAAACCATCAATGTCAGCCCATGATCCAGACACCAATGGTGCCGCTTGATCCAAATGCCCACGTGCCCAGGCGATAACGCGTGAGCCACGCTCAGCGTCATAACCTTTGCCAGTTGGCAAATCGCCCAGCGCATCTGTGCCGTACAATGCATCATACAAGCTTCCCCAACGTGCGTTCGCAGCGTTAAGCGCAAAACGTGCGTTCATGATTGGCACAACCAACTGCGGCCCTGGCAACATCGCAATCTCTGGGTCAACGTTTGCTGTATCGATTGAGAATGGTGCGCCCTCAGGAACCAGATAACCGATCTTTTTCAGAAAATCAGTGTAGGCGACAGCATCGTGATCTTGGCCACGACGGGCAAAATGCCATGCATCAACTTGGGCCTGAATATCAGAGCGTTTCGCAAGCAAGGCGCGGTTCTTTGGCCCCAGCTCATGGACAATGTCGGAAAAGCCTGTCCAGAAGGCATCAGCCGATACGCCAGTCCCTGGTAGGGCTGCGTCTTCAACAAATGTCGCAAGTTCCGCGGCTACGTTTAGTCCAGCTTTGTTCACAAAATCGGTCATATTGGCACCTTTCGCTGTTTGGGGCATATTAATCTGACGGTAGGAGTAGGCAAAAAGTTTCCGATAGTAAACACGACTGGTAAACTTTTATGACCAATATTTCCGTCAAATCTGCGAAGCACTGTTTATCTGAATTTGATAAAGCCGCTCAGCAAACCTGCAACCAACTAAAAACTCCCATTTTTTCCCACGCCCATTGTTCAGGCACCGCTTGCGGGCAATGCTATAGCTGATAATCTGCTACCTAATTCACAAGTATAGACCGGATTAAATCATATGCGCGATGCAGCACCACAGACAATCCACCTCAAAGATTACACACCTTTTGGTTTTACCGTCGATGCGGTGCGCCTGACCTTCGATCTGGCCCCAAATGCCACACGGGTCACCAGCCGCATCCATTTCAGTCCCGTAAAGAACGCCAAGGACACGACCTTTTTCCTACACGGCGAGAACCTAACCCTACACTCTGCCAAAATTAATGGCGAGGCGGTCACACCTACTGTCACACCTGAGGGGTTAACCTGTGAGGTCCCCAACATTCCCTTCATCTGGGAAAGCGAAGTTCAGATTGATCCTGCAGCCAACACCGCACTTGAAGGGTTGTATCAGTCCTCAGGCATGTATTGCACACAGTGCGAAGCAGAGGGCTTTCGCAAGATCACCTACTATCCTGACCGCCCCGATGTAATGTCTATCTTTACAGTGCGTATAAACGGCCCCCACCCTACCCTGCTGTCTAATGGTAACCCTGTCGCTTCGGGTAATGGTTGGGCCGAATGGCATGACCCGTGGCCAAAGCCTGCTTATTTGTTCGCTTTGGTTGCAGGTGAATTGATCGCCCACACCGGCAAGTTCACCTCCGCCTCTGGACGCAAGGTTAACCTGAACCTGTATGTGCGTCCTGGTGATGAAGGTAAATGCGCTTTTGGCATGCAGGCCCTTAAGGATTCCATGAAATGGGATGAAGAGGTCTATGGCCGTGAATATGACCTCGACATCTTTAATATCGTTGCCGTGGATGACTTTAATATGGGCGCGATGGAGAACAAGGGACTGAACATTTTCAACTCATCTTGTGTTCTTGCCTCCCCTGATACGTCTACAGATGCGAACTTTGAGCGGATCGAGGCTATTATTGCCCATGAATACTTCCACAACTGGACGGGCAATCGCATTACTTGCCGTGATTGGTTTCAACTGTGCCTAAAGGAGGGCCTTACCGTTTATCGCGACAGCCAGTTCACCAGCGATATGCGCTCTGCCCCAGTCAAACGGATTGGAGATGTCATCGATTTACGTGGCCGTCAGTTCACTGAGGACCAAGGGCCTCTTGCCCACCCAGTGCGCCCAGAGAGCTTTCAAGAGATCAACAACTTCTACACGGCGACCATCTATGAAAAAGGGGCAGAAGTTATTGGCATGCTGCGCACCCTTGTCGGGGCCAAAGCCTACTCCAAAGCCGTGAACCTGTATTTTGATCGTCACGATGGCCAAGCCTGCACAATTGAGGACTGGCTTCAGGTGTTTGAAGACAGCACAGGACGCGACCTGACACAGTTCAAACGCTGGTATTCACAAGCGGGCACGCCACACCTCAAAGTGACAGAAGACTATGAAGGCGACATCTTTAAACTTACCTTCACCCAAAACACCCCGCCCAGTGTCACAACGGCTGATCCGCAGCCCCAAGTGATCCCTGTCGCTGTTGGCCTATTGGCCCCTGATGGGTCTGAAACAATTGGCACACAAGTGCTGGAAGTGACAAAAGCCATACAGACCTTTACCTTTAACGGCCAAAAAGAACGCCCCGTCGCATCCGTCTTACGCGGCTTCTCTGCCCCTGTGGTGCTGGATCATAAAGCTAACAACGCATTCTTGTTGGCCCATGACACTGACCCGTTCAATCGCTGGCAGGCTAGTGACACCTTGGCCGAGGCCAGCTTGATCGCGAACATCACACGCGGCAAGCCAGTCGATCCTGCATACCTCGCCGGTTTGTCAAAGATCATCGGGGACGAAAGCCTTGATCCTGCTTATCGCACCCTGATGCTTGATTTCCCCAATGGGGCTGAACTGGCAACCAAACTGCACGCGATTGGTGAAATCCCAGATCCAGACGCAATCTGGTCTGCTGTGGATGGCATGAAGCAGGCCCAAGCGGATGCTTTTGCCCCTCAATTACAATCCATCTATGACGCCAACCAAATCAGCGGTGATTACAAACCCGATGCAGAACAATCTGGTAAACGCTCGCTTGCGAACTTGGTTATGTCGCTGATCAACCGCTCGGACGGTGGCGCGCAGGCACAGGTGCAATACGACAATGCAACCAACATGACCCAACAGCTTTCAGCGCTTGCCTCTCTTATTCGTGCAGGGATCGGTGATACGGCTTTGGCTCAATTCGAGGCGCAGTGGAAAGATGACCGTCTGGTCATGGACAAATGGTTTAGCCTTCAGGTTGGTTGTTCCAAACCAGACGATGCAGCGGACACCGCTACGGCACTGACCAAGCATGCCCTGTTCAATTGGAAGAACCCTAACCGATTCCGTGCTACGTTGGGCGCGTTGGTAGGTCACCACGCGGGCTTTCACGCTAAAGACGGGTCAGGTTATACGCTATTGGCTGATTGGTTAATCAAACTAGACCCTGTAAACCCACAGACAACAGCACGCATGTGTTCGGCTTTTCAGACATGGCGTTGTTATGATCAAATCCGCCAGTCCTTGATCGGCACCCAACTAGACCGGATTGCAAACACACCAAACCTAAGCCGCGATACGGCTGAAATGATCACCCGGATCCGCAGTGCCTAACGCTCAACCAGACGCGAAGGAATTCACGTACCGTGCAATCGGGCGCAACTGGACCACCCTCATTGTCACTTTGTCAGTGTGGGTGGTTCTTGCCTTTCTATCGCTAAGAGTCGAAATGGCACCTTGGTTAGCGATGATCGCATTCCTGTTCACCCTACCCGCCGTCTATGACCTTATCAGTGCTCGCGCCTCTGGTATTAAAGTCAACGGCGATCAAATCGCATGGTATGCGGGGAAACGTAACAACAGCGTAGCCGCAAACCTGATCGATCACATTAAGCTGGACACAAGGTTGGACCTATCCGTGCGCTGTACACTGGTCCTGTCATCAGGGCAAAAGGTCAAAGTCCCGTTTGAGGCTTGCCCCAAGCACCGCGCGCTGGAGGCACAGCTCCATGCGCATGGCTATACCACACGGCGACAACACTTCGGGTTCGTTTAACTTAAGGGCGTATACGTGGCAGCATATTGTGCCATTACCATGGGCAATGCGACCGGCGGCAACGACGAAGCTGATCAAGTGCGCAGCCAAATTACTGATTTCGCCAAATGGATCATCCATGAATACCTTACCGAATTAAGCCCGAGGTTATGGGCACACACCGCACGTGGGTTTGACAACAATCTTCAGGTCCGCTGCGCAGATCGCTTTACAGCTTCTGGTGAAGCAGATGCTTTACGCATCATCAGGACCGTGTTTCACCGCGATGTAGCTAACGGCAACCGCGTTATGTTTACTGACAACGGGCCTCTCTGCCAGCCAGCCTAATCGCGCTGAATTAATCGACGGGCCGCGGCCTGCAAAAGCAGGCGCGAATGCAGCAGATGTGCGCCCATCAAACTATGGATAAGCCAGCCCACTTTGGGTGCCTCGCCCTTAACCTTGGACGGCGCGGGCACAAAAACAGATCCAAAATACAATCATGTACCATCTCCGATTGGCTGCACCATCAACCACGGCTTTGCTCCACCAGCTGATAAAAATATCTGTGCATCGTGGCGCGTTTCGACTTCCCAAATAGAAATCCGATCCGTCAGCACCTTCGACAGCGCTGTCACATCCGCGTCAAACATCCGCCCTTTAAGGGGCCAAGGTTAAGACAACATGTTTAGAAACGAAGTAACGGCGTTTTGTAAAAGGCTTCGACGAAGTCAGACAGTTTGACAGCTCTCGAAATTTAGATACTAGAGCAATCTGATGCTTATCCTGACCTCTTTGACTGCTATGTGATCAAGCTGTGTTCGGGCCTCTGAACTTCTATGACGTTTTCCATGGGTAGAAACTCCAAATCGGTAGTGATACGCCGCACGCTATCAAAGTCTGAGTGTTCCCTCATCTAAAGTCGATGCGGCGAAATGGAACGCGAAAACCCCAAGGACCAAAGTTAACGCACCATCCAGGGGCCAGATCACCTCGTCCCCCCTTGCCCCTGTGTCGCCCCTGTCCTAAAACCGCCGTGCTACGTTGCCCACAGGAGATGATGATGCTCGATCTGACTTACGAATTGCCACAAATCAAAACGATTGCTGGGGCCAAATATGACTGGGAACTGGTCATTGGGATGGAAGTGCACGCTCAGGTCAGCTCAAATTCCAAACTCTTCTCTGGCGCCTCCACCAAATTCGGAGCCGAGCCAAACTCAAACGTGGCCTTCGTTGACGCCGCCATGCCAGGCATGTTGCCCGTCATCAACGAATATTGCATCGAGCAAACGGTGCGCACCGGCCTTGGTCTAAATGCAGAAATTAACTTAAAATCAGCGTTTGACCGCAAAAACTATTTCTACCCCGATTTGCCGCAAGGCTACCAAATCTCCCAGCTGTACGAACCGATTGTTGGTGAAGGCGAAGTTTTGGTTGAACTGGGTGACGGCACCGCACGCATAGTGCGCGTTGAACGCATTCACATGGAGCAAGACGCGGGGAAATCCATCCACGATATGGACCCGAACATGTCTTTCGTCGATTTGAACCGTACAGGTGTTTGCCTGATGGAAATTGTTTCCAAACCAGACATTCGTAGCCCTGAAGAGGCCGCGGCCTATATCGCCAAGATCCGCCAGATCGTTCAGTATCTCGGCACCTCTGATGGCAACATGCAAAACGGCAACCTGCGGGCTGACGTGAATGTATCTGTGTGCCGCGCCGGTGATTACGAAAAATTCCGTGAAAACGGCGATGATTTCTCGTTCCTGGGCACGCGATGCGAGCTGAAGAACATGAACTCTATGCGTTTCATCCAAGCTGCAATTATGGCGGAAGCTAAACGCCAAATCGGCGAGTTGGAAAACGATCGAACAATCCAGCAAAACACCATTGCGTGGAACCCCGACACGGGTGAGATTTCACCGCTGCGTTCCAAAGAAGAAGCGCATGATTATCGCTATTTCCCGGATCCAGACTTGTTGCCTTTAGAAATTGAACAAGAGTGGGTTGATGATATCAAAGCCAACTTGCCAGAACTACCAGACGCTAAAAAAGCACGCTTCATAAATGACTTTAAATTGTCAGACTATGATGCATCTGTTCTAACAGCTGACGTTCAAACCGCCGGTTACTTTGAGAACGTGGCAAATGGTCGTGATGGCAAGATGTCGGCCAACTGGGTAATCAACGAATTGTTTGGTCGCCTAAAAAAGGACGACAAAGACATCACCGAAAGCCCCGTATCACCTGTACAATTGGGTGGTGTTATTGATCTAATTTCATCTGACGCAATAAGCGGCAAGATTGCAAAAGACCTATTCGAAATCGTCTATACAGAAGGCGGTGATCCTGCCGAGATCGTTGAAGCCAAAGGCATGAAACAAGTGACCGACCTTGGTCCTATCCAAGCGGCCTTGGACGAAATAATTGCAGCAAATCCGGATCAAGTGACCAAAGCGCTTGAGAACCCAAAGCTTGCTGGTTGGTTCGTAGGTCAGGTTATGAAAGCCACTGGCGGCAAAGCCAATCCAAAGGCTGTGAACGAATTGGTTGCCAAAACCCTCAAAGGCTAAAGGTCAGCTTTCCAAAACCGCTATCAAATTTCATTAAGCGGCGGAGCAATCCGTCGCTTAATTGCGTTTTAACAGCAACAGATCCAACACAATTATGGTTGTAAAATGAGCTTGCAAAAATTCGTAGAATTCAAATCCCTTGGCTCACAGTAATTTTTAACCTAGCATTTTCCAAGTTCCGAAACAAAAACAATACTGAATGAGCAGGCAATAAAATAAGCGGGTTACAAAACGCACAACAACACCCCTTCGGTGAAGAAAGTGCAGAGCAGCAAACTGAATGGCAGATAGCCTCCTTTGAGAGGCGGAGTCTGCTTGATTCATACTGCCCCCGCTGCACAAACAGTTTCCTGTTCAGGCCTACTCACCTGAGAGGCTTGTTGCGCCTAACGTGGCTGATCAAAGCGCCGCGTTGAATGCTGATGATATGGTGGTTTCCATGGATGTTGTAGATTCCAAAAACCCTGCCGGTGGCGAAGGTGCCACGCAAATGCTGGTCGACAATGGCGTGGAAGAGACCAGTGAAGTGGCGGGCATGAAGGGCTCATTGTAATCCCCTGCAAATCGCCTCGCAACTGAAGATTCAGATACTTAACATACAGTTTAAACGCCTAAATCCAGCGCCAAAGCATGAATACGCCCGATCAACTCGGGGCCCAAAGTGCTATGCACCAGACGGTGGCGCGCGATGCGTGATTTGCCTTCAAATGCATTCGCGCGAACCATCACGTTGAAATGGCTCTCCCCGCCTTCTTGGAACCCAGAATGGCCACGATGACTTTCACTATCGTCAACGACCTCCACCAAATGTGGGGCCAACCCTTCGCGCAAGCGCATTTCTATCTCTTTTGCAACAGACATTTTTTCGCTCATTTTGATCCTAGCCCCTTCACACTGCCAACCATTCTTCTAAGGTGTATCGCCAGAGTCGAAAAGGTCCAACTGATGCCAAAGCCCGATCCATTCGGATTCGATATGTCCGTATCCACCTCGAAAAAGAAAAAT
>Ga0206129_10007249_pt1 | contig 10976 bp, 9 predicted proteins | sample Helgoland_Spring_8_FD_148616 | JGI IMG/M metagenome (GOLD analysis project Ga0206129, IMG submission 148616) | Pelagic subsurface seawater microbial communities from Kabeltonne, Helgoland, North Sea - Helgoland_Spring_Bloom_20160502_2 | ecosystem: Environmental > Aquatic > Marine > Epipelagic ...
TGGGCCGCCAGCAATTCCGATCTTTGCCCCTTTTAGATCGGCAAGACTTTGCGCGATGCTGTCTTTTCCAACTAAAACGCCGCCCACGGCCTTGGAATAGGGGATAAATACATAATCCTTGCCGGATGCACGCTGGCGCGCGACCCAGAGCCAATCGGAAACAATAACGTCTGCTTCGCCGCCTTGGAAGGCAACTTTGGCAGCCGATCCACCAGCCATGCCTTGCACTTCAAGCTCAAAACCATTGGCAGCGTCAAGTGCATGGTGCTTAATCGTGTTCAATTCCCAATTCACCGTGCCAAACTTGAGAACAGCCGCGCGAAGCGTTTGAACTTCCGCAAACGCCGACGTAGAAATAAGCGCTGCAACAACGGCCCCGCCAAATGATTTCATAAATGTCATGTTGATCTCCCTGTTGCCGATCAGAGTAACCAAATCTGTCGCGACGGGAATACGACCAAAGGCGCTATTCGATCACCAAACGCGGCAACCAATGGCTTTCGGGGTCGCTCTCATGGATGTGTTTGGCCTTAAGCGGTCGCAGTTCGCCAGCATCTGGTGGTGAAGACAATGTATCCATGTCCATCTCGTGCAAAGAGCCTACAAGACGTCCATTTTCTTCGTTCAATTTGTAATAAACGCCATTCCACATATTGATTCCATAATCGTTGGAATCTTTCCACACAAAGAGGAAATCGTATTCCAAATCGATCAGACATTGGAAATATTACGAGAAATTTCATAGGGGTACGGGACGTAGCACCAGTTCTTCGTTGGCCCCTCAAGACATTTGAATGGGCGCATGGAAAGGAAGTGATCTTCAAACGGCGCATCGTTCATTACGACGGTGTAAGTATCATCGCTTTGAAATTCGGCGGTGGCGATCTGGATACGCTGTCCTTTGGCATCCTCAAGAAAAACACCGCGCGAATCAGCGTAACCTTCGCTGCCCAAACATAGCGAGATACCAAAAATTAGAAATTTCATTGCATCACTCTCCCACAGGAAAGATAGCGATTTTGGGAATGAGTCGCATCGCGACAAAGGTGGCATGCGCTTGCCTGTCAAGGCTCGCAGGGTCTTACGACCAATGTTCAATACCGAGAAACACTCTTTACGAGAATACTCTGCTTAAGGCCACAAGCGTCAAATCCAATGCGCGGTGCCTTAACGATACGCCCAAGAATTGGGCATAGGGAGGAAACAAAAATATGAACAAGTTCATCATTGCTGCGCTTGCGGGACTGTTAGCAACCACTGCATTTGCGGATGGCCATGGCGGCGTCACAGAAGAAATGTTGGCGAACGATACAGCCTCGACTGGGGATGTTTTAACCAATGGCATGGGGCGTCATTTGCAGCGCCATTCCCCGCTTGATATTTTAAACAAAGAAAACATCGGCAACCTGCTTCCAGCTTGGGCCTTTAGCCTTGGTGGTGAGAAGCAACGCGGTCAAGAAACCCAGCCGCTTGTCCATAACGGCGTGATGTATATCACGGGCTCTTACAGCCGTATGTACGCGATTGATGTCATGAGCGGCAAAGAGCTTTGGCAGTACGATGCGCGATTGCCAGAAGGCATTTTGCCCTGCTGTGACGTTGTTAACCGTGGTGCTGCGATCTATGGTGACAACATCTATTTCGGAACTTTGGACGCTCGTATCGTCGCATTGAACCAAAAAACCGGCGATGTCGTTTGGAACAAAAAGATCGCGGACTACAAAGCGGGCTACAGCTACACGGCCGCACCTCTGATCGTTGATGGTTTGATCATCACGGGTAATTCCGGTGGTGAATTTGGTATCGTTGGCGAAGTTCAAGCACGTAGCGCCGAGACAGGCGATATCGTTTGGACACGTCCTGTTATCGAAGGCCACATGGGTACGCTGAACGGCTCAGAAAGCACAATGACCGGTGAGTTGAACGCGACTTGGCCGGGTGACATGTGGAAAACTGGTGGCGGTGCAACGTGGCTTGGTGGCTCTTACGATGCCGATACCGACACGCTTGTTTTCGGCACGGGTAACCCCGCTCCTTGGAACAGCCACTTGCGCGACGCTGGTACGCCAACCGAGGGCAACAAAGGTGACAACCTTTATGCGGCTTCCCGTATTGGCATCGACCCTGCAACGGGCGAAATCAAGTGGCACTACCAGACTACCCCGCGCGAAGGCTGGGATTATGATGGTGTGAACGAAGTTGTGGCTTACACAGATCGCTCTGGCAACAAGCGCTTTGCGACGGCTGACCGCAACGGTTTTTTCTACGTCCTGAACCGTGAAGATGGTAAATTCGTATCTGCTGTGCCTTTCGTTAAGGACATCAGCTGGGCCGAAGGCATCGACGACACGGGTCGCCCAATCTTCATCGAAGAGGGTCGCCCAGGCAATCCAGCAGATGCCGCAGATGGCAAGAAGGGTGATGTTGTCTTCGCATCGCCATCTTTCTTGGGCGGTAAAAACTGGATGCCAATGGCGCATTCACCAAAGACTGGCCTGTTCTACGTGCCGTCTAACGAGTGGGGCATGGATATATGGAACGAGCCTATTTCCTACAAAAAGGGCGCGGCCTACCTCGGTTCCGGCTTCACGATCAAGCCGAACTATGACGACCATATCGGTAGCTTGAAAGCCATTGACCCAGACACGGGTGAAACAAAGTGGGAGTTCAAGAACAACGCGCCACTTTGGGGCGGCGTGATGACAACTGCTGGTGGTCTTGTGTTCACAGGTACTCCAGAGGGTGAGTTTATCGCCTTCGACGACGAGACTGGTGAAAAGCTGTGGTCCTTCCAGACTGGTTCTGGTGTGATTGGTCAGCCTATCACTTGGGAGCAGGACGGCGAGCAATACGTTACTGTTATCTCAGGTTGGGGTGGCGCGGTTCCACTGTGGGGCGGCGAAGTTGCCAAGAAGGTCAACTACTTGAACCAAGGTGGCTTGCTCTGGACATTCCGTCTGCCAGCAAAACTAGCCTCTAACTAATCTCCCTTAAGACTGGGGGCGCGCTTAACAAAGCAAGTGCGCCCTTTTTTTTATGCTATACCTCTCCTACCCCAAAACCCGAACTTTTTCATGAGTTATGACGCGGAAATTATCTGAAACTTGGTCACGGAAGGTTTTCCACTCACTTGGGATGGTTTTCCGAAAGAATCTCAGGATCGCATTCGCGAACTGTTTTTGGGTGGGGTAGTATCGGTTGTATGTCACCTTCTGGTGCATCACGGCCCATAATCGCTCGATGGGATTGAGGTGCGGGCAATACGGCGGCAACTGGATGAGGTGGATGCGGCAGTCTGGTCTGGCAAGGAAAGCCCTGACATCCGGTCCTTTATGATAGGCGGCATTGTCCCAGATAACATGGATCAATCGCTTGTACGGGTTGCGAGCTTCAATTTTGGTAAGAAGCTGCGCCGCGCTGATCCCGTCGACGGTGGTTGGCTCGACAAAGGGCGCATCGAAGGTTTCAAGATTGAGCGCACCATGGATATTCACGCGGCCCCGGCCTGCCGTGGTCGGGACCCCTGGATTTGAACCCGTTTTGACCCAGCCAAAAGCGGGCTTCGTCTGATATTCTGGATGCACAGCGTCGGCGAAATAGACGGCTTCATCTGCGCCGATTTCGGTCATAAGGCGTTCGTATAGCGAGATGAACGCAGCCTGCTTCTCCGCAGATGAAACCCGTGGCAAGGCCTTTGGTTTGCGGTACTCAAAACCCAAACGGGCTAGAAGTTTGATGCAACCGGAATGTGAATATTCAAAGCCAAATTGAGATCCGATGTACGATCTGATCTCAACCGTCGAACGGCAGAAGCGTTCGTCGAGCCAAGTGCAAAGCTCATCTTCCTGAGTGCCAGCCATTCGCGATTGGCCTCCCTGCCAGCCGTCAGTGGAAAGCGCGTCCCAACCCTTTAACCGATAGGTCTTATGCCAGCCTCGGATGGTGTCATCGTCCAAGTAAAGAAACTTCGCGATTTGCGCACAGTTTTCCCCATCGTCCAAAAGCAAGATCGCATTCGCGCGTCGCGCAATGCCGTGATCCTCGCGCTGGCTACGCACGCACACCTCGAGCTCAAGGCGCTCTGCAGAGGATAAGAAGTTGGCATTGATCATGGATGTAAAATGAATCGTTCCAAACCACTGCGTCAAGCCGGGAAATTCGGGTTCCATCAGACTCGCAGTATAAGACCTTTTGCTAAGTGACTAAAAATTGAGCATCGCGTTAAATGGTTGGTATGAGCTCATATAAAACAGCAAAATCCTCACCCCATTACACGCAATCCGCAAACGGTTGGGCGCTCGTGATCGACGATCATCCGCTGTTCTGTGACGCGCTGGAACTTACCCTGCGCTCAATCGCGGAATTCAGCGAAGTGAAGACCGCCGATTGCCTGGAAGCTGCGTTGCTGCTCTTGGACAATAATGCAGCGCCCTCGCTGATTATCTTGGATTTGAACCTGCCCGATGTCAGCGGTCTCGACGGTTTGATCCGCCTCAAGCGACAAGCAGATCTGACCCCCGTTATCATCGTCTCCTCTATGACCGATAACTCGATCATTGGCGGCGCAATTGTGGCTGGGGCCTCTGGATTCGTTCCCAAGCACAGCCCGCGAACCGTCTTCAAAGAGGCGCTAGAGTGCATCACGCGCGGCGAAGTTTACAAACCCGCGGGCTTTGTCGAAAGCGACGCGCCAAGCGAGCGCGACGAAACCCTTTCGCGCTTGTCATCCCTGACAAACCAGCAAGCCCGCATTCTTGATTTGATCTGCGAGGGCAAGCTGAACAAGCAGATCGCGTTTGATCTTACCATCGCAGAAACAACCGTCAAAGCACATGTTACAGCAATCATGCGCAAGCTGGGCGTGCAGAGCCGCACGCAAGCCGTGCTTGTCGCTCAAGATGCCCGTTTCGCAAGGGCCTTGCCAACTTCAGGCTAAGCGCAATAACGTTCTCGCCAGGGAGACTTTCAATCATGCTGGCAAAACGCGGTGACAAAGACGCGAATGCGAACGCGGATAAAAATCCGCTCGAAATCTTGCGTACAAGTTGTGTGTCTTGGGCCAACACTTCCCCCATTGCGCAAATCAAACATGAGTTCGGAGACGAGCCTTTGAGCCTTCTAGCGCTTTTTGTTTCTCCTATGGCGAATTTTGGTAGCGTCGTGCGCGAAGCAGAAATCCACTACCCCGAAACGGACGTCATCGCCTGCACAACCGCTGGTGAAATCAGCGATAAAGGATACGACGAAGGGCAGATTATCGCAGTTGGTTTTCCCGCCAAAGGATTTGCAACTGCGTCTTTGCTGATTGAAGACATCGACCAACTCACACCGCAACCTTTGATCGACAGGATCGCGCTTGAACGTGTCGCCCTACAAGAACGCCATCTTGACATGCTAGATGGCTTTGCATTTCTCGTCGTTGATGGATTGTCGTTGAGTGAGGATACGCTAACCGCAACCATTTCACCGGCGATGCGCGACATGCCGATTTTTGGCGGATCTGCAGGTGACGGCATTGATTTCAAAGAAACGCGTGTCGCATTGAATGGCACAGTCGCCAAGAAAGCAGCTGTTCTATCACTGGTGCGTAGCCACTATAAGACCCGTGTTTTCAGTCTCGATCACCTTGTTCCTATAGACACGCAAATGGTGGTCACCGAAGCAGACCCCGATCGAAGAATCGTAAAATCGATCAACGCGGAACCCGCCGCGCGCGAATATGCGCGCATCGTTGGCAAAGATCCCGAACAGCTTGATCGATTTACTTTTGCCTCCCATCCAGTGGTCGTCCGCATTGGTGGCACGCACCACGTGCGTGCGATTCAGCAGGTGAACGAGGTGGGCGAGTTGGTGTTCTTTTCCGCAATTGACGAAGGTATGGTTTTGACCGTGGCCAAGCCGCAGAACATGGTAGAACACCTGAGCCTAAAAATGGCCGAGCTTTCAGAAAATGGCAAGCCTGCGCATATTCTTGGGTGCGATTGCATCCTGCGCCGGATCGAGGCCGAGCAATCCCAAATGAGCCGTGATTTATCCGATGTGCTTTGCGTCAATAAAGTTACCGGATTTTCGACCTACGGCGAACAAATCGGCCCCCTGCATGTCAACCATACCATGAGCGGTGTTGCCATCTATCCGAGCGATGTATGAGCACTGTATCCCTGATTAATCCAAACGATACGATTGAACGTCAGAACGAAAAGCTCTTGCAAATCGCCCAATCACTTATGCGGCGAGTCGAGCAAAAGAACGAGCAAACGGGCCTAGCTTATCAACAGTTCGAACGCGCCGCGTTGCTAGAAAGCGAAGTGCGCGAACGCACTCAAGATCTCGAACGTGCCCTTGATTTGCTACAAGAATCCAACGCGCGCCTTGAAATCGCAAATGATGAAACCGAAAGAGCCCGCTCCAACCTGACCCAAGCGATCGAAACGATCAACGAAGGATTTGCGTTATTTGAAGCTGATGAAGGATTGGTTCTGTCGAACAGTCGTTTTTGCCGTGACCTAATTGACATCGAAAGTGGCTTGGTCGCAGGTCTGCCGTTTTGTGATTATGTCAAATTGATCTCGCAAAGCAGCTATTTATCGCTACCCGATGACACCAGCCCTGCCCTTTGGGCGCAACAACGCCTTAACAAACATCGCGAAGATCATGTGGTGTTCAATGTCCGTCTAAAGTGGGACCGCTGGCTGCAAGTCAGTGAGCATCGCACTTCGCGTGGTGGCACTGTCATTTTACAAACTGACGTGACCGCTATCATCCGCAGAGAACGCCTAGAGCGCGATAAGATGCGTGATGCGCAGGCCGAAATCCTACAAGCCACGTTGGATCATCTTAACCAAGGTGTGTGCATATTTGATCCGAACCAAACGCTTGTCGGCAGAAACTCCAAGTTGGATGAACTCTTCTCGCTCAAGCCCAATCAGGTCGCTTTGGGCATGAATTTTACACTGCTTTTGGAACAGTTGAAGGACGAGCTTGTATTTGAAGGCGAAGTCGATGCAGCATTCATTCGAAATTGGGCCAAACGGCCAAAGCAACGCACACCTATCGGATTTGATGTGACCCGTGGACGCTCTCAAAACCTGAGCGTTTTTTGTCAAGAAATGCCTGACGATGGCTTTGTCATTAGCTTTACTGACGTCACGGCGGAGCGTGCGGCAGCACGCACGTTGTCGGAAATGAACGAGCTTTTGGAACAGCGCGTTCAAACCCGAACACATGAATTGGGGGTTGCTCTGGCTGAGGCTGAACGCGCCAATGCATCCAAATCACGCTTTGTAGCTGCTGCTAGCCATGATTTGCTTCAGCCCTTATCGGCTGCCAAATTGTTCATCTCCTCACTGGCGGAGCAAATCGATACAAGCGAGGCGCGCAACATCTCAGAAAAGGCGGAAACCGCGCTCGAAAGCGTGGAGCAATTCATCTCAGCCCTGCTAGATATATCTAAGCTGGACGCAGGGAAGGCCGTGTTTGATGTGCAACCCTTGCAACTGTCCAAAATTTTCCGTCCTCTGTGTAATGAATTAGCTCCGCTTGCCGATCAAAAGAAAATTGATTTACGGATGGTGGACAGCACCATAACGATAATAAGCGATCCCGGCTATCTGCGGCGCATCGTTCAAAATTTACTCTCCAATGCCATACGTTATACTGACAAAGGCCGCATTCTGATGGGCGTTCGCCGCGTGGACGGACAAGCGCGCATTGAGGTTTGGGACACAGGTCGCGGAATCGCGAAGGGCGATCAAGAAACGATCTTCAAAGAATTTGAGCGAATCGCTCCTGACAATTCTGATACTGGCCTGGGCCTTGGATTGTCCATCGTTGAGCGGGCCTGCAAGGAGCTTGAACACAAATTGACCCTGGTCTCCGAAACAGGAATAGGTAGCTGCTTTTCAATCACGGTCCCGATCTACCATGAGCGTATTTTGCGTCGCGCAAATATCGAAAAAAGTGCTACTGGCCAAGGGCAACCACATTGTGACAAGCTGTTCATGTTGATCGCAAGCGACAACCAAATTCATAAAACGATCTCTACAATCGTAGAACAGCTTGGTGCGACGATCATACAAGCCCATACCGCGAATGAGGCGCTTTCGATCTTGAATGAAATTCATCTCGTTCCTGATGCCCTATTGGTCGACATTAAATTGGAGCAAACTGGCGATGGTTTACTCTTGTATCAGGATATCTGTGCAAAATTCGGTCAAATTCCGACAACGATGTTTTCAACGAAAATATCGGCCGAAATAGTTTCGTCTTGCAGTCAATTTGGGCTGGATCTCATTAAGTACCCTCATCAACTTGGAAAAATATCGGGAAAAATTGGTATTTGAATCAGAGTTCATAATTGAAAGTTGTTGCCGTTACCAAGAATTCTAACATCAGCCGAAAAGGTTGCAATCGACCACAAATTTTTTGATATCCCGAAGATGTTTCGAATTTTTGGGAGTTGAAAAAAGAAATTTACCAAGTAGGATGATTATCTTGCACTACGTTTACAATGTATCCGTCCGGTTAAGGCGCGGTTTCAAGCTTTTTCGGGCTGCCAGTGCCACGGCATGAGTTCATCGATGCGATTGATCTTGTGATCTGGCAGTCGCTGGAGGACCCAAGTGAGCCATGCTTCGGGATCGACGTTGTTCATCTTTGCAGTCTCGACGAGCGTGTAAGCGATGGCGGCTGCCTTGCCGCCGCCGATTGACCCCATGAATAGATAATTTTTGCGTCTGAGAGCAATTGGCCTGATTGAGCGTTCGCAGGTGTTGTTGTCGAGCTCGAGACGGCCATCGTCGAGATAGCCCCGGGCTTTTGGCATGCGGTTGAGGGCGTAGCGGATCGCTTCAGCCAGCTTGGTTTTTCCGGAGATTTTACGCAGCTGCGCCTGTAGCCAGAGCTCCAGTTCATCGAAGATAGGCTTTGACTGGGCCTGTCGCATGGCCGCACGCTCTTCAGGAGATTTTCCCTTTATCTCTTTCTCAATGGCATAGAGTTTAGCGATGCGCTTGACCGCTTCATGCGCAATGGGCGAGCCGGTGCGCTCAGCTTCATCAAAGAATTTGCGCCGCACATGGACCATGCAGGCCTGTTCGTCAGCTTTGCCCTCACCGAACAGCCCATTGAACCCGGCGTAGCCGTCAGCATGGACGGTGCCTGTATAGCCCGCAAGATGATTAACGGGGTGCTCGCCCTTCCGATCGACACTGAACTGATACCATGCGCAGGGTGGAGCGCCCCCACACCAGGGCCGTTCATCGCGCACGTAACTCCAGAGCCGCGCAGTCTTGGTTTTGGTTGTATTGGCCCGCACCTGCAGCTTTACGGGGGTGTCGTCCGCAAACAGGGCTGGGCCCTCTCTGACCAGTTTGCCGATATGCGCGGCCAAAGGTTCCAGCAAGGCTGTAGTGCGACCGACCCAGTCGCTCAGCGTGGAGCGATGCAGATCGACCCCTTCGCGTGCGTAGATCTTGGATTGCCGCTCAAGCGGCAGGTGATCGCAATATTTGCCGACCAGCATGTGCGACACGAGGCCCGGACCGGGCCGACCGCGTTCGATCAAGCGGGAAGGCAGCGGAGCCTGCATAAAGGCCTCACAGCAGGTGCAGGCCATGCGCGGGCGAATAAACCGGCGCACCACGAAGTGGCCAGGGACATAGTCCAACTCTTCGGTGATATCCTCGGCCACCTGGCGCAGGGTGCCACCGCAGCCATCACAAGCGTCACCGGGCGACAGGACTTCATCTTTCCGGTCCAGGTGATCAGGCAGCGGCTTGCGGCTATGTTGACGTTTGGTGCGCGCTTTGGCCGTGGGGTCTTCGTCATCGGGTGATGGCTCGGCCTGCTGCTCGTCTGCAGCCTGCGCGATCTCATCGTCTTCCGACAGATCGAGAGCCAACTGGTCCATGCCTTCTGACTTGGAGCCGAAGCGCGCCTTACGATGGCCGTGCAGCTCAGCCTTCAGCTTCTCGATCTGGTAGGCTTGAGACTGGATGTGTTGGGCCATCTGCCCGCTGATCGCGCGCAGCTCATCGGGGTCTTCAGGCAAGGATTTGAAGGTGGCCAGCATGGGATAATCCATACCAGATTGGCCCCTAAAAGGGAACGCAAAACCTCTCAAATGCCCATGCTTTATTGGCCTTTATCTCTATCCTGCCACCAGCGGCCGCCAGGTCTTTTGCGGCGTCCGCCAGTCGATACCCTCCAAGAGCATCGATAGCTGCGACGGGCTCAGGTTGACCTTGCCGTCCTTGGCCGCGGGCCAGACAAATCGACCTCGTTCAAGCCGCTTGGTAAACAGGCAGGCCCCCTGGCTGTCCCACCAGATGATCTTTAAAAGATCGCCGCGGCGACCGCGGAAGACGAACATGTGGCCGGAGTACGGGTCCTCAGCCAGAACCTGCTCGGCCTGCGCCGCTAGCGTGTTGAAGCCACGGCGCATGTCCGTCACCCCAGCAGCCAACCAGACCCGTGTGTTGCTCGGCACCGGGATCATTGCGCCAGCCCCTCGACCATCGCCAGCACCGCCGACAGCGCGGTCGCGCCCTCCACCAATATCCGCCGACCATCTGACAACGTGATGTCGAGGCGCTGCACTGTGGTGGGGCTTGTTGACAGATTGGGCAAAATGGGTGCCGCTGGGGCGGGCGTCATGCCCGCAACCTCGACTGGAAGAAACGTTGCGCCCTCATGCACGGGCAAATCCGCAGCCTGATCCTCTGATGAAAACCGAGGATCGCGAAGCCATTTGTGGATCAGATTGGCATTCATGGCGTAGCGTCGCGCTACCTGCGCAACCGAAACCCCAGCCACCCGCGCCTGCGTGCAGATCGACGCCTTCTCTTCGTCTGACCAAACCCGCTTCTTCTGCCCCTTCTTCCCCGCCATCGCTCACCTCAAGATGTCCATTATCAATGGTGGACATCTAGCAGGCACTCCTTCCCGCCGTCAGAGCGGGACAACCGGACGCATAC
>Ga0206129_10007264_pt1 | contig 10961 bp, 6 predicted proteins | sample Helgoland_Spring_8_FD_148616 | JGI IMG/M metagenome (GOLD analysis project Ga0206129, IMG submission 148616) | Pelagic subsurface seawater microbial communities from Kabeltonne, Helgoland, North Sea - Helgoland_Spring_Bloom_20160502_2 | ecosystem: Environmental > Aquatic > Marine > Epipelagic ...
ACGAGGCAGGGAATGTATACCTAGATGCTAATGCGAGCAGGAACGATGCGGTGGATGGAGGCGGAGTGGTGTATGCCAGTGGCGAAGTCAATGCCAGTGTGCCGGGTGTGTATGTGCTTAGTTATGATTACACCGATGCAGCAGGCAATGCCGCCCAGACGGTCATCCGCACCGTTCATGTGGTAGACTCAACCGCTCCGGTTATCAGTTTACTTGGGGATGCCAATATTACGCACGAGGGAGGAAGCCCGTACCTTGATGCCAATGCGAGTTGGACAGATGCGGTGGATGGAAGCGGAACAATATTGGCAAGCGGACAAGTAAATACAGGAACTCCTGGAAGTTATGTGTTAAGTTTTAACTACACGGATGCCGCTGGCAATGTTGCCGAAACGGTAACACGAACGCTGACGGTGGTGGATACAACAGTGCCATTGATCACTCTGAATGGGGGTGGTCAAGTAACTCACGAGGCGGGAGGATCGTACTTGGATGCTAATGCGAGCTGGAGCGACGCAGTCGATGGAAGCGGAACGGTGTATGCAACAGGCGCAGTCAATGCCAGTGATCCGGGTGTGTATGTGCTTAGTTATGATTATACCGATGCAGCAGGCAATGCCGCCCAGACAGTTACACGTACCGTTTATGTGGTGGACTCAACCGCTCCGGTTATCAGTTTAAATGGGGATGCCAATATTACGCACGAGGCAGGAACTGCATACATCGATGCTAATGCAAGTTGGACAGATGCGGTGGATGGAAGCGGAGTGGTGTATACCAGTGGCGAAGTCAATGCCAGTGATCCGGGTGTGTATGCGCTTAGTTATGATTACACCGATGCAGCAGGCAATGCCGCCCAGACAGTTAAGCGAACCGTTCAAATTGTGGACACTACACTGCCAGTGATCAGTTTAAATGGAGATGCCAATATTACGCACGAGGCAGGAAGCCCGTACCTTGATGCCAATGCAAGTTGGACGGATGCGGTTGATGAAGGCGGAACAATTTTAGCAAGCGGTGAAGTCAATCCAGGCATACCTGGGACATATTTTCTTGATTACGATTATACTGATGCTGCGGGCAATAGCGCCCAGACTGTTACGCGAAAGGTTGAAGTGATTAATCTTTCGCCAAATGCTTTGTATGTCCAGGGTGATTCAAACCTTAGTCTTTTTGAAAACGAGCCCAATGGTACATGGGTGGGGAATTTTGAGGGGCTCGATGGTAATCCCGATCATGTGTTGTTTTATGAATTAGTACGAGTTTCTGATGGCAATCAATCGGCTGAGCAAAATGGCAGCTATGGTAATTTGACTGAACTTGAGCATTTGAATGTTTTTCATCTTGATACGAATGGATCGCTTACAACCTTACGACCAATTGATTATGAAACTGATCCATTGGAATTCGAAATAGTTGTTCGTATTACCGACCAACATGGTGCCTATTTTGAGGCCCTCTTTTTGGTGAATGTGCTCAATATTTTGGAAGATCTGGATAATGACGGTATTGAAGATCACTATGACTTGGATGACGACGGGGATGGATATCCCGATGAAGTTGAAAAAACCTACGGGTTTAATCCACATGAACGTTGGGAATATCCAGAGGTTCCAATTGTTCGGACATTGGAGTTGATTGAGGAGGGCAATGAGAGATTGAGTTTTGGAATGGAGATTCTGGCCGAAGGTGGGTTTGAGCAATTACAGGTTGGTATGAGGGTATTTGATCTCTCTGAAAATCTGCTTCTGGAAAAGGTATTCGAATGGAATGCAACTTCTGTTGCTGAAGTTACTTTTGTAGAAGACGGCTTTTTTCGGGGGCAAGTTATTCGCTACCAGGCATATGCTGAAAACTTGGCTGGCAAAACATTTGGACAACTCTTGGAGTATCGGGTGGGGGGAGAGAAGGTGTTGGATAGGTGGTGGATAAGTGATCTCGAATTAGCTGGAGGATGGCGAGAATCTAACTGGCTGGGCACTTACCTTCCCCAAGTAAAAAATAATTGGATTTACCACATCCAATTGGGTTGGCTCTTAGTCGAAGAAGACAGCCAAAATGGAATGTGGATTTGGATGCCAGGAGAAAAATGGTTGTGGACTGACAAATATGCCTGGCCGTTTCTTTGGTCAGATTCCAGCAGTAGCTGGTTATATTTTATGCATTCCCAAGGGGAAAGCTTTCTTTTTGATTATCAAACCGAAAGCTTTCGCCAGAGAAACTCATTTTAGGAATTATCCCTGAATTGATTGGAGGTTCTTGGCACAATCCCTACATTTCCTTCAATCCTCGGCATCATTGCCTTAGTTAAAATCTCAAACTAAAAGGCTTAACTGAAGATCCCAACCAATCCGGAACTCATCATTCCACCAAAAAGCAAACGGGAGGTCCTAAAGGTTACCCTCGACCAGCATACCGATCAAAGTGAGGGCTTCCAAGTGGGTATGCCTATTCCTTGTACCTGCGTTTGATAAAGCAGTTGTAAGTGATGTTCCCCTGCAGATATTCGGGGTAATCCCTCGTTTACAAGAAAACTTTCAGTTGAATCCCACCACTGGTCAAATTCGTCTTTCATTGCTTTGTACACCTTGGGATATTCATCAATCACATTTTGAGTTTCTCCTGGATCTTTCAAAATATCGCTCAACCAAGGGCCAGGGCTATCCATTTCAAAAACAAGACGCCATCGCTGATTACGAACAGATGCCCCGTAATACTTAGCCTCAGCACGAGTGGCTTTCCCTCTGCCGCCTCCCCCCCAGCGTCCACGATGAGAAAAAATAGTACGATCTGGCCATCTGGATTTCGGGTTTTTCAGTAAAGGCAACAGCGATCGACCCTTTGGAGTTACTGGTCCCCTTGGTACCTCGGCCCCTGCAAGTTGACAAAATGTTCGGTATAAATCGATATGTGCAGTCAATGCAGATATATCTACCCCTTCGCCCAGCACGCCTTTCCAGTACCAAAAAGAGGGAACATGGGTTCCGCCTTCCCAATTTGTGTCTTTAGTGCCTTTCATCCCAGCATTCCAAGCAATTAATCGTCCTTGGTCATTATGGCCAATTCCTTTCATTGCCATTCCATTGTCAGTCATAAAAATCAGCAAAGTATTATTCAATACCTTCCAGTCCCTAAGCTTCTTTATTAGAATTCCAACATTATCGTCAATGTTCTCAATCATACCATACCGGGCTGCGGTTGACTTATCGTATCCTTCCAAAAGAAAGCGTTTTTTATATTTCTCTGGAGCTATAAGGGGACCATGAGGTGCATTAAGAGAGAGGTAGGTAAAGAAGGGTTGATCCTTATCATATTTATCTTTCATCCAACTCATCGCGGATTGAAAAAACAAATCGGTGCAGAATCCTTGCGTCTTTACAATTGTCTCATTGTGCAAAAGTACATTATCAAAATATTTATTCTTTGAATTTTCCTTAAAGTCTCCAAATCCATATTGCCCGATCCCCCCTGCCCCATGCATGAGGACTTCATGAAAGCCTCGATTTTGCGGTAAATATTCATCGCCATCTCCAAGGTGCCACTTACCAAATAATCCAGTTTTATATCCAGCCTTTTGTAATACCTGAGGAAAGGTGACTACATCGGGAGCGAGCCGATCCCGTTGCATAAGTGTATGACTTATGCCAACCTCAAAAGGAAAGCGACCGCTCATGATCGCAGCACGCGTGGGTGAACATGTCGGGCTAACCTGGAAATCAGTAAATCTTGTCGAGGCTCGGTAAAGATTATCAATATGTGGAGTGCGCAGGATAGAATTTCCCATGCAGGAAAGATCTCCCATACCCTGATCATCTGTTAAGATGAAAATGATGTTTGGCCTAGTATTTTCAAGTGACTCAGTACTCTTCCCAAAAAGCGAAATAAAGCCTGCCAACGCAAGTGTGATGTAAAGTAGATTATTTAAATGTTTCATTTGTTTAAAGAAATAGGATTTGAGACCCAAAGTTTTTAGGTGGTGGAAAGCCAGGAAGAGAGTGATCGACTCGCAGATAGTAAATAAATCTTACTTCCCGCAGTCCCTCCAGTTGAAATTTGCTAACACCGGCCTCCGACAAATCGACTAGTCCAAGGTCGCGAATGAAGGGGTTTCATTCGTGAATATGCGTTGGCGTCATAAGGTCCGGCCTCATCTGGTTTACTGTATTAAGAGCCGTAAAAGTGGATGCTCCAATTATTAGAGGAGCAGTAGCACTTAGAAGAATCTTGGATTTATGCGAATACTTCGCGTTGGAAATGGTAAGCAAACCTTCCTCCGTTGCTGTGGTCACGATTCCTTCTCCTTGTGCTCCCTCAGGCAGAAAGAGATCGAGCATCGAATAGGCGGCAAATCGATCATCTCTTTTATTCTCTTTATCCACCGGGTTTTCCAAATCGATTGATTTGTGAATGACTTCTCTTAACTCAGACATAAAGACCGGAGAGACATAAGACAGGGCTGTTCCTTTCTTGGGCAGATCTTTCATTGTTTTCTGAAAAACCGGGTCCAGCCCAAGTTTTTTGTTTGCAGCAAAGAGCCTTTCTGCAAATTGTTTGCTTGTACTGGCAATTAATTTTCCGCTTGGACGATGATGGGCAATCATCGCAGTATCCCACCCTAATTCTCTCAATTCTTTCCGTTCACCTTTTGAAAGAGTTTTACGCTCAAGTTGAATACCAATCCAATTATCTTCCTTCAAAACCTTGAACTCGGAATTACCCCTACCTGCTTCAGCAAGCTCGGGTCCGAGTCTTTTGATCAACTCTTCAGCCAACCACCCAAGCCCATTAAGGATCATAACTCCATTAGATTTCGGCATTTCCAACCCATTCGTATTAGGAATATCAACCCTTTCACTTGTATCCAAATCGACGATGACTGTGATTTGCGTATCGAGGTCGGCCATAAGCTTTTCTGCAGTGAAGGTTAATTCAGGATGCAAAGGTTGCTTCATAAAACCTTCCGCAATCATTTTCACCCCCAACCCCTGCTGTCCCAAGGGAGGTATATTTCCAGATAGAGGACCGCCACCGAGAGTTTGCATGACGACATTATCATAAAAAGTTTTGAGTTTAATATCCTGTTGGAAAACTAGATCCGCACCTAACGGTGCCAGTTCCAGTGACTCAAAAGGTTGTGATTCATTTCCAAACAATGCGAGAAACCCCCGCCTTCCTTCCGGAGTATGCAGGTATACTTTATTGCGGAATCCATCCTCCACCCTAACCGAACTCAGTCCCAATGCTGAGATAGAATCAAGTCCGGAAATCTTAAGCAAAGATTTGGAATCAAATTCCGGCACGCTTTTGTCATACTCCTTCATCCCGGACAGGAATGAATCGAGGTATTGAATCAAGGCAGTCAGGTCGCCATCGACACTCACATACCCATAGAGCACTCCTCCCTGATCAATTTGTTTAGCCACGGTCTGATAACGAATAACATCAGTCTCAGGATCTACTGAAGCAGTGTTAGGAAAGTTGATTCCGAAAAACGGAAGAATAGTCATGACTGGCCCGAGAAGGAGAGATGAAAAATAAGCAGCAAGGTCAGTCATATAATATTTAGTTTCGGGAAGGATAATTGAGTAAAAGGGTAAACATAATTAAAATACATGAGCATAAATGAAACTTACAGGCTATAAAAAATTATGTAAAAATAACTGTTTATTAGTAGCAGCATACCTTTTTTGACATGAAAAAAGAAATGATCAAGGCACTGCCTGCTTCATTTGAAGAATGGTTAAACCTTCATTTTCTTTTTTGAGTGTAAGATCAAAAAAACCTGCTCCTCTTCCTTTAGCTAAAAATCCTACTGAAAAACGATCCCCCTGTTTTGTAAAACGAGTGGGTTGGCACCAGTCAACCTGATCCAAAGCATTCTGCCTTATCATTGCTGAAGCCATAAACCTCTTACTTAAAAACATGGCAAGCAGTACTTCCGCTTCTTTCAAAGTCATGCCTGTAACCGAATTACACAAGTAGCTCTCGCCGCTCACATACAGTTCAACTTGTTTTTTCACATAAACTTTTCCGGCCCAAAAATTACCAACAATTAAATCGTTCTTTCCAGGCTGAGCTTTTGAAAAAGTCCACTCCCTATGGGTAATATTCAAGAATTTCCTTAAAACCTCCCTTCCCTTTTTCATGGCAGGACCTTCCACCCGAATTGCTTTCGCAGAACTAGGAAGCATGGTGTAGGAAATAATCTTATGCACTTTTCCGATTCCTCTTTTCTTAGCAATTTCTAAAACCGTAATTTCTTCAGATGAACTAAGGAGAGCACCCGCCACATAGGATCTTACTATTCCGTCCTGAAGTATGTTTGTATTAGACTTACTCTCTTCATTAACGGGCAAAGGAATAGCCTGGCATAAGGGGTAAAAAGTAATGAAAAATACCGATAAAAAACTACAAGTTAAAGAGGGGTTCATAAAATATTTATTTTATTATTTGTTTATATCGAATGGAGGCGTTGTCCTCCAAAAAGACTTCATAATCGATATCCTTATTTGGAGTGAAATAACCAAATTTAATCCCATAATTTCCTCTAATCCATTGACCTGTTATATGCCCATCGCCTTCTTTCTCACAACCCAAGAGAAAAGTCTGACTACCGTGACTCTTTACTTGATCGGTTTCTAATTCAAATCCCCCAGAATTCAGTTCGATGTTATTCCACCCATCCGATCCCAGATTATAAACGGCAGCATTATTATTCATCCCACAACTTGTAATCTAAAATAAAATAATAAAGAGAAAAAAAATATTTTTTTCAGTTTGAAAAAACCCTTTTCAATTCTTCAGCAATTAAACTTATCCCCTTCTTAACAACTTCATCGTCCTGAGCATAAGTAACTCGGATACACTGGTTCTTATGGTCCCAGTTGTCTTCTTCCATACCGGGAAAGAAATAATGACCGGATACCACGAGCACACCCTTTTTCTTGAGCCGGTGATAAAGTTCCTGGCTGCTAATGGGCAGATCCTCAAACCAAAGCCAGAGGAATAAGGCTCCCTCGGGTTTATGAATTCTCATCGGAATATTGGCACCCATTTCACTTCGAAGCTGGGCAACCGCACGATTTGCCTTTTCTTGATAAAAAGGTTGTACCACTTCATTACTCACCCGGGTAATATCCCCACTTTCCACCAGATTTAAAGCGAGTGCCGGCCCTAAACTTCCGGGAGCCAGGCTAAAGACCGAAGTCATGCGGGAAACAATCTTAATAATTTCCTCACGGGCAATCACAATTCCTGTTCGCAAACTAGGCAAACCAAATTTAGAAAGGCTCAGGCAAAGAACAATATTTTCATCCCACACTGGTTGAGCTTCGGCATAAATAATATTGGGGAAAGGAGTTCCATAGGCGTTGTCTATGATTAAAGGTACGCCCTGTTTGTTCGCCAGTTCCCGCAAACGGGAAACCTCTTCGTCCGTTACCACGTTTCCAGTTGGGTTAGTCGGTCGGGAAAAACAGAGGGCACCTACTTGTTGATCGATTTTCAATCGTTCAAAGTCAACTTGGTATTTAAACAAACCGTTGGGAAACATTGATATTTCAGGACGGGTGGAACGAAAGAAATCTTTTTCCAAACCAACTTCTGAATATCCAATATATTCGGGCGTTAATGGAAGTAATATTTGCTTCTTTTCTGCCCCTCCAAATCGACCGGCAAATAAATTAAAAAGAGAGAAAAACGCATTCTGACTTCCGTTAGTCAGAGCAAAATTACCGGGGCCCACATTCCATCCGAATTCGGATCTAAATAATTCAGCCAATGCCCCAACAAAAGCCTTTGATCCTTGGGGCGTGTCGTAGTTTCCAATCACTCGCTCAAACTCACCTACTTTCGAAAGAATACCCTCCATCCTGGAACGGAACAACGCCTGCACCTCAGGAACATGAGCGGGGTTCCCACCGCCCAGCATCAAGGGTGCAGGATCGGAAACAAGGGCATCGCCCAAGTCATCCATCAATTCACCGATGCCAATCTCACCAGAAAACCGTTTGCCAAAATCTGAAAATTTCATTCGTTTATTATTAGATTTCAAACCATGTCACATAAGCAACTGGCTGTCCATCTTCGCGCCCAAGGGTACGTTCGGCAAATTTTACCTTAGGAAGCTCCAGCTTTCTATCAATCCTCCTTCTTGGCTATATGGTGATCGGGGTCGGTGTATTCCATAAACAATTTAACTCCTTCTATCTTGGTATCGTAAAGTTCCTCGAAGAACTCGACTTTCCTACAGTTTTTTTCTGTACCAAATGAAAAAGTGCATAGCAAAAGTAAGGTTAAAAAGGAGAGAGCTGAATTATTCATAGTGAAAGATTGAATATTATTATTTCAACCAACCTTCTGGTTGACGGTTCGTAGTAATCACATGGACTTCATGGGCACGAACTTCAGGGTTGAAATATTCCCAAACCACCTTTTTGTCTTGGTTGACTTCGAAAAGCTTAGGCATATGTGCTTTTTTTTGGCCATAACTGCAAATCACACTGTTTCCATTGGCTAACCTTTGCCCTCCACATGGATCTGCAAAACGACCATCGACATCCGAATTATCGACACGCCAGGCAACTTTTCCATTGCGGTCAAACTCAACGGTTTTATTTCCGTTCGTCAGGTTTACCAAGAGATTTCCGCTACTCAAATGAATGGCAGTGAATGGCCAGTTTCTTTGTTTGCGACCACCCAACTCGGGTAGATCCGTTTTAACAGTCCGCACGACTGTACCGTGCGGATTGTATTCCTTAACCGCAAAAGCGAGAAGGTGTGGAACAATATAATTTCCATTGGGTAACTTCCTGGCCATTCGAGTCTGCATATGTGCATTTTGGGTGCCGGGTTGTAAAGGAACAACCACTTGGATGGAACCATCTTTACCGACCTCAAGCAACTGTGGCTTTACTCCCCGCTCTACCACTAAAGTATTTCCATTTGTAAGCCTAACCGAGGAACCAAGTTCTTTGTTTTCTTTACTTAACTTATAACTCCAAACGACTTCACCTGCCCGAGTGATTTCTTTGGCCATATTCTCCCCGCCTATCGAGACCAATATATTTCCGTTTTCCAGAACAAACCCATCGCGACCATAACCCTTGGTTTGCCATACGATTTGGCTTTGTTCATTGACCAGAGCGGTCGGTTTGCCGCAGATGAGGAAGGAGTGACGAATCCCGCTCTCGCTGACCTGCTTGCCAAAAACAGATTTACTCTTTTCATTTATTGCATTCAAAAAAAGAGGCATTGAGAGAGAAAACAGAATAATTAATTTTACATGATTCATTTTAATTTTGGATTTTATTAGGGTATAAAAACTATTTAAGCCTGAGTTTCACCTCGGTAATCTTCCCGTTAAAGGAGGGACTTGAGGTGTAGTTGCTCAGAGTAGAAAAGGTATCATTCCCAACCTCGAGTGGATCCTGAGGGTGGGTATTAAACAAAGTCGGGAGCTTTCCTTTTGCGAGAATTTTTTCTTTTCTTTTCAGGGAGACCTGGCCACTCGATCTGACATTAACTGACAAGAAAACTCGTTCTCCGGGAAGAATTTCGGATGTGCGGAAGGTATACAATTCCCCACCTAAGCGACAGCAAAAAATTGGTCTTCCATCTTCCAAAAACAGAGAGTAACCACTACTGCTTCCTCCATGAAAATTCAAAACCCCATCCTTTTCCTTTCCCCTCGTAATCGAGAGGTTAATCTCTATCGACTTTTGAGCAAATTCAGGAGCAAGCTCCGGTTTCACTTGGTCTCCGTGATTGAGAAGATAAAATCCCTGACAATCCTTTTTCAGTTTTTTTCTCACACCCCATTCTTTCCCACTTTGATTTATGCGTAAAATAAATTCGGAAACTAAAGAGTGATTTGCTCTAATAAGATTGAAATGTCAAAGCAGGAGAAAAGTTTATCAGATCAAGAAAATTTAAAAGGAGGAAATCTTATGCTTTGGGCCGCACCCGTATTTGCCATCCTAATAAGTTGGTTTTTGCATCGATTTGGCCAGATGGAAACCGCATCGGCCATCACCCTTGGGATCGCGATTTGGACAGCACTCTGGTGGATATTTGAAGCCGTCCCCATTCCTGTCGCTTCTCTCCTTCCTCTCTCCCTGCTCCCGCTCTTCGGCATCCTCGAACCCAAAGTTGTCGGTGAAAAATACGGGCATCCTTTAGTCCTTCTCCTCTTCGGTGGCTTTCTTCTTTCCAAAGCGATGGAAAAAAGCGGTGCTCATAAAAGAATTGCACTAATGATGGTCAATGCCTGTCCGAGGGGTGAAAAATTTCTTATTCTTGGATTTATGATGGCAACTGCTTTTCTAAGCATGTGGATTTCAAACACGGCCACCACTTTAATGATTTTGCCAATGGCTCTTGCAGTTATTCAAGGAAGTCAGAGTAAGAAACTGACTATTCCTTTGCTACTTGGCATCGCATTTGCCGCCAATGTCGGCGGCATTGGCACCCCGATTGGCACCCCTCCCAATTTGGTGATGATCGGTGCTTACAAAGACCTTGGCTACCCCGAACTCTCCTTTACAGAGTGGATGAAGTTTGGTCTCCCTGTTTCACTCATCATGGTTGTGGTAATTTGGCTATGGCTGAGCCGGGGAGTGAAAGGTAAGCAGCGCATCGAACTACCAGATCCGGGAAAATGGCGAATACCGGAAATTCGCACATTACTTATTTTTGGACTTACCGCCCTAGCCTGGATTACCCGCTCGGAACCTTTTGGAGGTTGGAAAACCTGGTTCGACTTACCTCAGGCAAACGATGCCAGCGTTGCCTTTATCGCTGTAATCATTCTCTTTTGTTTACCCAATGGCGAAAAAAAGGGAGCGCGTTTACTCGACTGGAAAACCGCCAATCAAATACCCTGGGGCATGCTTGTACTGGTAGGAGCCGGTCTCTGCCTTGGCGAAGGGTTTAAGCAATCAGGACTGAGCGAATCGATCGCT
>Ga0206129_10007269_pt1 | contig 10957 bp, 3 predicted proteins | sample Helgoland_Spring_8_FD_148616 | JGI IMG/M metagenome (GOLD analysis project Ga0206129, IMG submission 148616) | Pelagic subsurface seawater microbial communities from Kabeltonne, Helgoland, North Sea - Helgoland_Spring_Bloom_20160502_2 | ecosystem: Environmental > Aquatic > Marine > Epipelagic ...
TATTTCCGACAAATAAATTAAATACTGGTCATAGCGAATTATCATTTTCTAATTTATTGAAATATAGTTTCCTTTATATTCCTTGTTTAATGAATGAATTTATAGATTATTTAAAGTACGAATACAGCATTACTACGACAAGTTCAATATCAACATTAATCATTTCATCGCTATTGATAGTATTATATTTAGTGGTTCCTATGATAGTAAAGAAAATGAATAATTTTGGAAGTACGCAATTGCTAGAAGGGCCTACCTATATATCTAAATATACAAAATTAGGATCATTTGATGAATTATCACGACAGACCTTAAATACAGATAATATCATAATTGATATGTATAATTATACCTATTGTATATCCTTTTGGGTAAATATAAATCCTCAACCACCTAATACGAGTCCGGCATATAATGAGTTTATATCATTATTTAATTATGGCAAAAAACCAGAGATATTATATAAAGCAAGTAATAATTATTTATTAATAAAAATGCTTCAAGGAAAAGATGGCGAAGAAATAATTTATAAATCTTCTAATTCACTCGATTTTAAATTACAAAAATGGAATCATTTTTGCATTAATTACAACAAAGGAACTTTAGATATATTTTTAAATAATGAATTGTTGGCAACTAAATCAGAAATAGTCCCATATGTTAGTACAGATTCAATTGGCTGTGGTAGTGCAGGAGGCATAGAAGGCGGAATTTGTAATATTAGATATTATGATAGAATATTATCAAAAAGTCAAATATATAATGAATATGAAAATTTTAAAAATAAAAATCCACCAATAATTTAGAATTTTTCTAACATTATATTATAAATGAATGTTTCTAATATAATTTTAGGTGTTATCGTAATATTAGTGATATATTACATAATTTCTTATTTAACAGTTAAAACTACATTAACAAATACGAATAGTGCTAAGGATAAGATCGAAATAAAGAAAGATGATTTAGAAACCAATGATAGCTCTCCAGCAAGTAATTTTACTTATTCAATCTGGTTTTATATTGATGATTGGAATTACAGATACGGACAACCTAAAATTGTATTTGGCAGAGTGAATAAAAACAAGGAACCTCAACCTTCCGTTACTTTAGGAGCTACGCGCAATGATGTAGTAATTTCATTGTCATGTTATCCTTCTGTCGATACGGGTGCTGATAAAAAATCAGTTGTTCATAATTGTAAGCTACAAAATATTCCTATTCAGAAATGGAATAATTTATTATTTAGTGTCTATGGTAAATCAATGGATGTTTATTTAGATGGTAAATTAACCAGGACATGTATGTTACCTGGAACAGCTAAAGTAACCGATTCTAGTAATCTTTTTGTTACTCCTGCAGGTGGATTTTCAGGACAAACCGCAAAATTACAATATTGGGATTCTGCGACAAATCCTCAACAAGCATATAATATTTATAAATCTGGGTTTGGAGGCGGATTTAGTTTATTAGATAAATATAAAGTAGTTGTGTCCATGTATGCCGATGATGAAGAAACTGGATCTATTACCATTTAAATGAAATATTTTAAATGTATAATATATACAAATGAGTGATTCTTCTGGTTTAGGTAATGTTTCTGGATATTCTAATAATGAATCAAAAATAATGGGTTCAAAAGAATTTTTAGAATCAAATAGTCTAGTTGCTAAAGTGGCTTTTTTATTAGTTGTGTTTTTAATATTTATTATTTTACTTAGAGTTGGTATTATGTTTTTATCATGGGCTTTGAGTTATTCATCATCCCCAATTTTATTAGATGGAATGATTGACGCAAAACAAATGAAGGTTGTAGAAGTTGACCCAAATGAAAAAAAATCTAAACCAATTAATCGATCAGATGACGAAACAGATGGAATAGAATTTACATGGTCTGTATGGTTATATGTTGATGAGTTAGATTATAAAAAAGGTCAATTTAAACATGTATTCCATAAAGGTAATGATAATATTAATTTGGAAACAAAACCATTTGGTATGAATTTTCCCAATAATGCACCAGGGTTATATTTAGCACCTGAAACCAATAATTTAGTGGTAGTAATGAATACATTTAATCAAATAGAAGAAAAGGTAATTATAAAAAATTATCCTTTAAACAAATGGTTTAATGTAATGATTCGAGTTGAGAATACAGATTTAGATATTTATATGAATGGAACAATTACAAATAAGCATGTATTAAAAAGTGTCCCAAAACAAAATTATGATAAAGTATATATGTCGTTAAATGGCGGATTCTCTGGTTATACCTCTGAATTACGATATTTTGATCATGCTTTAGGTACAACATCAATACAACAACTTATTGATAAAGGACCTAATATGAAACTGTTGGGCGACGATATGATGGATAGTGTACCAAAATATTTCTCATTAAGATGGTTTTTTAGAAATACTGATTCTGTAAATCATGGATATGGAGGAATCTAGAATCTAGAATCTAGTCAAATAAATAAATATATAAAATATAATTATTATATATTTATGTCTGGGAATGATGATAAAGTAACTATATATGACCCATCATGTAATAATCCACCTACTTATTTAAACAATGGAACAACAATAGTAAGACCTTGGTCTAGAACTCAAGGAGTTACATGTTTTAATGATTGTATTACGCAAAAAAATTGTTTTTCAATTGACCAACTAAATATGCGAAGAAAGGCCGAAGTATTAAAATATAAAGATAATGGTTCTAAAAATTTTACTAATAAACAAGTTTATTCGATGATTTCTAAAGGACGACATGCTTATAAATATGTTCCTCCTGTACATCCTAATATAGAGCAAAACGGAAATACATTAGTTGTAAAAACAAAATGTGAAAAAAAAAATTATGGATTTGCTTCTCAATCAAACGTACCTGGAAATAAAAATTTTAAAATAGAATTAGATAATAATGTACCTTTAACACATTATCCTTATATACAAAGAACTTTTAAAGGTGCTCAAGAAACATGGCCAGAATCAAGATATGATTCTACAAAAAAGGGTTTTGCAGTAGGAAAAAGTGGTTCGGCTCATCCACGTATTTTAAGTAATCAAATTATAGGAAATTTATATGAAGGAGAATATTGGACAAATACAACGGATATTACATATGATTATACCTTTTCATCTATTATTCACCAACATACTTGTTTACTTCGAGGTATAAATATAAGTATTGATGCTGTCACAGAACCGATTATTTCTGGTATAGATTCAAGAACAATAGAACCTTCTGGTAATATAATTATTACTCAAATTAATAATCGCACATCAAAGCGCATAATTAATATGCCTGGTAAAAATCAAATAAAATTTGCGGTTACTCCTAATTGTAAATATTCTAATATTGGAATACAATTACAACAGCCTAGAAATAACGAAACATCAAATATATTGTATTTTAATCCTTTTATTGTATCTACCCAACAACCTACACATAATTTTGCATTGAAGAATATCGATAATTTCAGACTTTCTACTTTGGGAAATTCTATAGAAAATACCTACAGTGGGACACGGGCAAATGATGCTAGCGATGATGGTAGAGTTTCCACTTTGGGAAATTATATAGAAGAAAAATATTGGGCAAATAAGAATAGTGAAATTGATATTATCACAGATATTTCTGGTATTGTATTTTATGATTATAATGGATATGATAATGATATATCAGGTAATTTAAATTTTGCTTATCCTAATATAAATAATAAACTTACATTTTCTGGTTCGAAGGACCCAAAAAATTATTCAGGTATAAAAATTAACTTTAATGATTATGCCGGAAATCGATCAGTTAATCATGATAATATAATAATTGATGATTTTAATTATAGTAATAAAATTCCAATTATTGATAATATTAAAGATATTGGCGGAAGTAATTCAGCATATAATAATGGGTTTTATTCAAAAACAGTAAGAAACTCATTTACCTTTGATTCTGATAATAGTGGAAATGATATAGATTTTTTCAATTTTGGTCTTGAAAAAGGAAGAAAAATTGTGAATGATAATGCTGTTCGTGATATTTATGGAAATATTATAAATTGTCATTATTTTAATTTTTATGAAACATTTATAAAAGCCGACGCGGCTAATGCGCAAATTAATTTGGGACAATTTTCCAATGATCAACACATAATATTAACAAAAAAGGGATTTGATATAAATGACAGAAGTTATTCCGGTATTTATATATCTAATAATGAATTAAAAATATCCAATGATGTTGTTGAGGATAAATCGACAGACGAAGGAGTAATAACATCCTATGTTCAGTTTGATATTAATGGTAATGAAAATATCAAACCAAAAATACTAGGCGAAAACCTTGTATCTATATTTACTTGGTTTCAAATTGACGGATTGAAAGATGAAAATAATAGTGTAGATTCGCAACAGAAGAATCCTTATTATGAAGGAGGGAAAGAATTTATTTTAAATTTATATAACGTATTAGGTAGCACTAACACAGTTAATGCCTATAATACAAATAGATTTTCTATTTATACGACAAAAACACTAGACGTAACAGGAGAGAGTACGTCGGGTATATATTATCTTCAATTGGATTTGTTTTATACAACCTATAATTCTATTACTAGTGGTATATATTATAATGTATTAACCGATATAAATAATCAGTTATTAAATAATATTAAAATAGAAAGTGAACAACCCTATAATATTGTTGTTACTTCTAGTGATTATGATTATAACAATACAGATAATGATTATATTCGACATAATGATTATATTCGTATTAACGTATATATAAATGGTATTTTACGTGCAACACAGAAAATACCCAATCACACAGGATCATATAATGAAAATGGTCCTTGTGATATATCTGGTAACTCAATTACTGAAAGCGATTTTAATCATGAGGGGTTTGGATTAGAAAAATATGATAATAATCTATTAGCCTTAGGAAATGGAATTATATCCTCATCAAAAGGACAGAATATAACATATTATCAAATAGGTTTTATTTATGAAACATTAAATCCTTTTTTAATCAAAAACTTATATGACAAGGGTAAATATTTTAATCTAAAACAAAAATCAACATACGATATATCTACTTATGGCGATAGCGGTAACGACTACCTTCTAGGAGATATTCATCAAAATTCTACTGATATTAGTGGCAATGATTTTTATATTAATCCTAGTGGATTAAATGTAAAAATTAAAATAATAGATGATATTATTTATTTATTTTATACCACACAATCTAAAAATTTTATTGTATGGAAAAAACGGATGGATGAGAATTCGTTTGAAGAATTAAATACAACTGAATTTCCACGTTCTTATGAAAAATATGGTCAAAAAAATGCTGCTGATATTAGTGATGATATTAATTATATATTAATCGGTAATTCTTACAAAGCTGGAAATAACAATGGAGAATTAATATTATATAAATTAGAATCTACTTCTGTTCCTATTAGTTATAACCCGCATTGGAACATTGAAGTTCCAAATAATATATCCGATGATTATGAATATTTAAAAGGTATAGGTGATAATTGTAAATTAAGCGACGATGGAACACATATCATTACTACAAATACTATTTCAAATAATATAATTATATTTAAATCAACTGATGAATGGACTAATACAATAGGAAATACCAACTTGGGAACGTATAATTCAACTACTTATAATGGATATAATATTGATGATGTTCTTTTTAAACCAGTTAATATTGATATTAGTTCGGATGGTTCACAAATTATACTATCTGGGAGTAAAACTGTGGTATTTTATAATTATGATCGAATAAACAATGCTTATGTTTTGCAAAATTCCTTTAATTCTATAGTAGATTCTACCGATTCGACCGATTCAATAATATCTATTGCCTTATCCGGTGACGGAAACACTGCTGTTATTAAATCTAAAGAATATATAAATATTTATATCAAAGAATCGAATATATGGACTACAAATTTAATTTTGACTATTTATGTTTTGGCAAATATTAAAACAAATTTAATGAATAATATTTCTATCGATTATGATGGAACAACATTTATATATAATGCAATGGAGGAAACTAAAGACAATACTGGCGCCGTAACTGGTGGTTACTCAAGTATTATTAAAAAATATAAAAAAGAAGGGACATCCTATGTATTATATAATGAACATCCAATTACAAATTTTGATATTGCATCTGAACCAGAACCTGAACCAGAACCTGAACCAGAACCTGAACCAGAACCTGAACCTGAACCTGAACCTGGACCTGAATCTGAACCTGAACCTGAACCAGATATAGATAAATATTATCCACCGGAAGCATTGACAAAAACAAGTTATAATATAACTCAACGAAATAATATCTATTATACAACTCTGGAAAGTAATGTTAGTGGAGCACCGTCAGCAAATGGAGATGGAAATTATATAATAACGATAAATAGTAGTGCGGCTGAGGATTCGAACTATCGTTTGAATCCATTTAATTATACCACGACTTACGAGGATCCTGACTATTTTCCAGAGAATAATGTTGAACCCGACAAGCGTCTTTTAATATATCATAATAATCAGAGATTTGAAATGCTAATTACTATTCCAGATAATATAATTCTAAAAAAATTATATATTTTTAATGCCCACGCTATTAAAAATTTTAAACTTTATATAGAGAGCAATATAGATGACACTCCTTCAGATGGAAGTGAAATTTTAAGTGTAACTAATAATGATACGAGTATATTATGGAAAGAGTGGTCAATATCAAACCCAACTAGATCTTCAAAAAATTATTTATTGGTTGTAGAGGATGGAGAAGCAAATTACAATGATAGAACATATATACAAATTGCAGAGGTTAGATTATTTGGACAGGAAGTAACCGAATCTGAACCTGAACCTGAACCTGAACCGGAATCGGAAGCGGAGCCTGAACCCGATTCGGAATCTGAACCTGAACCGGAACCGGAACCAGAACCAGAACCTGAACCGGTATATAATGTCGATCATATAGATTTACACGGTAATATAGATAATTATGATGTAGATATAACAAATGGAATTTCTATATTAGAATTTGATAAAATTGTAATAGGAAATTCAATCGCTTTACAAAATGATAATAAAATCATACTAGTTGGAAAAATTGCTATAGATTATTATTGGCAATTTGTTATAGCAAGATGCGATGTTTCTGGTAATTTAGAGGATGATAAGGAAGGTAGAGAAGAATTTGGATCAAACGGAATAGTAAAAACAGTTTTTGATAGTAATAGTAATAGCGAGATAACATCAGTAGCAATAGATCCTTCAAGCAATATTATAGTTGGTGGATATACTATAGATTTATCAAATAATATAAATTTTGCCTTGGTTCGCTATGATATAAACGGTAGTTTAGATACTACATTTGGATCAAACGGAAAAGTAACAACCGATTTTAACACAATATCTGCTGATATTGGTAATTCAATTATAATACAAGAAGATGGAAAAATTATACTTGTTGGAACTAGTAATGATGATTTTGCATTAGCTCGCTATGATACGAATGGTAGTTTAGATGGTACATTTGGATCAGATGGAAAAGTAACAACCGATTTTAATAATACAATAGATATAGCTAATTGTGTTGCTATAGATTCATCAAATAATATTATAGTTGGCGGGGTTAGTAATAATAAATTTGCATTAGTTAATTATCATAAGGACGGTACCTTAAATTATACTTTTGGAATATCAGGAAAAGTAGTTACCGAGTTTGATACAAATACTAGTATTGGTAATTCAATTGTAATACAAGAAGACGGAAAAATTATACTTGCTGGAACTAGTAATAATGATTTTGCGATTGCTTGTTATCATGATAACGGTGAATTAAATACTACATTTGGAACAAATGGTCGAATAACTACAGATTTTAATAATAATATTGATATTGGTAAATCAATGGTATTACAAAGGGATGAAAAAATTGTTCTATCTGGAACAAGTAATGATAACTTTATATTAACTCGTTATACTAAAACAGGTGTTTTAGATGTTAATTTCGGAGAACAAGGAATAGTAATAACTGATATAGGTGATATTGAAACTGGAAATTCACTTTTAATACAAAAAGGTACAGATGTGTTAGTGGGGGATATTTCTAACCCTATTAACGACAAATTCATTATGGGAGGGATTACTAAAAATACAGATAATGAATATAAGTATGTATTAGCTCGTTATGATATAAATGGTAGTTTAGATACTACATTTGGTACTAAAATAGATGATATAAACTTACCCAATACTTTCTATGCTCATAATGGATTAGATATGGCTCAAGATAATTTGGGTAATTTTTATAGTTTTTGTGGATCTAAAGTTGTTTCTGGTGGATTATTAATAAAATTAACAGACAATGTCATCAAGGGAAATAGTATTATAGATGTTTCTTATGGTAATTTATCTGATACTAATAATTCAAATATAAAAGTTCAAAAAGGTGAAAATATTTTAGATATAGACTTAGATACAAATTATTCTTATCGAGATATGTCTTTTCAATTTACAGATTATTATGGAAATACTTCATCTGCTATATCACTACACAATATAAACATTATGAATGAGGCATATAAACCGACTATTCATTTTACCGATTTTAATAATATAATTAATGATGATAAAAAAGACGTATTTCTGGATGCAATTATATTGACAAATGAGAACGAAGTGAAAATTATGTCTGATTCTCTAGGCACCCTTAAATATGCAAAAGATATAGAAAATGACGATGGTTATATTGGTGGATATATAAAGAATTCGGGACCTGATAGTAGTAATAATAATATACATAATATAGGGGTCAATAATAGCAATATAGTTGTATTTTCGGTTAATGTCGGGACAACACTACCAGATTTCTTAGATGATTCAGATATTAGTTTGAATACGATTAATGGTTTTAATGATTCGACTTTATCAGGTTATTTAAACAATATTTCTTACGTGGTATTAGACAATTTGGCAGATGTTCGTAGTGATAAATTATATATACCAACATTTGTATATGACGACAAGGTCCCTGTCATTCAGATTATAACTGAACCAGAACCAGAACCAGAACCAGAACCTGAACCAGAACCTGAACCAGAACCAGAACCAGAACCAGAACCTGAACCAGAACCTGAACCAGAACCTGAACCAGAACCTGAACCTGAACCTGAACCTGAACCTGAACCTGAGCCAGAACCTGAACCAGAACCAAACATTGTACATGAGTTCGGTAATTATGTAATATGGAACAATTCTCCAAATAGTGCTAGCATATCGGACGAAATTACTGAATGGACAAACAGTGGATATAGTGCATTAAATTCAATTCCAGCAGCAGGATCAAATACATTTGATATTTATAATATTCTTTCTCAAATGATTCAACCTATTAACGATTACGTAACTAGTATGCCTGAAGACCAAAAACAACCAATAAGTGTCTTATATTTTGTTGGAACAAATGAATATTCATATATTAATATGGTGACTAATAGTACTGATTGGATAAATGGAATAGTAACTGATTCACGTTCGCAAAGTATAGGTGACTATTCTGCAGAAACTGAAATCAGTCCTGCCCTGAAGAACACATTTTATGTTTTGGTCAAAGGACCTGTTGCATCTTCAATTTTACTAGGAGAAATCGGAGCTCCAGGTAATACTATTCAGTTTAATACATTTGGTTCTGGCTGGGATACTGAATTAGGATTATTCAATGAATCTGGAATTAAAATAGCAGAAAATGATGATATCCCCGACAATATATATATATATGAGAGTAAAATAGAATTTACATTTAATTCAGTCGGTAAATATTACATAGTGGTAGGGAGATATCCGATTGATTTTTCAAATAATTTTGGTATAGATCCTAAGAGTTCTACTCATGATAATACTGGTCAATTAAATTATGGAAAAACAGAATCATTAACAACTATAGAATTTTCAACTGATATTACTAATAAATATAGAGTATATTCATTTGATATTATTGAGCCAGAACCGGAATCGGAAGCGGAGCCTGAACCTGAGCCAGAACCTGAGCCAGAACCTGAACCAGAGCCTGAACCAGAGCCTGAACCAGAGCCTGAACCAGAACCTGAACCAGAACCTGAACCTGAACCTGAACCTGAACCAGAGACTGAGCCTGAACCCGAACTAACCTTGGTTGGTGAATTAGAAAATAACTATGTGCAGGATTATTCATCCAATAAAATAGCATTACTAAATAGCAATAATCAGATATATAATATTATAAATAGTGTTGTTCCTGAGATAGAAAACAAAGGTAATGCTATTGGACAAGAACTTGAAGAATATTGGTATATAGATATATATATTAATAATGAATATAAAAGATTTAAACCAACATCCAGTGCGACTAACTCGGATGATAGTACTTACATTTTCTTAGAGACTGATCCCGAATTTACACCAAATTCTGCATCCTCAGCAGGGAATTATAGAATGAGATTTTATACAACAAGAACTATATGACTATTAACCGTTAATTTTAATACAACGACGAAAAATATTGATTTAGTATTTGAAGACAATGATTCATTAAATAATTTAACATTAAAATCTGTTCAATTTGACTTTAATGTAATATCCTCAGATGTTTCGTGTACTTGGAACACATTAGATTCTATTAATTGGGTCCTGAATACACCAGATATAACATCCTCAAATCTTACTACTGCAAATACATTACAGTCTGGGTCAAGTGTATCGATTCGAGGACAAACTTTAAATTGTGTAACATTAAGTAGTTCTGATGGGATATATCTTAATGAAAATTCAATGACTACTCAAATTGTCTGTTATGATACGATAAATGCTGTAGATGTAACTTTTTCTATTTCCAGTTCTACCTACCCTATTGTAATTAATAATGAAT
>Ga0206129_10007273_pt1 | contig 10951 bp, 14 predicted proteins | sample Helgoland_Spring_8_FD_148616 | JGI IMG/M metagenome (GOLD analysis project Ga0206129, IMG submission 148616) | Pelagic subsurface seawater microbial communities from Kabeltonne, Helgoland, North Sea - Helgoland_Spring_Bloom_20160502_2 | ecosystem: Environmental > Aquatic > Marine > Epipelagic ...
TTTTTTTTAAGGTGAGTAGTTTAAAGTTAGTAATGGTTTCACCCCTTCTCTTATCGAGGGGTCTACGTAAAGAGGAGAACAATGAAAAGAAACGTAAACGGGCGAAAAGGAATGAAATCCAATGCATAATTCTATTTTAAACATAGCCAGATGTTTTTTTTTGGACTCAATAGTGTTTTAAAAAAGATTATTTATCTTTTAAATACATTTTTTTAGTCAGAAAATTTTATGGAATGGATTGTGTTGGAAAATACTTTTCTCCACTGTTTGCATTTATTAGAACAAGTTAAGGTAAATATATACATTTTACCATTTTCAAACAAAAGTAATTGAGAAACCTGAGTGTTTGCAACAATTCCATCCATCTCTAGAAAAATGCTATTTTTAATTTTAGAGTGAATGATACATTTTTTAAATCGTACAGGTTTACTCCATAATGCCGAATATTCAATTTCAGATGATGCGCAAATACTATCGATAGTTTCTTCGTTTAATTTTGCATCTTTCCATTGAGGAAAATCTTTTAAATTATCAGAGGTTATTGTTATATTGTTAGTAGAATATGGATCTTTCACTTCAACGATATATTCTATTTTATATTTCTGACCCTTTAAAACCTCCATGCTATTTTTAAAATGATCAAAATCTGGAAACTTATCTGTAAATTCACTTTGTACATTATTAATAATATCATCTAACACTAAAGGTGACGTATAAAGATACTTTTCATCTACATTAATAGTAAATTCATGAACACTTTTATATTCTTTAGCTTTTAGAGATGATGAAATAATAAATAAAAATATACCTGTTAATGTTAAAAAAAGTTTCATTTTACAAAAGTATTATTAATAAAATTCCTAAAAAGAAGAAGAAATGAGAGTAAAGAAAGTATTTGAAACAATATACTTAATAAAATGAAGTAGTTTTTTTGAATTTTTTTGGTACTTTGATCTAATACATTAGTATCGTACTTCGTTTGTATCAATTCCTCTTGATCATAATAAAAATCTCCTAATTCATCTAAAATTTCAATATTGGAAAATAATATTTCGTTTAGTTTGTTTGTTTCTTCATACAATAAGCGCATGAAATTATTTTCGTTATCAAGTGTTAAGGAATTATTTGAAACACTTTTTATAATTTCTTGATTAAAATATTTTTTTTCATTCTCTAAAAAAAAAGCATCATCCCAAGTAAATAAATTTATAATTTTATTTCTTATTTCTTCATTGTCATAATCAGACTGGGAAAAAGATAAAGAATCTACTGAATTTCTTAAACCAATCATACTATCTCTTAAATCTATATATTGAAGATACAAACTAGCTCTTGCAGTCCTTTTGAGTCCATCTGCATCAAAACTATCTTTAAGTTTATGTTGATTACTTATTAATAAATGAATTTTATAATTAATTGTACTAAAAGAGCTTATCTGATGCGATTTAAATAAAACTCTATCACTAAGCATTGCTGTTGAAACCCAATTTGCATTTTCTTGGGAAATTTTTTGGTATAATTTTTCAAGAATTAAAGATTGATCACGAATTTTATCCTCTTTTTGTATTACTTGTTGATCTAAAAAATAAGAACCTAATGTAAAAAAACCAGCTAAAATTATAAAAAAAATCGATTTATTAGAAAGTTTTCCTCTTCTCATATTTTTCTATTTTGTCTAATATTTTTTTTAACTTTTGATGCAAACGTAATTTCAAAAAATTGTGTGACAAAAAAAATTATAATTTGCAGAATAAAAGCAATTATTATAATTTGTTTTTCAAGATTAGATAACCTTTCCACTTCTTGAAAATTTTCTAAATTATAAGATTTTTCGCTTATAGACCAATCAGATATAACTATTTTTAATGCAGAAATATATTCATCCATAAAATAGTTTAATTCATATAGTTTAACAAAATTTTCTTCGATATTTTTGTTATCATCTAGAGATGAGTTTAAAAGTTTATCATCATCAATTGATTTAAATGGATCAAGATTTTTAAGGTCATCTTTAATTAGATTATATTCTTCAATATATTTTTTAAATTGTATATTTTTACTTTTTAATTCATCTAAGAATTTTTTATGAACAATCGGATCATAAAGAGATTCTAAAAATTCCTTTTCAAAGAAATAGCTTACCTCATGGAATTCTTCATCCCCAAATCCTTCTTTTGCTTCTCTGTAATTGGCAAGTAATCGATAAAAGTAATATTCCCGATCATCTATTAAGTTTTCTGAATTTTTTAACCTCATAAGTATTTCGTTATAAGTTACAAAGGTTTCATTTAAGCTTAAAAATCTAGAACGCGAGTCTTCATAAGATGAAACTAATTGTTCAAATTGTTTAAAATAGTTATTTAAATATCTACTCTCAATAATTTCTGTTTCATATTTACTAATCTTATTTTCTATATAGAGAGAAATTATTGCTGAACTTGCTGCAAATATTGAAAGAAAAATTCCAATATTAATTATTAAAAGACTTTTTTTAATATTTTTTTGGGAGATTAAAAAGGGTGTTAAAGTTGGGATCTTAAATAATCTCATTGTTAAAAAATCAATTTTTGGTTGTATTATTTGTTAAATTTATTTATCTAAGCCATTTAATATAAGTTCATTTTTGTATTAAAACTATTCTTTTTTAGTTATCGTTGTCTATGAGAAATATATTACCCATTATTGGGTATGTGTTAATAGTTTTTGCTGCAGCAGATTTTCTACTTGGAAATTTTGCAGGAATAAACTTAACACCTTTTTTACCTTCAGCTATTTCATCTTTTTCACCATTAATAATTGGTGGTATAGGTGTTTTGTTTACAAGAGCTGGTAGTTAGAAAGCAGGTTATGTTTAGAGGTTTCTTAAAGATTAGTTTATTAAAATTAATCTTATTATTTCTTATATTTAATTTTAAAGCTTTAGCTTTAGATACAAAAATTCCAGTTACTAATGAAGAGTGGGATAAAGCTTATGCTAGCCTTAATTGGAAAGAAGGACCTTCGTTAGTTGATTTTTATGAGGCTAATTCAAAAATTAACATTCCTTCAAATTTTTCAATATTAGAGGGAGAAGATGTACATCAACTATTATATTGGCTTAATGGAACAAGTTTTGATTACATTAATATCTATGCGACAGACTATGATGGTGCACAATATATGTTTTATTATACTGATTCAGGATATGTGAAAACTGATGATTGGACAGATGTTGATCCAGATAAATTTATAAAAGATATAAAAGAAAATTATAAAGCAAGTAATGAAACTAGAAAAAAAAATGGACAACCTATAGTCTTAAATGTTTCTTGGAAAAAGAAACCATATTTAGACGGTGTTTATAATTCAGTGTATTATGCTTTAAATGTTCAATGGTCAGATAGCACCTCAACAACTGAGGGAACAGCAATAATTTTAGGAAGAGAAGGTTATACCACTGGTAAGTATGTAGCTGGAAATAATGGTTATCAAGAACAAATGCTTTTAAACTTATCCAAAATGCACAAATTCAATGACACCAAAGAATATAAGGACTGGAAGTCAGGTGATAAGGTGGCTGCAGCAGGTATCGGAGCTTTACTTGCAACAACACTAGGTGTTAAAGCATTAAAGCCAGGTCTTATTGCTGCTGGTTTATTATTGCTAAAAAAATTCTGGATAATAATCTTTTTACCATTTATTTGGTTGGGTAAACTATTTACAGGTTCATCAAAAAAAAAGAAATAATATAAATGTTCGGTAGTGGTCAAAATTTATTAAACCTTTCATTCTTTGCCATTTTACCTGTTGCACTAATACTTTGGTATGTTTACAAAAGAGATAAATTACCTGAGCCACCAAGAATAGTTTTTATTACTTTACTTCTTGGTATTGGTGTTACTTTTCCACTTGGAATATTAATATTTGCACTAGAGGGTTTTTTAGAAACCTTGAATTTTGGAGAAGAGGCTAGTCATTTTTTCATGTCATTTATAAGAGCTGCCTTTTTAGAGGAAACTATGAAGTTTTTTGTAATTATTTTTTATTGTTTACATTTAGATGTTTTTGATGAACCAATGGATGCACTTGTTTATGGGGTTGCAGCATCCTTAGGTTTTGCTGTTATTGAAAATTGGGAATATGTTCTTGGAGCAGAAAGTTTAGAAGTTGCTAAAAATATTGCATTTATAAGAAGTTTTACAGCAATACCTCTTCATGCTTTAGCTGGAGTGTTTATGGGGTTCTTTTTAATGGATGCTATATTTCAAAAGCATAATAGAAAATTTTATTTATTTTTGTCATTATTTTTCCCTGTGTGTTTGCATGGTCTTTATGATTTAATTTTGTTTTCTGAAAATATTTCTGATTACTATATATTTGTATTGCTTATTGTTTTTTTGATAAGAGCTTACTTTATATTTAGAAAAGAAAGAAATTCTCAAACCTGGTCGAATATCAAAAAGACTAAAGTTATACCCAAAACAAGTGATGTGATCTTTGTGGTTACATTAACTTTTGTCATTCTTTTTTCAGTTAATTATTTTTTTAACTTTGTGATGTATTAATGAATTTATCAAAAATTATATTTATTCTATTATTATTTTCTTCTTGTGGAGGTGGAACCTGGAACCATCAAAGTGGAGATAATTCAAAATTAAATTTAGATAGAAATTTTTGTGATAGTTTTGCGGACTCTCGTTATCCAACTTACCTTTGCAAGAATCCATTAATGTGTGCGCCAGAAGAAACAAGCTTGGTAATATCAAGTATCGCTGAAAATAGTGCTGCTTATAGGAATTGTATGTATGGAAAAGGATACAATCACAGCGCGAACTAGTTATTGAAATTTAATTTACACTAATAAATACATGTGGTTAAATTGTAGATGTCAGAAATAGATCTCTGGGACAAATATAGAAACGAAAGTAAACAAACTGTTTGTATAATAGGCGTATTAATTTTGTCTGCAAAACTTTGTAAAGCAGATGGACATTTTTCTATACAAGAAGAGGAAGAAATTTTAAAAATAATACCACATGAGGTCCATCAAAAGAAAATATTGATGAAAATTTTGGAGGAAGGAGCCGAAGACCTTAACCCTATTGCTTATCATGCTCAAAAAATTAAGAATTTATTAGGAGATGATCAGCCTGATTTTTTAGAATTTATTGTAGCAGTCCTTTATAGATTGGCCAATGTAGATCATGTTTACCATGTTGATGAAGATGAAGCTATTAGAGATGTGGCTAAAGTTTTTGGGATAACAAAAAATTTCTGGCAAGTAACTAGCGAAACATTCATTAAATTTTTCAAATACAAATATTTTAGAAAAAAACAAAATGCCTAATTTAGATTCCATACATTATAAATTTTTTCCTAAATCAAGAACAGCACCTTGGGGTAAAAAATTATTAATAATGGCATGGGTAATTGAAATATTGGTTGCAACAGTAAGTTTTTCTATAGCAATGTTATTTTTTTTAAGTAGTGGAGATAGTGAGCTTAAGATTGCTAAAGTAGCCTCAACATTAAATGTAAATAATATCATAGTTGGATTATCATTCCTGGTTGTTACTGTAATTGAGTTAACAAAAATACCGTTAGCATCAGTTTTTTATTATGCTGGCAAAATTTCATGGCGGATAACTTTTTTCTTGGCACTTGTAGCAGTAAATTTTTTAACTTTTGAAACCATAATGCAAGGATTTGAGCTTGCTTATAATCAACGATCTTCAATAGTAGATGACATAAGAAAACAGGTAGAAACCAAACAAGTTGAAATCGACAATGTAAATTTAAAATCAGATATAACAAATTTAGAGTTAGACATTAAAAAAGTAAGAGATGACATACAAATAAAAAATGATGAAAAATCTGAAGTAGAAAGACAAAGAATTGAAAAAATAGCCTCATTATCAAGTCAAGTAGAAATAGCAGACCCAAACATAGAAAGATTAAATAAAGTTATTGAAAGAGAAAACGATAAATTACAAAATTATATAAACGAAAGAAAAGAACTTCAATCACGACATGATTTAATGACAGGTGATTGGACTGGAAGAAAAAAAAAGGCTTTAAAGGAACAAATTGATAATCTTAATCAAGATATCATAACAAAAGAAAATCAGATTAAAAATTATGAAGAAGAATTAGCGCAAGCCACTGGCGTTAGTGGAGGTAAAAATACGTCAAAAATTGATGCTATAAATAAAACTGCTAATAATAGAATTAAACAGATTATCGATCAAATTGATCTAATTGAAAAAAATCAACTTAGTCCTTTGCTAGAGTTAAAGTCTCAAAACATAAGTGCTGCATCCAATCAAAAGGAAAACTTTGATAGATTAAATGATGAACTTACTGAGTTAAAATCAGATTTAAAAGATGCTGCCAAAGACTCTCAGATTTACAGAATAGCAATAAAAATTAAAGTGCTTGGTGAGTTTTTATCTAGTGGTAATTTAGAAGATAAAATATCAGAAATTGATCAAGAAATATTATCTTTAGAAAGATCAAAATTTAAAAAGACATTTTTGATTTTTTTTGAGAGAGATTATGAACCATCAGAAACATTTATTAAGTTAATAGATAACAAAATTTTTGTTCTTGAAGAAAGAAAAAATTCTGCTGTAAATCAAGTTTTAATAGATGAAACTAAAGAAATTGATGAAGCAGACTTAACACAAAAAGATGTTGATAGAGCTTTTTGGATTTGGTTTGGAAGTATGGCTTTTATTATTTCAATTATTGGTTCTTTAGTAGCTCTTGCAGGTTTTCATCTACAAGACGAAAGAATGCATGAAATTCGAAACAGACCTATTAAAGAGAGATTCGCTAGATTCTTTAGAAATATTGCTTGGATACCAGTTTACATTAATAAATATTTATGGGCAGGCATTAAAAGATTAACCAAACCTAAAATTGTAGAAAAAGAGGTAGAAAAAATAGTTGAAAAAGAAAAGATTGTTGAAAAAAATATTGGTGAAAAAATTGTATATGAAAAAGTAGAAGTTCCAAAAGAGGTAGTAAAAAAAGAAATAGTTTACGTTCCTCTCCCAACTGATGATGAAGAACTTTTAAAAAGAGGTCCATTTACTTCAGTTGATAAAGATAAGAAAAAATAATGTCAGATGAAAATATTCAATACGATGTTCATAACTATGAGCCTGTTAATAAATATATTGATGACCAAGCAAGATTAAAAAGATCAGCAAGTACTTGGCGCTATGCTAAAGCAGCAACACTAATTATGGTTGGAGTGGGAATTTTAGCAGTTCTTTTAGCATGGGCTTATTATTTATATAAAAAACCGCATAGGCTGGTAAGCCTTAGTGAAATAGAACAAAAAGTTCTTTCAAATGAAGACCGGTTAATTAAAAATGAAAAAAGATTACCTTCAGAAGAAGAAATCAATACATCAACATCATCAAATATGTTGCAAGGTAAAATTAATGAAAAAGACTTGGAAATTTCGAAATTAAAAGCACAGTTAGAAGAAAATATAGAAGATCAAAATTTAAGAAAACAGTTAGAAGAAGAAAAAAAAACTATTGAGAAAGAAAAATTAGAATTACAAAAAAAACTAGTAGAAAAAAAAGAAGTTAGAACTAATGTTATTCATTTTCAATATTTAGAAGGTGAATTAAATTCGACTAAAGTATCTGTAACTACTAGACTTCATTATGATGATCCTTCAAACTTAAATCCAAATAAGACAGATGGATCCGATCCAATAAATTGTTATGTATCATTTATTGGTAGAGATGATTTAAGTGTTGTTGAATTAGGTGATAGAACAGAGCAACCCATAGTTAGCAAATATCATTTGGATACACTTAATGTAAGTTACAATGATTTTATTAAATTAAAAAATGAAAAATGCCAGTTTTGATAAAAGTAATACTCCTATTATTTAGCTTCACCTGTAATTTCTTTTATCGGGTGTATATTAAAGATTAAAAAAATGAAAAAACTTTTAGGGATCGTGGTTCTGAGCTTGTTGTTGAGTGGAAATGCTTTTTCTAAATATCAAGGAAGATACTGTGAAATGGATGGTGCTTATACCGAAAGTGGGAAAGCTGTTTATGGAGAATTCTATATGTATAGTGAAAATTATGGTGAAGCTGATGGCGCTTATACAGAGGACAATGAATATGTTTATGGAGAGTGCTATAGATATGGAAATTATTGCGAAATGGATGGTGCTTATACAGATAGCGGTGAAGCTGTGTATGGTGAGTGTTATATTTATTAGATGAAAAAGCTTTTAGGGATCATAGTTCTGGGTTTGTTGTTGAGTGATAATGGTTGAAAGAAGAGGACAGCCTAAAGTTAGCAAATTTGTTGAGATTTCTATTAGTCATAAAGTTATTGAGTATTGCAATCGTTATAACGAAAGTCCTTTTAAAGCCTGGAAACGATTAATTAAACATAGAGCTTTTAGAGATTTAATGAAAGAGCATTTTAAAAAAGAATTTGCTGATTTTAGAGTGGATAAATTAATAAATGATTACGATAGTTCTAAAAATTTTTATTATAAACATATTAAGAAATGGATGAAAAATAGAACTTCAGGCATTGGATTGTTAGTGAATAAGGATCTCTTAAAAAAGTACCCTAAAATCCTTAAATACTTTAACAAATAGATAATAACTGAACATTTAAAATAGTTAAAAAATTTTGTACTGCTCTTTAAAAATAATAATTTAAGGAGAATAAATGCACACACTCAGTAAGAAAACATTAGCTAATAGGCTAAATGCTAAAAAATCAACAGGGCCTAAGACGGTTCTTGGTAAAAGAAGATCAAGTTTAAACTCAATTACCCATGGGTTAACTTGTGAAAAGAATGTTTCAATTGGTGAAAATAAGAAGGAATTTGAAGAATTAAAGAAAAATGCTTTAAAATCCTTTCCAATATTTGATTTTGCCAGCGAAGCGTATGTTCGAAAAATCATTCATTATGAGTGGTTAACTAGGCGCTATCAAACCATTGAAACTGGTGCTTTTTCAAGAGAAAGCTTAGATTATAACCGAAGCGCAAATCTTTCTATAAAAGATTATTATCTAGATAGCTCTGAATTAACCACTGATGATCAAAAGCTGCTTGTTAGATCAACCGAGCTTCCAAGTGTAGCTTTTATGAGAGATGCTAATGCAGGCAATCTTTTCATGAAATTAAACACAATTGATGGACGGTTATACTCAAGATTAAGAACAGCCATTAAAGATTATCAAAATTATGTAAAATCTAAGGAGAAAAATAATGAAGAAAAATAAAGATCCAAATAAAGTAAGTAACTTTAAAAACACAAAAATAGAATATGAATATTACAGTTCCTTCTGTATGAAAACGAAGCCAAATAATCGTTATTATAATGGAGAACTTAAAAGGCTCACTCAACAAATGAGAGATACTTTTTGTACAGAGGAATTAAAAAAAGAAAATCCTGCACATTACTATTCGATGATGGGTAGAAAGCTTCCTAAGAAGTATCAGAAAAAAGATAGCCCGTTAAACATGCCAGTTAACGCTATTGTGCCCCCTCAATCAAAACTTAGTAAAGAGGAATTAGATGCTCAAATGAAAAAAGAGGCTGAAGAAAGACGTATTAAGGAAGAAGCAGCAAGGGAAAAGCAAAGGAAAGATAAGCTAGAAGAAGAGAGAATTGAGAGGAATAGAGCAGCTGTTTTAAGGGAGAGTAAATATATTGGTTGGACTAATGGTTATGACCAAGGAAGGTGGAGGAGTATCCATTCAGAGGAATATCAGAGTAGATATAAGAAGAAAAAATACGAATATTACTAAAAATAGAGACGGTACATGAAGTTAACAGAGACTACTGTTAAGATAATAACTAATAAATATAGGGATATATAATCTTTTGGAGTTAACATGGTTTATAAATACTAGACTTACTAAGAACTTGCTAGCTTCTTTTTAGGATCATAGAAAGGTTTTTCAACAACGGTTGCCTTAATAATTTTGTCATTCATTTTAACCTCAAGTACTGTTCCAATCTCTGAATTGTTAATTGCAACCATTGCAAGGGCAATGTTTTGTTTTAGTCTTGGTGAATAAACGGCAGATGTAATTTTACCAACAACTTGATTATCTTTTAAGGTTTCCCAAAAGGTAGTGTTAGGTCCAGTTAAAGGCTCACAATTTAAGATCACTCCAACTTGTTTTCTCTTAACACCATCTTTGTTTATTTTTTGTAACGCGTCTTTTCCAATAAAGTTTATATCAGTATCTAAATTAACAAGTCTTCCTAAATTTAGTTCATAAGGGTTCGTATTTATATCAGCATCAGCATGATACGATAACATTCCACCTTCAATACGTCTAATTGATGATGTATGTCCTGGTTTTAATCCGTGAGGTTTGCCAGCTGCCATTATTTTTTCCCAAAGTTCATCTCCCTTAGAGCCATCTCTTAAATATAATTCATAACCTAATTCACTTGACCAACCGGTACGGGACACAATTAAAGGAATACCGTCTAAATCTAATTCACGTAACCAATAATATTTAAGATCATTAATACTTTCACCAAATAAAGCCTCCATAATTTTTCCAGAGTTTGGTCCTTGCAATTGAAGAGGGGAGACATCGGGCTCAATAATTTTAACATCAAGACCTGAATTGATTGCAACGCCTTGTGCCCATAATAAAATATCACTATCTGCAAGAGATAACCAATAATGGTTTTCTTTTAATCTTAATAAAACTGGATCGTTTAAAATTCCACCATCATTGTTTACAATTAAAACATATTTGCATTGACCAATAGAAAGCTTTGATAAATCTCGAGGGGTTAACAGTTGAATAAATTTTGTAGCATCGGGTCCAGTTATTTCTACTTGTCGCTCTACTGCAACATCACATAAAATTGCTTCATTGACTAAATTCCAAAAGTTTTGTTCAGGAGAACCAAAGTCACGAGGAATGTACATGTGATTGTAAACTGAA
>Ga0206129_10007274_pt1 | contig 10950 bp, 10 predicted proteins | sample Helgoland_Spring_8_FD_148616 | JGI IMG/M metagenome (GOLD analysis project Ga0206129, IMG submission 148616) | Pelagic subsurface seawater microbial communities from Kabeltonne, Helgoland, North Sea - Helgoland_Spring_Bloom_20160502_2 | ecosystem: Environmental > Aquatic > Marine > Epipelagic ...
GCGTCATCCGCCAACACTATTCGATCTTGATTGGCGACCACAACATGCGAACCAATACCACTCACTTCGGTTAGCGCGTCCACGCTTGCAAAGTCGCCAAACTGCTCGCGATAATCTACGATGGCTTGAGCACGCATCCGCCCGACCCCTTTCAAGCCTTGCGCAAGCTCATGCACCGCTGCCGTATTGATATTGATTTTTCCATCCGGCAGAGCGTTGCTGGCTTGACTGAAAAGCAGCGCGGCAAAAGCGATCACCCACCCCACACACAGCTTAGATAATATAGACATAAAGACCCTCGTATAATCTCGTTGAAAGGATCTTAAGTTTACTCGAGCAACCAAAAAGGAACTGTCGGTCGCAGGCATCAACAGCGCTAAGCATTCGACTCACCGCCATGTGGGTATTCATTTAATCGAGGGGGCAATTTCGCCCCTACAGCGCGCCAGGTCGGCGTTCGCTTTTTCGAGGTCACGCCTTAGTTGACGCTCCCGGAACCGGTATTTTCCACTCACCCACAACAAGGTCAAGGCGCCAAAAAACAAACCCAGTAAAAAGGCGGCCAACAACCACCAAAACATCGACAATGCAAAGGGCGTTTGCCATAGCGCAAACGACAAGGTCAGTTCTTGCTGGTTCACGGCCACCGCCGCCAGCACAAACACCATCAACACAGAACAAAGCCCTAGGAACCACTTAAACCCATTCATGCAAAAAATCTTAAACCGAATTTAACATTATGTCCCGCCCTGCGATGGCCTGCGGACAACACGCGCGGGAGTAGGTTGCTTTCGCTGCTATCAGCGCTCCTGTGACAACCCAAGGTTCACCCTATCTCGAAGGTCTTTCCCGGGCTTAAAATGCGGGACGTGTTTACCCGCCAAACCAACTGATTCTCCCGTTTTGGGATTACGGCCTATCCGAGGCGCACGGTAGTGTAGAGAAAAACTACCGAACCCCCGAATTTCTATCCGATTGCCACTGGCCAAGGCGTGTGACATCTGCTCAATCATGGTCTTCACCGCTAATTCAACATCCTTGCTGGTCAAAGCGGAACTCGAGACCTCAGTTTGTGCTGCCACAATCCGGTCTATGAGTTCCGATTTGGTTACGCTGTCACAGCGCATCAACAAGAGTACCTATCTGCACAAGAACAAAGCCTAATCACTTTGCTGATCCATCTGAGCCTTGATCAAGTCACCCAGCGTTGCCGCTCCGGGTCTATCCGTCTCCGATCTCTGATGCTCACGAACAGCCTGGCGTTCTTCTTCAATGTCTTTGGCTTTGATTGACAACCCAATGGTGCGGTTTTTACGATCAACGCTGACAATTTTCACCTCTATCTCATCGCCAACATTCAGCAGGCTTCGAGCGTCTTCAACGCGTTCCACAGAAATTTCGGAGGCTTTTAAAGTACCGCTAACTTCTTCTGCAAGCTCAATCACCACCTCTTTGGGCTCTACTTCGGTAATTGTGCCTGTGACGATGCTACCTCGGTCATTAACCGCGGTAAAATCGGAGAAGGGATCTTGATCCAACTGTTTGATACCCAGCGAAATCCTTTCTCTTTCGGGATCAACCGAAAGAATCAACGTCTCCAGTTCCTCTCCCTTGGAGTATCGACGCACGGCAGTTTCACCCTGTTCGTTCCAGGAAATATCCGACAAGTGCACCAGTCCGTCTATGCCACCATCCAAACCGATAAAGATGCCAAAATCGGTAATCGACTTGATGTTACCGGAGATACGATCACCTTTGGCATGGTGTACGCTGAACTCTTCCCAAGGATTGGGTCTGCACTGCTTGATACCTAAAGAAATGCGACGGCGATCTTCATCAATGTCCAATACCATCACTTCACACTGATCCCCTACGGTGACCACTTTAGAGGGATGAATATTCTTATTGGTCCAGTCCATTTCGGAAACGTGAACCAAGCCTTCAACGCCTTCTTCGATTTCAGCAAAACAACCGTAGTCGGTCAGATTCGTCACCGTCGCCAGAACGCGTGAGCCTTCTGGATAACGACGTACAATGTTCAACCACGGATCATCAAGCTAACGCGATTCTTCTCGCGATCGAATTTCAGGATGCGGACATTGACTTCATCACCCACATTGACCATCTCTGAGGGGTGGCGGATACGCTTCCAAGCCATGTCGGTGATGTGCAACAGGCCATCGATACCACCAAGATCAACAAACGCACCGTAATCGGTGAGGTTTTTGACGATACCTTTGACGTCTTGACCTTCCTGCATGGAAGCCAACAATGCCTCACGCTCGTGACTGTTCTCTTCTTCCAATACCGCTCGACGTGAAACAACCACGTTATTTCTCTTTTGATCGAGCTTGATAACTTTAAATTCGAGGGGTTTGCCTTCTAGGTGCGCGGTTTCGCGCAGCGGTCGGATATCAACCAGTGAGCCGGGCAAAAACGCTCGGATATCGTTAATGTCTACGGTAAATCCACCTTTGACTTTTCCGTTGATGATACCAATCACCACTTCGCTACCTTCGTGAGCACCTTCCAGTAACTGCCACGATTCTGCGCGGCGCGCTTTTTCTCGGGAAAGGCGGGTTTCACCCCAACCATCGTCGACGACCTCCATGGCCACCTTGACCTGGTCACCGATAGACAGATTGCACTGTCCTTGCTCGTTTAAAAATTGGCTTTTAGGAATAACGCCTTCAGATTTCAGACCTGCGTGGACCACCACCCAGTCATCGTCTATGTCAACCACCGTGCCGGTAACGATAGACCCAGGGGCCATCTCGATGGATTGTAAACTTTCTTCAAAAAGGTCGGCAAAAGATTCGCTCATAAATTTTGCGCCCCTTGTGCCCGTGGCGTAGCCCGGGTGACAACAAGCGGTGCACTCCATTGGTTAGTTAATATTAGATGCAGTAGCTACTGAACAAGGTTTAAACCGCGTTTGCTGACCTCGGCCATCACCTCTTCCAGTACAAGTTCTATTGACATTGAAGTGCTGTCGACGACCAGTGCGTCTCTAGCGGGCTTCAACGGTGCCACTGCACGTTCTCGATCCCGTGCGTCACGTTCTTGGATCTGCTCGAGAAGGCCGCGCAAACTAACACTTAAGCCTTTGTTTTTCAACTGTTTATAGCGGCGCTCAGCGCGCTCTTGCGCGCTTGCATCCAAGAAAAATTTAAGTGCGGCATCGGGAAACACAACAGTCCCCATATCACGACCATCCGCAATCAGCCCGGGTGCCTGTAGAAAACTGCGCTGCAGTCCAAGCACGGCATCGCGAACCGCCGGCCAATGCGCCACCCGAGAGGCATTAACGCCAGCATCTTCGGTGCGAATCTCCTCCGTCATGTTCAGCCCCTCGACCCATACGGCTGTGCCAACAAAACGAATATCCAAAACCTGAGCCAAATCAGCCACCGCGGTTTCGTCATCAAAATTGATTCCACGAGAAAGACACTGAGCACCAATGATCCGGTATAACGCGCCAGAATCCAACAAAGACCAGCCCAACCTATCCGCAAGCGCTCTGGCTAGTGTCCCTTTACCGGAGCCGCTGGGGCCATCTATGGTAATCACCGGGATGCTGTTCGAATTCATTTATCTGCGCCCGGATGCAAAGACTCGCTCGCAGCAGAAATCCGCCGACCGGCAGCATCACGCAATAAACGAAGACCAGCGTCACGATCATCATTAACCAGTGCCTCGATTAGACGTTTAAAATTGCTCTCGAAGTGCCCAGCAGCACCCAGCACCTGGTCTTTATTAAGACTCAAAATCTGCCACCAAAGATCGGGGTTCGCCCCAGCAATGCGCGTGAAATCGCGAAAACCGCCGCCCCCAAAAGCCATCTGTTGGTCCTCGACTTGAAGCATAAAAGCATAAGAGAGTAAATGCGGCAGGTGACTGGTCACAGCAAGTACTTCATCGTGTTCTGCTGGCGTCAACTCGATCACCGAAGCACCCACATCGCACCAAGCATCCCTGACCAATTGTTTAGCTGCCGGCGCCGTATTTTCGAGCGGCGTAATGATCACTGTAGCGCCCTCAAACAAAGCAGCCTGTGCAGCCTTAGGTCCACTCAGCTCAGAGCCTGCGATTGGATGTGCGGGCACAAACTGCGCGGGCACCCCCTCCTTATGATCTTCCAGAGCTTGAATAATCGGCTCTTTAACGCTGCCCACATCAAAGATGACGCCGCCGTGTCCTCTTAAGTCCGATACACATTGCGCAATTTGGGTCGCGCTCGTGCAAACCGCAATGAGATCTGCATCAGCAGGTACCCGCGGCATAATTTCGTCAACCAACCCAGCCCGTAATGCAGATTGCGCCGCGTTCGAGTCGGCGTCTATACCAACAATTGAACCCGCGAATTGTGAAGCTCGCCAGGCTGCCGCTAAAGACCCACCAATTAAACCCACACCCAAGATGGCAATTTTTTGAACCCGCATAGACCTGCTCGCTAACCTATGACGCCGGCTAAAGCTTCTAAAAAACGGTTATTTTCAGCAGGTAATCCAATGCTCACGCGCAAGTGGCGCGGCAAGCCGTAAACGGCAATTGGGCGGACAATCACTCCTTGGCGCAACAGCCCCTCATAGATCGAGGCCGCATCTTGCTTAAATTCAACGCTGACAAAATTGCCCAAAGAAGGAATATAACTTAGCCCCAAGGCATCTAGCCCAGCGGTCATCTGCTGCATACCTTCGCGGTTCATGGCGACACTGGCGGCGACATATTCATCGTCATCCAGAGCCGCCGCCGCACCCGCCAGAGCAATACTGCTCAAATTAAACGGCTGGCGTGCTCTGTTTAACATGTCCGCAAATATAGGACTTGATATACCGTAACCCACCCGCAGTGATGCAAGCCCGTAAATCTTAGAAAAAGTGCGCGTCACGATTAAATTCGAGTAATTTTCCAGCAGTTCTAACGCACGCGGGTAGTTGGGCAGCTCTGAATACTCCGCGTAGGCTTCATCCAACACAACCCAAACGCTGCTGGGCACCTGGTCTAAAAATGCCACCAACTCATCGTGCTCAACCCACGTGCCCGTCGGATTATTCGGATTAGCCAAAAAAATCACGCGGGTACGGTCGGTGATCGCAGCCGCCATCGCCTCTAAATCTGCACCGTAGTTTTTAGCGGGCACCTCAATCAAACGGCCGCCGGCACTTGTCACCGCCAAGCGGTAAACAACAAAACTATGCTCTGCCACCACCGCCTCATATCCAGGCTCAATCGCAACACGCGCGACCAGATCTAAAACATCGTTTGAGCCATTTCCCAGGGTCAACTGTTGCGATTGAACACCCAAATGTTTTTCAAGCGCACGCTTTAGGACAAATCCGTTGCCATCCGGATATCGAGACAACGACGCCAACTCACCTGCAATCGCCTCTCGCACCCCCACACCTGGACTCATTGGGTTCTCGTTGCTGGCCAGCTTTACGATATCGGTCAACCCTAATTCGCGGGCCACTTCCTCAATCGGCTTGCCCGGCTGGTAGGGCTGCAGGCTGGCAATCCCTGAGTGAACGTTTTGCAGTGCAGAGCGATTCATGCATATCTTCCTAATTTGAGTTAACCGATGGATTTAGGATAGGAACCCAAAGGACGCACTTCAAAAGCTACCTCTTGAATGGCGTCCATTACCCGCTTCGCATTGGCATCATTTAGGTGACCGTCAAAATCGATGAAAAAAACATATGACCAGTCTCCTGATCGCGCAGGCCGCGTTTCAATGCGGGTCAGACTGATCCCTTGGTGATCGAAAGGGGTCAAAACGCGCAATAAAGCACCGGGCTCATTACGCACCGAGACTAAAATCGATGTTTTATCCGCGCCGCTGGACCCAACCTCTTGATTCCCTAACACCAAAAACCGAGTTTTATTATCGGGCTGATCTTCAATTCGAGTAGAGAGCACCCTCAAATCATAATGATCAGCAGCGACTTCACCCGCAATCGCAGCCACATCAACTTGGTCTTTCGCAAGCCTTGCGGCTTCCGCATTGCTGGCCACAGCCACTCGCGGAACACCAGGATAGTGGCGGTCTAACCAACCCCGACACTGCGCCAAACTCTGCGCATGCGAGAAGATTTTGGTGACCTCACGGGAACTCTCGCGGTGTCTCAAAAACGCATGATGTATCGGCAATTCCACTTCCGCACATATTTTCACGCGAGAAGTTAGAAAGCAGTCTAACGTTTGATTCACCATGCCTTCAGTAGAATTCTCTACCGGGACCACCCCATAGTGCACCGACCGCCCTTCCACCTCCCTGAATACCTCATCAATCGAGGCCAGCGGACGGGTGGTTGCAAAGTGCCCAAATTGTTTGATCGCCGCCGCTTCGGTATAGGTTCCTTCCGGCCCGAAGTAAGCCACAGTTAAAGGCTGTTCTAAATTGAGACAGCACGAGATCACTTCGCGGAACAGACGAGTCACGTCCTGATCTGGCAACGGGCCTTTGTTTTGCGCCATGAGTGACAGCAATATTTGAGCCTCTCGCTCCGGACGATAGAACACCGGCGGATCTTCGGAGCTGCGGCCTTTCTTGATTTCACCGACATCTAGCGCGCACTGCGCTCGCTCATTCAACAAGCCGAGCAAACTGCGGTCTATCTCATCGATACGATCCCGCAAAGGCTGGAGCTTGCTGTCATCCGTGCTCATGCTCAAACTCGTTCATAAATGAAATTAACGCGTCCACCGCGGCCTCTGGCACCGCATTATAGAGACTTGCCCGCATACCGCCCACGCTACGATGCCCCTTCAGGCCAGACAACCCGATCGCTTCAGCCCCAGAGACAAACAGTTTATCTAACTCTGGCTTGGGCATTGTAAACGGCACATTCATCGTCGAGCGCACCGACGCTTCCACCGGCGACTGATAAAAATCGCTCGCATCGATGGTGTCATAAAGTTTCGCGGCTTTTCGCTCATTGATCTCGTTAATTCCCGGCAAACCGCCGAGATTTTTAAGCCACTCAAAAACCAGGCCCGCCAGATACCAAGCAAAAGTAGGCGGAGTATTGGACATTGAATCGGCGCCAGCCTGTACGGCAAAATCGAGGGTCCCCGGCGTTTCAACACGGGCTGAGCCACATAAATCCTTGCGCACAACCACCAGTGTCAAACCAGCAGGACCAATATTTTTCTGCGCGCCGCCGTAAATCACAGCGAAACGATCCACGTCCACTGGGCGCGACAAGAAATCTGATGACATATCCGCAACCAGCGGAACCGACACGTTGGGAAACTGCTTAAACTGCACCCCACCAATGGTTTCATTAGAACAAATATGCAGATACCGAGCGTTATTGCCATGCCGCCATTGCGCAACGTCCGGTATCGAGCTGTAGTTGCCAGATTTCCCGCTGGCCACCACGTTCACATGACAATATTTTGCCGCCTCTTTGACAGCCTTTGAAGACCAGGCACCGGTGTCGAGGTAATCGACCGTATCCCCCACCTGAGTAAGATTCAAAGGAATCGAAGCAAACTGAGTGGTCGCCCCACCCTGCAGGAACAGCACATGGTAATTATCACTGACACCCAGCAGATCCCGGAAATCGGCCTCAGCACGCGACGCAATGCCAACGAAGACATCACTGCGATGACTCATTTCCATGACCGACATGCCAGTGCTTTGATAATCTAAAAGCTCAGCTTGTGCCTGTTCAAGAACCTCCTGAGGTAACGCCGAGGGACCGGCGGAAAAGTTAAAAATTCTCGCCAAAAGTATGCTCTCCCTTATTCAACTGCGGTTAATCGGTCTCATCTGAGGCTTCATCGCCGTTGTCCGCATCGGCGCCTGGGTCACTGATGTCCTCTTGTTCAGCGATGCGGGCAACACTGTTGACCAATTCGCCTTCTTTCACATTGATTAGCCGCACACCCTGAGTGTTGCGACTGAGTTCGGAGACCTCGTCCGCGGCGGTACGTACCAATGTTCCCATGGTACTAATCAACATCAGCTCGTCGCCGCCAAAAACCTGCACGGCGCCGACCATCTGGCCGTTTCGGCTGCTTGACTGCATCGCAATAACCCCTTGACCGCCACGCCCTTTAACAGGGAAATCATTGACCGGGGTACGCTTGCCGTAACCATTTTCACTGGCCGTCAAAACATACCCGTTCTCAGCCGGAATGATCAAAGAAATGAGTTTTTGCTCTGCAGTGAGACGGATTCCCCGCACGCCTTTGGCTGTACGACCCATCGCGCGCACATCCGATTCCTTGAACCGCGCGGCCTTGCCGGCACTGGAACACAACAAAACGTCAGAAGAGCCGGTAGTGATTGCCACACCCACTAAGGTATTGCCTTCTTCTAGATCCACTGCAATTAATCCACTGCTGCGAGGTCGAGAAAACTGTTCCAGTGGGGTTTTCTTGACGGTTCCGTTAGTTGTCGCCATGAACACGAAGTGGTCGTTATCGAATGTTTTGATTGGCAATAGCGCAGTAATTCGCTCTTGCGCTGAAAGCGGCAGAATATTTATGATCGGCCGGCCCTTGGCGCCTCGACTGCCCTGCGGGATTTGGAACGATTTAATCCAGTAGACTTTGCCCAGATCCGAGAAACACAGCAAAGTGTCGTGGCTATTCGCAATCACCAGGTGCTCGACAAAGTCTTCGTCTTTGACCGACAACGCGGCCTTACCACGTCCTCCGCGACGTTGCGCCTGATAAGCATCCAACGGCTGAGTTTTCGCATAGCCCTGGTGCGAAACCGTCACCACCAACTCTTCCTCTGTGATCAAGTCTTCAACCGACAAGTCTTGATGACTGGCAACAATCTCGGTTCGGCGTTCATCACCATAACTGTCGCGAACGTCGGTTAGTTCGTCACGAATGACCGACAACAAACGGGCATGAGAATCTAAAATATCCAGCAAGTCAGCAATTTCATCCAAGACCCCTTTATAGTCTTCCATGAGCTTGTCTTGCTCCATCGCCGTCAAGCGATGCAAGCGAATTTCGAGAATAGCCTGTGCTTGTTCGGCCGTCAGGCGATACAAACCATCCGTAAAGCCATAATCCGAGCTCAGCCCATCCGGCCGGCAAGCATCTGACCCCACCTCTTCCAATAAATCAAAAAGCGCAGCAGCCGACCAGCGGCGCTCAATCAATGCATCTCGCGCCTGAGCTGCAGATGCTGAACCTTTGATCAACTCAATGACGGCGTCGATATTGGACAGAGCAACCGCTTGCCCCTCCAAAATATGCCCCCGCTGACGCGCACGGCGCAACAAATAAAGCGTGCGACGGGTGACAACTTCTTTACGGTGCTGAAGGAATGCCGCCAGCATTTCTTTCAGGTTCAGCAACTTTGGCTGACCGTCAACCAACGCGACACAATTGATACCGAAAACCGATTGCAGCTGTGTCTGGCTGTACAGATTGTTCAGAATGACTTCTCCTGAGTCACCCCGGCGCACCTCGATCACTACGCGTAAGCCATCTTTGTCCGACTCATCGCGCAATTCGCTGATTCCCTCGATTTTTTTGTCTTTAACCAGTTCAGCAATTTTCTCTATCAGCTTCGACTTATTGAGCTGATAAGGAATTTCCGAGATAACAATTCGCTCCCGTCCTTTATTGTCCTCAACCTCAGCTCGCGCTCTCACATAGATGCGCCCGCGGCCGGTGCGATAGGCCTGTACAATGCCTGCTCGGCCGTTAATGATCCCCGCGGTGGGAAAATCAGGCCCCGTGATGTGTTGCATTAGGTCGTCAATAGAAAGTTCGCCATCATCTAGCAAAGCCAAGCACGCGTTCACCACCTCGGTAAGATTATGCGGCGGGATATTCGTGGCCATACCAACGGCAATCCCTGAACTGCCGTTCACTAATAAATTTGGCAGCCGGGTCGGCAGTACGTCAGGCATTGTCAGCGTATCGTCATAATTGGCGACGAAATTGACGGTATCTTTATCCAAATCCGCCAGCAATTCGGACGCTATTTTAGACATTCTGACTTCGGTGTAGCGCATGGCCGCCGGCGGGTCGCCGTCAATCGAGCCAAAGTTGCCTTGACCGTCCACCAGCATATAACGCAGCGAAAAATCTTGCGCCATTCGCACCACAGTGTCGTACACAGCGCTATCGCCATGCGGGTGATATTTACCAATCACCTCACCAACCACGCGGGCAGACTTAACATAAGGCCGGTTAAACGTATTGTTGAGTTCGCTCATCGCAAACAAAACGCGTTTATGTACCGGTTTGAGTCCGTCTCTCACATCGGGCAAAGCGCGACCCACAATCACGCTCATGGCGTAATCCAAGTAGGACTGACGCAACTCGTCTTCGATGTTGACGGGCAGAATATCTCTGTTGTCTTCGGAACCTATTTCGGACATAGAAAACTAGCGCAATAAAAGCCCAAATGTTAACACGATTTAGACCGTTGTACCGCTATACTGACGTCATGAATAAATGCGATCTTATAGTCAACGCTGCCTGGATTTTACCGGTTGCACCGGTGAACACGGTATTGACCCACCACAGCCTGGCCATCAGCGGCAACGTCATAACCGCGATCGGGCCTAAAACAGAGATACAAGCCACTTATCACCCGCAGCAAACCATCAATCTGGACAACCATATCGTCATGCCCGGCTTGATCAACGCGCACGGACACGCCGCAATGTCTCTACTGCGTGGTGCCGGCGAGGACCAACCTCTGGAAGTTTGGCTAAACGATACGGTCTGGCCCATGGAAGCAGCCCTGATGAGCCCTGATTTTGTACGTCTGGGCACGGAACTGAGCGTAGCCGAAATGCTAGCCAGCGGCACAACCACATTTTCCGACATGTATTTTTACCCAGAGGTGGTGGCCAATGTCTGCGCCGAACAAGGGATTCGGGCCCAACTGGCATTTCCGCTAATCGAGTTCAGCAACCCCTGGAGCACAGACGTCAATGACGCGCTGCACAAAGGCTTGGAGCT
>Ga0206129_10007280_pt1 | contig 10947 bp, 11 predicted proteins | sample Helgoland_Spring_8_FD_148616 | JGI IMG/M metagenome (GOLD analysis project Ga0206129, IMG submission 148616) | Pelagic subsurface seawater microbial communities from Kabeltonne, Helgoland, North Sea - Helgoland_Spring_Bloom_20160502_2 | ecosystem: Environmental > Aquatic > Marine > Epipelagic ...
CGCCGTACCTCGCCGCCTTCGTCGGGAAAACAGCCTCCCAGGCTGTTTTCTGATCCTCCTCAGCCTGGATCGGACATTCGCCGCGCAAAGCTTCGAGCGCGACCTTCGCCTTGAACTCACCCGTAAAACGGCGACGCTTCGCCATACTCTGTTCCTCCAATGCTCGGCGGAACACACCTTAAGACCTTGTCCAACTTTTCAGGACCAGCTCTGGGTCACGTCACCATAATTTAGTAGACCTTTGGTTCGCTATGAGAAGCACAGTCGATGCCTCTCCTGGGCATCGCACCGCACCGATCCCGCGATGCGAATGGCGGGAAGTTGACTTGTCTCGGAGGGAAATCGGCCCCATCCTGTTTGGACAACCGAACGGGAGGATTTTTCGCATGAGACGTTTGTTCACCGCCGCCGCCTGCCTGCTGGTCTGCACGGGCACCGCCTCGGCCGAGATGGTGCGGATGGAGAGTCCGCACACTGTCGCGGCCACCATGGACCGGCTGGCGACAGCCGTGGAAGGCGCCGGCGCCAAGGTCTTCGTCCGCATCGACCACCAGGCCGGCGCGAAAAGTGTCGGCGTGGATCTGCCGGCGTCGACCCTGATGCTGTTCGGCAGCCCGAAAATCGGCGCAGGGATCATGCAGGACAGCATCACCATTGGCCTCGACCTGCCGCTGCGGGCGTTGGCCTATGAGGAGAACGGCAAGGTTTGGCTGGCCTATCCAGACCCGGTGGAAATGGCCGCCCGGCATGGCGTCGCTGCCGATCATCCGGTGCTGCAGAAGATCGAGGGAGCCCTCGCCAAGCTGTCCGGCAAGGCTGTATCCCCCTGACCGTTCGAACGGGGGCCGCCGGCCAACTTGCCGGCGTGACATGGGCGGAGTTTCAGGGCAGGGTAAGGCAACCAGTAACCCCCGCCAGTGGTTCGGTGCCGACGGATGGTAGCCATCCGTTGGCTGAATCGAACCACCCGACTATTGAAATAGTGGGCCGATTCACGAAGCATTTGCCGCAGCAAGCGTTTCGATCGGACCATTAGGGAACCGCCCCATGCCCCGCGCCCCCTCCACCCACGGTGTCGAGATTGAATACGTGACCTATGGCCCGGACGACGGTCCGCCGTTGCTGCTGGTCGGCGGCCTGGGTGTGCAGATTCCGTCCTGGTCGGAGAAGCTGGTGCAGGAATTGGCCGGCCGCGGTTTCCGCGTCATCGCCTACGACAATCGCGATTGCGGCCTCTCCACCTCGTTCGACGACTGGGGGCCGGCGGATATCGGCAAGGCATTCAAGCAGGCCCGCGGCAAGGAAACCGTGGACGCCCCCTACAAGCTGGAGGACATGGCGGACGATGGTGCAGCGGTGCTGGACCATTTGGGCATCCGACAGGCCCATATCGTCGGTAGTTCCAACGGCGGCGCCATCGCCCAGATCTTCGCCTATCGCCACCGCGACAAAACCGCAACCCTGGTTTCGATCATGGCGACCAGCGGCCGCCGCGGCCTGCCGCGCCCGTCGGAAAAGGCGAACGAATGGCTCGGCAAGCCGAAAAACCCTGCCGGCACGCGCGAGGGCGCCATGGAAGACGCGCTGCTGGCGGCGGCGGTGCTGGGCTCCCCCGGCTTCCCCCGCAACGAGGAGGCTGTCAAGGCCAAGGCTGCCATGCTCTATGACCGCGCTTTCAACGCGGCGGGCGCCTCCCGCCATCTGCTGGCCAGCATCGCCAGCGCGGATGGCCGGGTCGAGCATCTCTCCAGCATCACGGCGCCGACCCTGGTGATTCACGGCAAGGAGGACCCGCTGGTGCCGGTCGGCGCCGGCCAGGACCTGGCGGACACCGTGCCGGGCGCCGACATGCTGGTGATCGCCGGCATGGCGCACGACTATCCGGATGCGGTCTGCGGCCGCATTGCCAGCGCCGTCGCCGCCAATGCGGCGCGGGCTGGCTGACCCCTCCCCGCAACCGGGTCCCTTCCTCGGGGCTGGCGCTCTGTCGTGCCGAGCAACAATTGGCGTGCTCACACGCTGGCAAACAGTCCCCTTGCCTGTTCCGCAAGCGGCCCGAGAGTTCAAAAGGACACGGCGCTCTTGTAGATGGCGACGACTTCTTCACGCGTCGCGACAAACCATTCTGCCCCTGCACCATCGACCTTGCGCTGCCTCAAACGCAGAATTCCATGCAGCACTCGTTCAAGGGCATGGCAGTCATGAGTGGCAATCCTGACCTTCAGAACCGGACGGTCCGGCGTTGCTGTGCTGATTTGAGCAGCGATACGCGCCACGACATCTCCTGTGGTACACCCAATTTTCAGGCGGTCGGGAGCACAGGCATAGCCGTAACAATAGACCCACTCATGACCCTGTCCCAAGCCCAATACGTCGGAAATGTCGACGGTCTCGGCAAGCGCGTTTATCAGGGTATCGGCATCGTCTTCGGAACCGCGCGATGCGCTTGCATCGGCAGGTGCCCGCTCGCGAACCGGGGCCGGCACGTCCTCTCCCTGGGTGACATCCGTCTCTGAAAAGCCAGACAGGGGCGCGTCGGCCAGAACTTCGGCCATGAGTTGGATCGCACGTTGCCGTTTTTGTTCCTCGTCGGATGAGTAAAAAATCGCGCGGGCACGGCTGAATTTGGCACGCTGGCCGGCCAGTTTGTTTGCCATCGCGGGACCCTTTCAAGCGCTTCCAACCGTTGGCTGCGACTCCGATCTGTCGTTCGTGAGCGCCAAGGTGTAAATTCACCCCATCGATCGCTCGACTGCAAGCAACAAAGGAAACCCCACACCATGAACGATCTCTCCGGCAAGGTGGCGCTGATCACCGGCGCCTCACGCGGGATTGGCGGCAAGACCGCCGAACTGATGGTCAAGGCCGGCGCCAAGGTCATCATCGCCGACGTGCTCGATGACGCTGGCAAGGCACTGGCCGAAAGCCTCGGCGGCGCCGCGGCCTACACCCATCTGGACGTGACGAAAGAAGACGACTGGCGCGCAGCGGTCGATCTGGCCGAGACGAAGTTCGGCGGGCTCGATATTCTCTGCAACAATGCGGGCGTGTTCACCGGCCTTGGCATTGACGAGGCGACGCTGGACGACTGGAACAAGCTGGTGGCCGTCAACATGACCGGCGTCTTCCTCGGCACCAAACTCTGCGGCGATGCGCTGGCCGCCCGTGGCGAGCAAAGCAAGCATGGCTCGGCCATCGTCAATACCTCGTCGATTGCCGGCCTGGTGGGGTCACAGCTCGACCCACTCTATTCCATGACCAAGGGCGGCGTGGCGCTGTTCACCAAGTCGACAGCGCTCTTTTTCAGCCGCAAGGGCCAGCGGGTGCGTTGCAACTCGATCCATCCGGGCGTGATCGACACCGATATGGGCGCCCAGACCTTCGTTTCGCGCGCCCAGAAACAGGGGCTGAACGATCCGACGAAAGCGAAGGAGTTTTCCGCGAAAATGCATCCGATCGGCCGCCTGGGCGTGGCGGAGGATATTGCCAACGGCATCGTCTTTCTGGCCAGTGACGATGCCGGCTTTATGACCGGCGCCGGCCTGGTTGTCGACGGCGGTATCACCGCGCAATAGCCGTTTCCTCGAACCGCTCGAAAGGGCAGGCCTTCCATGCTGAAAATCCACCATGCACCGAACTCCCGCTCGATCCGCGCCGTCTGGCTCTGCGAGGAGTTGGGCCTGCCCTACGAGCTTCAGGTCTATAAACTCGGCGACCCGGCCATGCGCTCGCCGGACTATCTGAAAACCCACCCGCTGGGGCGCGTACCGGCGCTGGAGGATGACGGCGTCACCGTCTTCGAAAGTGGCGCCATCGTCGAATACGTCCTCGCCCGCCATGGCAACGGGCGCCTGCGGCCGGCAGTCGACAGCCCGGATTTTCCGGCCTATCTGCAATGGCTGCATTATTCCGAGGGCATGCTGATGCCACAGGTCAACGTCATCATGGTCGAGACGTTTTTCCTGCCGCCGGAGCGCCGTAACGACGAGAACGTCGCCCGCGCCATCAAGCTCCTCACCCGCATGCTGACCGCTGTCGAGGCGCATCTGGCCGGGGGACGCGACTATCTGGCCGGCGATTTCTCCGGCGCGGACATCATGACCGGCCATGCCTGCATTGTTGCCAAACGCCTGAACGCCGATCTCTCCGACAAGCCGAACGTCCAGGCATATGTGGAGCGGCTGACGGCGCGCTCGGCCTATCGGCGGGCGGTGGCGGTTGCCTGAGGAACCGGCTTCCGGCCCTCGGAAAGGAGATACCATGGATACGATCCTGTTGCCGTTTCGGCGCTATTTCGAGTTTTCCGGCCGCTCGCGCCGCCAGGAACTCGGTGTTTTCGTGCTGTTGAATCTCGCAGTGTCCATCGTGGCGACCGGCGCCGACATCCAACTGGGCCTGATCGGCCTGGGAGGCGAAGTGGGCCTGTTGGGTGGTCTTTGGGGACTGTTCATCGTCATTCCCGGCATCGCGCTCGGCGTCCGGCGGCTGCACGACGTGAATGCGAGCGGCTGGTGGTACCTCTTGGCCATCTTGCCACTCGTCAATCTGGGTCTGTTGCTGTTCCTGCTGCTGAAGCCGGGCACGGACGGGCCGAACCGCTTCGGCGACGACCCCAAGGCAGGGCCGATCTGAGCGTCGCCGCCAATGGCGGGTTTCAGCGCCCGCGCCCTCCCAACCGGCGCATCTCGGCAAGCCAGCCCTCGCGTGTGCGCTCGCTGGCTTGGCCGACCATACCGTAGAGCGATTCGCGCACCGGGCTGACGCCACAGAATTTCAGCACGTTGCGCTCCAGGCTTTTCAGGCTGTGGGCGCCGAACCACCAACGGTAGGCAAGGGCCGGCATGCCCATGGTCACCACCACCCGTGCCGAGCGGCCTTTCAGGCGCCCGCTGGGCCAGCGGCCGGAATAGTCCATGGCAAAATCCGGCCGCAACGCCTGCTCCAGCAATGCTTTCAGCGCCGCCGGCATGGTGCCGAGCCAGAGCGGGTAGACCAAAACCCAGTGCTCCGCCCAGCCGATGGCTTCCTGGGCCTGGATCGCGGCCGGCGGCGGCGTGCTTTCCTGAAACGCACCTTCGGAGCGCAGCAGCGGCAATTCCATGTCCGCAACGCAGAGGCTCTGCACCTCATGCCCCGCATCGCGTGCGCCGTCCGCATAGGCAGCGGCGAGCGCATGGCAGAGACGGCTGTGGGATGGGTCGGGGTGGCCATCAAGAACGAAAATGCGCATGATACAGCGTCCTCCACTCGCTCGGCTCTCTGTCCTTATATTGGATCGTGAACGCTCCTGCCCAGGGGGCAAGGGCCGGGTCAGTATGTTCGGCCCGGAGAGCCCGCCACGCACGCCCGGCCGGTTCTGTCGACAGCGCCGAAGCGCGCTCAGCCGTCGCTGCTGGACCGGCGATTTGCGCGCGCAGGGCAACGAGGCTCTTGCGCTTCCCAAAATCTGCGTTAGGTTTAGGAGATGCGAGCAATGCGGCCGTTACACGCATTGGCGGCGCGTCATTTCTTGGAACCCTGATTTGCAACCTACCCCGCAGTCCGGCCTGTCGCCGGCGGTGCGGGCCGAACGAATGGAGATGCCTCATAGCACGTGGATCTAACATGGCTCCGCCAGTGAAGGACGGGCCACGTGTCAATACCGACATCACGGCGCGCTTGGTCCGCCTGGTCGATGCTGAAGGAAACATGGCCGGCGTATACAAGGTGGACGACGCCTTGAGAGAAGCCGCGCGCGTTGGCCTCGACCTGGTCGAAGTCTCGCCGAACGCCGAGCCGCCGGTCTGCAAAATCCTGGATTACGGCCGCTTCAAATACGAGGCTCAGAAGAAAAAGAACGAGGCTCGCAAAAAGCAGAAAGTGATCGAGGTCAAGGAGATCAAGCTCCGCCCGGCCATCGACCAGCACGACTATGACGTGAAGATGAAGGCTGTGCGCAAATTCCTGGACGAAGGCGACAAGGTCAAGGTGACCCTGCGCTTCCGTGGCCGCGAAATGGCCCACCAGGATCTGGGCGCCAAGGTGCTGGAACGGGTGCGCGAAGAATTCGCCGAAGAGGTGAAGATCGAGCAATCGCCCCGCATGGAAGGCCGGCAAATGGTCATGGTGATGGCGCCGCGCTAATGGTCTGATCGAAACGCTTGCTACGGCAAGCGCTTCGTGAATCGGCCCGCTAAGTTAACGAGTTAGCGGTGCGATTTAGCAACCGAGTGGGTGCCATTCGTTGCGATTGAGCCATTAGAGCAGCGCCGGCCTTGCCGCAAACGAAAAGAGGAAGCGCCGGCCGGTGCTTCCTCTTTTTTTGTCCGCTTTTTTGTCCGCAGAGGGATGGCTTGTTGTGGGCCGCCGTTCCGGTCAACCGCCGCCGTGGCAGTGCTTGTACTTCTTGCCGGAGCCACACGGGCACGGGGCATTGCGAGAGACCTTACCCCAGGTCTCCGGCCGCGCGGGGTCGAGGGCGGGACGGCTCGGCTGTGCGGGCCGCCGCTGCGGCAGCGTCATTGTCCCGTCATCCGCGCCGCCGCCGGCCGGGGCGGCCTCTGCCTCGGCCAGTTCCAGGGCGGAGGTTTCCGGGTGCTGCTCCTGCCAGTCGTGGCCGTCCGGCGATTGCGGCATCGCCACTTCCTGCCGGCGCAACTCCAGATGCGAAAGCGAGGCGGTCACGCCCTCGCGCAGGCGCGAAAGCATGCCCTCGTACAGCTCGAACGCTTCGGATTTGTACTCGTTCAGCGGGTCGCGCTGGGCATAGGCGCGCAATCCGATGCCCTGGCGCAGATGGTCGAGGTGGAGCAGGTGCTCTTTCCAGAACTGGTCCAGCAATTGCAACAGCACACTCTTCTCGGCGAGCCGCATCAGTTCCGGGCCCCAGTTGGCAGCCTTGCCCGCCATGTGTTCTTCGATGGCCTTGGAAATACGCTCGCGGATTTCCTCGTCGGCGATGCCCTCTTCCTTGGCCCAGTCGGCAATCGGCAGGTCGAGCGCGTACACCTGCTGCACCTGAACGTGCAGGCCGGCGGTATCCCACTGATCCGGCAGGGCCTTTTCCGGCATGTGCGCGGCGATGGCCTCGTCCAACACCTGCTCGCGCATGTCGAGCACGGTGTCGTGGACGTTGTCCGTCGTCATGATTTCCTTGCGCTGCTCGTAGATGACCTTGCGCTGGTCGTTCATGACGTTGTCGAAGCGCAGCAGGTTCTTGCGGATGTCGAAGTTGCGGGCTTCCACCTTGGTCTGCGCTTTTTCCAGCGCCTTGTTGATCCAGGGGTGGATGATCGCCTCGCCCTCTTTCAGGCCGAGGCGGCGCAGCACGCCATCCATGCGCTCCGAGCCGAAAATGCGCATCAGGTCGTCTTCGAGCGAGACGAAGAATTTGGAGGCACCGGGATCGCCCTGCCGGCCGGAACGGCCGCGGAGCTGGTTGTCGATGCGTCGGCTTTCGTGCCGCTCGGTGCCGACAACATAAAGGCCGCCGGCCTTCTTGACGATTTCCTTGTCGCGTTCGACCTCGGCCGCCACCTCGGCAATGATCCGCTCGCGCTCGGCCTCGTCCGTGATGGCCTTGATCTTGTCGGCGGCCATCAATTCCGCATTGCCGCCCAATTGAATGTCGGTGCCGCGGCCCGCCATGTTGGTGGCGATGGTCACCGCGCCGGGCTGGCCCGCCTGGGCGATGATCAGGGCTTCCTGCTCGTGATAGCGGGCGTTCAGCACCTTGTGCTCGATACCATTCCGCTTCAGCAACGCCGCCAGCGCCTCCGACCGCTCGATCGAGACCGTTCCCACCAGAACCGGCTGCTGGCGCTTGTTGCACTCCAGAATCTCGGCGACGATGGCATCGTTTTTTTCGTCCAGCGTGCGATAGACCTCGTCGTCATAGTCCTTGCGCACCACCGGCACGTTGGTCGGCATATCGACCACTTCGAGGCTATAAATTTCCTCGAACTCGCCGGCTTCCGTCATTGCCGTGCCCGTCATGCCGGCCAGCTTTTCGTAAAGGCGGAAATAGTTCTGGAAGGTGATGGAGGCCAGGGTCTGGTTCTCCAATTGCACCTCCACGCCTTCCTTCGCTTCAAGCGCCTGGTGCAGGCCTTCGGAATAGCGGCGGCCTTCCATGGCGCGGCCGGTGAACTCGTCGATGATCACCACCTGGCCGTTGCGGACCATATAGTCCTTGTCGCGCTCGAACAGGGTGTGGGCGCGCAGGGCCTGGTTCATGTGGTGAACCAGCGAGATGTTGGCGGTGTCGTAGAGGTTTCCCTCCTGCAACAGCCCCGCCTCGCGGAACAGGTTTTCCACGTACTCGCCGCCGTCTTCGGTCAGGGTGACGGCCCGGGCTTTTTCGTCCTTTTCATAGTGCTCCGGCTTCAGGCTCGGCATCAGGGAATTGACGCGGACATAAAGCTCGGACGAGGTTTCGGCCGGGCCGGAAATGATCAGCGGCGTGCGCGCCTCGTCGATCAGAATCGAGTCGACCTCGTCGACGATGCCGTAATAGAATGGCCGTTGGACCATGTCCTCCAGCCGGAATTTCATATTGTCGCGCAGATAGTCGAAGCCGAACTCGTTGTTCGTGCCATAGGTGACATCGCAGGCGTATTGCTGGCGCCGGGCATCGTCGTCCAGGCCGTGGACGATACAGCCGACCGACAGGCCCAAAAACTGATAGATCTGGCCCATCCAGTCGGCGTCACGGCGGGCGAGGTAGTCGTTCACCGTCACCACATGCACGCCGCGCCCTGTGAGCGCGTTCAGATAGACCGGCAGCGTCGCGACCAGGGTCTTGCCCTCGCCGGTCTTCATCTCGGCAATCTTGCCCTGGTGCAGCACGACGCCGCCCTGCAACTGCACATCGTAGTGCCGCTGGCCGAGGGTGCGCTTGGCAGCCTCGCGCACGGTGGCGAAGGCCTCCACCAACAGATCGTCCACCGTCTCGCCATCGGAAAGCCGCTTCTTGAAGGCATCGGTGCGCGCGCACAGCGCAGCGTCGTCCAGAGCCTCCAACTCCGGCTCAAGGGCGTTGATGGCCTGGACGGTCGAGCCGATCTTCTTGATCACACGGTCGTTGGCAGTACCGAATAGACGTTTCGCGAGCGCGCCGATCATGGCGGTCCTCGTGGTTAAATTCCTGGGATGCGGCTGCGGGATAAAAGAATACACCCGGCGCAGTGGGCAAGGGCGCCCGGCAGCCCCGCTCGCGCGCCCAGCAGACGCGCCAACGGATGCTCGCTCAGATAGGCTCGGCAGGGGCCAAAGTCAATTGCGGCCTATGGTTCGCCGCCGGCTGTGCGGCGCAAAAGGGCGGTTGCGGTGGCGGTCACGGCATCGGTTGCGATCTCGCCCATCAGGCTTCCGGTTGCGGCGATGCCGAAGCCGGGCAGGCTGGCGAAAGTCTCGTACGGGGTCGCGGTCCGCACCACTGCGGTACGATCCCCCCAAGGCGCGTAGAGTTCCGGGCGCGAGGGTCCGAACAGGCCGACCGTGGGCGTGCCGACGGCGGCGGCCATGTGCATCAGGCCGGAATCGTTGCCGATATACATCCGGGCTCCGCCCAGGGCCGCTGCCATCACCGGCAGCGGCCAGCCAAAGGCCGGAACGGTCCGGCAATCCTTCAACGCCTCGAACAGCGGCCCTGCCGAATTCTCCTCGCCCGGCGCGCCGGCGATCAGCACAGCGGCGCCCGCCAGCGGCCCGTCCGGCCCGACCAGAGCCCTGGCGACCGCGCCGAACCGCTCCGCCGGCCAAACCTTGCCGGGCCAGTTGGCGGTGGGGCCGACGGCCAGCCAGGGGCCATCTGCGCCCATGCGGCGGTGGGCTTCGGCGGCGTCGGCCCCGCTCCAGCAAAGGCGGGGGGCAAGCGGTGCGGACGCGCCCAGCGTCTCGGTCAGGTGCAGCACCCGGTGGCGGAGCGCGCGGCCCGGCTGCATGACGGTGCGCCGGTCGGCCCTTACCGTGTAGGCAAAGGCAGACCCGCGCAGGTCCACCACATGCGTCCAGCGGTGGCGCACGGCCCGGCACCAGAGTTCGTGCCAGTGACCGGCCATCGGGCGCTTGCGCATCGGCCAGACCTCGGCAACCTCCGGCATGGCCTCGAACATCGGCGCCGGCAAAGGGCCACAGGCGACCGTCAGGCGGACCCCCGGATAGCGTGCCGCCAGAAAGGGCACCGCGCCCGTCGAAAGCACGGCATCGCCCAGGCGGGTGGCGGTGATGAGGAGGGCGCGCATTGGTCCTGGCAAAAGAGGCTGGCGAAGGCGGCAAGCCGCCTCTATAGCAGCACCGTGGCACCGGCCAACCCCCAACCCCCCGGTGCGAGGAAGAGCCGCCGATGCCCGCTGCCGACAACCCCGCTCCCGATGCTGCGCTGATCAATGCTCTGGCGCCGTTGCAGGCCATCGATCCGAACGAGCGGATCGCCGCGGCGCCCATGCGCCTTCCGCTGGATGCGGCGCGGGAGTGCCTGGTAATCTGGCAGCCCGATTCGGATGGCGGCGCCTGGAGCCTGGTGGTCTACGCCCGGCCCGTGGCGACCGCCGATACCGCCACCCCCGTGGCGCGTCTGGCACTGCATCTGCCGGCAAAGGCGGACGAAACCCCCTCGGTGTTTTGGGAGGGCGCGGACGATGCGTTCCGCGCCTGGGCGCTGGCGCAGTTGCCAGGCATTGCCCACGACCTGGCCAAGCGCCAGCCGGCGGACCTGGCCGCGGTGCGGCGGCGGGCCGGCGTGCAGACCAACGCCATCCGCAAGCTCAGCGGATTGCTGCCGCATGCGGTCGTGCTGGCCGGGCTGGCGGTGTTCGCCTACATGTTCGGCGTCGTCAACATTCACTGAGCCCGCCCGCAGCCGGGCGGGCGTCAACATTCACTGAGCCCGCCCGCAGCCAGGCGGGCGTCAACATTCACTGAGCCCGCCCGCAGCCAGGCGGGCGTCAACATTCACTGAGCCCGCCC
>Ga0206129_10007291_pt1 | contig 10938 bp, 9 predicted proteins | sample Helgoland_Spring_8_FD_148616 | JGI IMG/M metagenome (GOLD analysis project Ga0206129, IMG submission 148616) | Pelagic subsurface seawater microbial communities from Kabeltonne, Helgoland, North Sea - Helgoland_Spring_Bloom_20160502_2 | ecosystem: Environmental > Aquatic > Marine > Epipelagic ...
ATATATGCATTATGGAACAGCTATGTTGATTTAAATAGAGTTAGGTTAATATGATTAGTATATGACTAATCCTCTTGTAAAATGTAAAGCTGGCTCTCCGTCATCAGAATTATTTGCGTGGCAAACTTATTCTAAAAATAGCTTGGTGGCACAAATCGCTTCAAAGGTTGAGCTAAGACCGTATAATAATATTTCAAAAACTTAAATTGCTTTATGAATCAAAAATTACTTATTAACAAAAAATATTTTCTTATTTTGATTGCTGGGATATTCTTATTTTCCTGCGCAGGAATGAACTCTACAAAAGATACCCGATCTATTAATACTTCGACAGGAGTTATCCAGGGACTTTTAAAGAATCAAGTTATTTCTTGGGAAGATATACCATATGCTCAACCGCCAGTTGGGGAACTGAGATGGAGGGCTCCAAGATCTTTTGAAGATAAAGATAGAACTATTTTGGCCAGAGATAATAATGGCTGCCTTCAAGAGCCAAGTATATATGCAGGTATCCAGGGTGAAGGGATAGTAGGCCAAGAGGATTGCTTGTATTTAGATATCCAGGCCCCAGAAAATAGTTTTAATAATTCATTGCCTGTAATGTTTTGGATTCATGGAGGAGGTAACACGTCAGGTATCAAGGATTACTATGATTTTACTTCACTAGTTAAAGAGCATCAGATCATTGTGGTAAAAATTAATTATCGCTTAGGTCCTATGGGCTGGTTTACTCATCCAGGCATTCAAGATTTTGCAACCGGTATGGACAAGGCATCCAATTTTGGTACTTTAGATATTATTGAAGCTCTGCGCTGGGTTAAAAAAAATATCCGTAGCTTTGGAGGAAATCCAGAGAATGTTACTATTTTTGGAGAGTCTGCAGGAGGCCACAATGTATTAACTCTTTTAGCTTCTCCGGCTAGCAAAGGATTGTTCCACAAAGCAATCTCTCAATCTGGCTATACCTCTAGCTTTACAGCTATCGAAGCAATTGGGGTAGACTCCGACGGAAAGACTATCAACTCCTTAGGATCGGACTCTATACTTAGTCAACATAACCCATCTTCTTATCAAAACATTAAGAATACCTATCTCGAAAATCCAGAAAAGAATACAGATCAGTATCAAAAGTACTTAAGATCAATAGATGGAAAAGAGCTTTTTAAAACGTATAAATTAATTGCTGACAAGACTTTTGATAGAATTCCATTGGCAACAAGAGACGGCGTAGTTATTCCATTGCAAGGTATTCAAGCGAGCCTCGAAGATCCAAAGAATAATAAGAATATCCCTGTAATTGCTGGTTCAAACAAAGATGAGCTGTCTTTATGGCTGGGCGCTAACAGATACTTTGTAAATGCCTCTTTTCCATTAACTAAGTTTGTTCCAATTCCAAAGGTAGATTTTAAAAAACCAGATTTATATAAATTATGGGTTAAGACTCGCTCTGAAGGCTGGAAATTTCGTGGTGTTGATGAGCCGTTAATGGCATTAGAAAAAGCAGGCTACAACTCTCTTTATTCCTATCGATTTGACTGGGATGATCAAAAAACATCCTTCTTTGCTGATTTTCCCTCGTTGATAGGAGCAGCACATGGATTTGAAATATCATTTATCACGGGTGACTATAAGTTTGGCCCGATTGGCAGGTATGTTTATCCTAAAGGCGAGCTCAGAGATCAGATGCAATCAACCATGATGAATGCATGGGCATCATTTGCAAGGGATGGATCGCCAGATATTAAAAAGGAATTTGTATGGGAGAAATTTAATAGCATAGAAAGATCTTTCATTAAATTAGATAAAGATGAATCCTTGGCAATGGATCAGGATAATCTTTCCATTCAGAGTATTTTAGAAAATATCAAACTATCATCAGTGGGAACCGTTATAGAGAAATGCCTTCTTGCAAGAGAAGTAATAGAGAATATAGGCGACCCTCTTGAGGCGGAATATGCCCGATGGAATCAAGGGGTTTGCAACCAATTTGATGTTAATTTAGAGAGACAAAAAATTGACAATCAGCTCATTACTCAATACGGATCAGTTTCAGTTTATGGGGATTAGTAAAACTATATTACCTGTATTATTTATCACCTTAATAACTTCTGGGTGTGGATCTGATGTTCCCCCAGGAGAGATAGAAGGTGCGCCAAGATCCAGTGAGTCTATTTATGAGCAAGACCTCAGATTCTTAGAAACTCAAAGTAAGCTTTTTGAGGCTCAAGAGGGTAAGTCTCAAATATTGTTTGGAGATCTTCATGTCCACACAACTTACTCCATAGATGCATTTACACTAGAGCTCCCTATGATGGGACTGCAAGGAGTTCATGACAGCGCTATGGCATGTGACTTTGCAAGGTATTGTGCAAATTTAGATTTTTTTAGTTTTAATGATCATGCTGAAAGCTTAACTCCAGACCACTGGCGAGAACAAAAAGAGATTGTGCAACAATGCAATATTTCTAACGATGATCCTGTTACAAATGATTTGGTTGTTTTCCCTGGATGGGAATGGACTCAGATAGGAACTACTCCTGAGAATCATTGGGGTCACAGAAATGTAATCTTTAAAGATATTCAAGACCTTCCTGCAAGACCAATTGGCTCTAGAACACCTGAAACAGGCCTTGGAATATTTGATACTACTCAAAAAGCAATTGCAGCTAGATGGTTAGATCCTCTCAATTTTAAAAGATACTCTGATTTAGGCTGGCTTCTTGATACAGTTCGAAATATCCCATTTTGCGATGAAGGGATTAACTCCATTGACTTACCATTAGACTGCTATGAGTATGCAAGAACTCCCCAAGATCTATTTTCAAAATTAGATGAATGGCAAACAGATGCAATAGTTATTCCGCATGGGCAAACCTGGGGCTTTCATGTTCCCTTGGGCACATCATGGGATAATCGCTTAAATGATCAAGGCCATGATCCCAGTAAACAGATTTTACTAGAAGTAATGTCTGGGCATGGTAACAGCGAAGAATTTCGCGATATTGCTTCTGCTAATTTTTTGCAATCAGGAGAAATGAGTTGCCCAGAGCCTACAGATGATTTCCTGCCATGTTGCTGGCAAGCAGGCGAGATGCAGAAAAAGAAATGTGCTGGTTTGTCAGATGCTGAATGCACTGCAAGAGTTGAGCTAGCAAAAAAATATACCCTTGCTGGCGGCCCCTATACTAATATGGTTTTTCCTGAAGCAGCACCTGAAGAATGGTTAAATTGTGATCAATGCACAGATTGTTTTAAACCTTCATTTAATTATCGCCCAAAACAATCTGCGCAATATGCGCTGGCAATTTCTAATTTTGATTCTGGAGATGAGAGCCCTCAAAGATATAACTTTGGATTTATAGCTTCTACCGATGACCATACCGCTAGACCTGGAACAGGTTATAAGCAGTATGAAAGAAGAAAGATGACGTTTGCAATGGGTCCAAAATCTACAATGTGGGAATATACGTACAAAGCAGATGATCCCAATTTTCCTGAGCTTCCAAAAATTGAGCCTGGAGAAAGCCAGCCTGATAGCGAAAGGGTATCAAGTTTTGTTTATCCAGGAGGAATCTTAGCTGTTCACTCCAAAGGTAGAGGCAAAGATCAGATATGGTCTGCGCTCAAAAATAAAAATGTTTATGGAACGAGTGGTCCTAGGATTCTTCTCTGGTTTGATATTGTCAATTCTCCAGACGGTAAACAGCCTATGGGATCAGAGATTACCATGAGTCAGAATCCAAAGTTTATTGTTAGAGCTGCTGGAAGCTTCAAGCAAAAAGAAGGATGTCCAGCAGAATCAATAGACTCACTATCCTCAGAAAGATTAGAGTATTTGTGTGCAGGCGAATGCTATAACCCATCCAATGAAAGACATATTATTGAGAAGATCGAAATTATTAAAATTACCCCTCAGTCTTATGCTGGCGAGGCAATCAGCCCTCTTATTAACGATGTTTGGCAGACTTTTTCTTGCTCTAGTCAGAGCGAATGTTTAATTGAATTTGAGGATGATAATTACTCCAGAGATAGTGTGTATTATGCCAGAGCAATTCAGGAGCCAACTCTTGCTATTAATGGCAATCAATTTGCAAGAGGCGATGAAGAAGAGTTTAAGTTGTGTAAAGGAAGTTTTAGAACAGAGCTATCAGACGATTGCTTGGAATTAATAGGGGAACGGGCTTGGTCTTCGCCTATTTATTTAAATAAACCTTAGGAATTTTCGTGTTTGATTTGATTAGCCTTCGCTCTTTTAATGTACATCAAATCAGCGATTTGGAAATATAAACTTTCTTCATATGGATCGATTAAATTATCCGCAGCAACTAGCTGCCATAATTTTTGAAGCAGATCTTTTTTTTCCTCTTTGTTGTATGTGTCATTAATTTTTTTTATTGTTGGATAAAGGGAAACAGATTCCATAGATTGATCTATCATTGTTTTGATAACGTTTGAAACAGCTGTTTCCAGGGGTGCAATCTCCCGAACTCTTTTTTTAAGTAATTCAAGTTCTGTTTTATCAAGATGCCCATCACTCATAGCAACTTCAAACATTAACCGCAAAGCAACATCTACTTCTGGAAGTGCAAGCTTATCTATTGAATCTTTTTTGGAGAAAAGTCTCTTAAACATCTGCTGCTGTATTATCTATTAATCTATTGGAGTTAATATAGTGTGAGGCAATATAGTAACTGGCAACTACACCAAGAAATATGAGTAATGAGATTTCAGATGATTGAGTAGTTTTCTCAATCACTATTCCAATTGATGCAAGAAAAACTCCCATCCCGCATAAACAGATTAATGTTTTAGATGAGCTGCCCAAGTATGCTTGTAACTTATGATGAATATGATCTCGTCCAGCGTTAAATGGAAGTACGCCCTGCATTATTCTGTGAGCCATTACGCCGATACAATCTAATAATGGTATTGCAACAATCCATAAGCATGTAACTGGCATGATCAAGCTTGATTCTCCTTGAGAATAGTTGATGCAAGTCCATGCCACAAAGAAACCTAAAAATGTTGAGCCATTGTCACCTAAAAAGACTCTTCTTTTATTTCCAAGAAAACCTAAGTTGTAAAATAGAAATCCAATGATGCTTCCCATAGCAATGACCAGGGAGTAATTGGAAACATTAAATCCTGATGCAACCTGAAGAGCTCCAATGGCAACTAATGCCAGGCCTGCACAAAGCCCATTTATACCATCTATCATATTAAAAGCATTGATCATTCCAACAACTGCAACTACTGTAAAAGGTATCCCCCAATAACCTAGATGAAGACTGATCCCCAGAATTGAAATTTGTAGAGAGGTTATATAAATATTGCCTAAGATAATTATTGCTAAAGCAGCAATTGATTGCCCTAGCAATCTTTTCGCAGGACGAATGCCGAACGCATCATCAACCAGAGTAAAGATTTGTAATAAGATAGCTATTAAAATAAATGCCGTTGTAAACGATGAAAATGAATAGAGGCTGGCTGAAGAATTTTGTACATTAATTGGTTGACTTAAGGGCTCTCCTTGCAATCCAAGTTCCACAACACCATCCTCTGTTAACTCAAATGATTTTGAGGTTCCATTTGCCATAAGAACTTGGAATGTCTTTTTATCTATTTGGGTAATTTGCAATTGTCCATCTTCGGATGAGCCAATTCTTACATCATATGAAAGAGACTCATTTTCATCGGTATCTTGTGTAGTCAAGTTTATTCTATAGCTTTCTTCTCCTTGGCCTTGATCATTAATAACTGAGAGCTTTTGAGAATATACTTTTTCTGCAAACTGAGAGGTGGGAGCTTGCAACCAATCAAGGCCCTCAATCTTAAAATCATATTTATAATCTATCAAGGACAGCATTAACAGAGTGGATACAAGCATAGATGCATGGATTGCAATTCCTCCTACTAAGGGGGTTGGTCTGAAATGGAATTTTCTACTTTTATTAGGAATATCAATAAGAAAATTTCTTTTCTTGGCGATATCTCTCAGAAATCCAGTAAAAGCGACTGAAGCAAAAAAACTTAAAAATAATAAGGTGACTGCTATACTGAACAACATATTGCTGATTCTAACTGACTTTTATTCTTAAAGGTAACCAAATGAGATACATGCACGTAATTACACATCTAATATTTTTTACCTTAACAGTAAATGTTTTTGCAATTGATTCTAAACTTTTGAATGTTCCTGAGGGTTTTGTGTTAGAAGTTTTTGCTCAAGAGCTAGATCAGCCAAGGCAAATGGTAGAAGGCGATAATGGAACAATATTCGTTGGCCAGCGAAGTGGGCAGATTGTTGCATTGTTTGATTCTGATAGGAATGGGCAGGTAGATTCTAAGAGAGTTATAGCAGATAACTTAAATTACTCTACCGGAGTCAGCCTTTTCCAAGGGGATCTATATTTTTCAGAAATTAGTAAAATATGGAAAATTTTAGATATTGAGGGCTGGCTGCAAAAAAATAACTCCGGATTACCGGTAAAAATTCTAGTCACAGATGACTTGCCTGATGATAAATGGCACGGTTGGAAATGGCTGCGTCATGATGTGAAAGGAGATCTTTATACCAATGTTGGAGCTCCATGCAATATCTGTCTCTCGGAGAATCCTCAATATGCCTCCATTCTAAAACTTAGTGGTGAGACATGGGAGTATGTTGCGAAAGGTGTTAGAAATAGTGTGGGATTTGACTTTCACCCCGTAACACAAAAACTATTTTTTACTGACAATGGACGTGACTGGCTTGGAGATAATAGCCCTTCATGTGAGCTAAATAGGGTGGATGAAGAGGGCTTATTTTATGGATTTCCTTTTGAGCATGCTATTAATATCAAAGATCCAGAGTTTGGTGACCAGCAGTCTGGCTATGATTATGTGACGCCTATTCTTGAACTTGGCGCTCATGTAGCCCCTACAGGCATAGCGTTTTACAATAACCATTCCCACTTTCCAAAAGAATTTCATAATAATTTATTTATAACATTACATGGATCATGGAATCGCTCAGAAAAAGTTGGATATAAAGTTCTTAGAGTTACTCTCAATCAGGCTGGCGAAGTAATTAATTCTGAGGATTTTATTACCGGATGGCTTGAAGGGCAGAATGTTCTTGGAAGACCTTCAGCTCCTTTAGTTACTTCTGATGGCAGCTTATTAATCTCAGATGACAAAGCAAATGTTATTTATCGAATAAGCTACACGCAATAGCATATTTAAATAAGCTAATGAAGGTAGGAATTGCAGGATACGGGGTAGTGGGCAAAACTAGACACCGATCTATTGAATCAAATACATCTTATCAAATCACAGCAATCTCAGAGTCTAGCCAGGAAGCTAGAAAATTTATTCCAGCGGGCATAAAAATTTATAATGACTACAAGTCCTTGATAGCAAGCGCAGATATTGACGTAATCTTTATTAGCTTACCCAATCAATTTGCTTCAGAGGCAGCTTGTCTCAGCTTGCAAAGGGGCCTCCATGTATTTTGTGAAAAACCTCCAGCCAGAACACATGCTGAGTTACTAGAAGTTGAAAAACAATCTTTAAGGTTTCCCGAATTAAAACTCATGTATGGCTTCAACCATCGATTTCATCTCTCAGTTGAAGAGGCGAAGTTACTCATTGATGGTAATTCTCTAGGCCGACTCATCAATATGAAGGGTGTTTACGGTAAATCGCAAATGATTAGCTTTAATCAAACTGATTGGCGAACAAATCGGGAGGCATCTGGCGGTGGGATCTTGTTAGACCAGGGAATACACATGCTTGATTTAATGCGGTATCTATCAGGAGAAAACTTTACTGAGGTTTTTTCAATTATTGATAATGCTTTTTGGAATTTTGATGTGGAAGATAATGCCTACGTCTTAATGAAGTCCCCCAATGGGTTAGTGTCTCAGCTCCATTCTTCAGCAACTCAATGGAGGCATGTGTTTAATTTAGAAATCACACTCGAAAGAGGCTCGCTTATTCTCGGAGGGTTACTTACCGGATCCAAAAGTTATGGGGATGAGACATTAACAGTTATTACATCAGATCCCTCTAAAGACAATGGTATGCCTAAAGAATCAAAATCTAAGTACAATGAAGATGTTTCATGGGATAATGAAATTAAGTACTTTGCAAATTCATTGGCTAGCAATACTTCAATTGAGAGAGGGAGCATTAAAGATGCTCTAGAAACAATGAAACTCATTGAAATTATCTACAAAGCAGATCCTATTTGGAGAGAAAAATATTATAAATAATCAGGAATAATTATGACGGCTTCTGAAGATTTTTCACACGAATACTTAGAGTATCTATCAAGCTTAATAGCTCAATTAGATAGGGAGCACATCTCTAAATTTGCAGACTTACTTTTAACTTCCAGGGATTCCGGAAGCACTACATTTTTTTTAGGTAATGGTGGCAGTGCATCTACCGCGACCCACTTTGTAAACGACGTGTCACTTGGAAGCAGGCAATTTGATAAGCCCTTTAGAGCAATTAGTTTGTGTGATAATCAAGCTGTTATTACTGCCATTGCCAACGATGATGGCTATGAAAATATTTTTCTCCAACAACTGCAAACATTAGCTAAGGCTGGAGATACTATTGTTTGTATTTCTGCTTCTGGAAATTCTAAAAATTTAATTAAAGCTATCGAATATGCAAGAGAGAATGAAATTTTTGTTGTTGGATTGACTGCCTTCGATGGGGGTTATCTCAAGCAAAATTGTGATCTCAATATTCATATTCCAACAAAGGTTGGTGAGTATGGTCCGGCTGAAGATTTGCACATGGTGGTGTGTGGTTTAGTGGGGTCTTACTTTAGAAAAAAATTCTTAAATGCTTGAATTAGATGCATGGCTCGAGATTGCTAAATCTGCCGCGTTAGAGGGTGGTAATCATCTCCTTCACAACCAAGGAAAAGAACTCAAGGTTCTAATTGATTCAGGTCGAGATATTAAGCTGCAATTAGATACTGATACTGAAAAGTTAATTAAAGAGAGTTTGAGTTCACAGAGCTCATTTTCTATTCTGGGAGAGGAAACGGGTCTAAGTAATAATCTGGGTGAATTTTACTGGGTAGTTGATCCTCTCGACGGAACTTCAAACTTTTTAAGAGATATTCCTATAAGCTGCGTCTCTATAGCCTTAATGCAGGATGTTACACCTATTCTGGGGGTAATTTATGACTTTAACCATGATGATTTATATTTTGGGCATCAGAATTCAAAAGCATTTTTAAATCAAAATGAGATTACCGTATCTGATTATTCTACAAAAAATCAATCTACCTTGGTTACCGGTATTCCTGCAAAAACTCATTACTCAGATGAGGAGTTCAAAAATATGATCAATGACTTCCAAGATTGGAAAAAAATTAGGATGATTGGTTCAGCTGCTATGGCAGCTATATATGTTGCAGCAGGTAAAGCTGAGACATACAAAGAGAATGGAATTTTTTTATGGGACATTGCAGCAGGCGCAGCTATAGTTGAAGCAGCAGGTGGAGTAGCCTCCATAAAAAATATACAAGCTGATTATAGAGTGGATGCAATATTTTCCAATCAGCATTTAGCTAGCTGATATGAATTTACTAGATACTGTTGCAGTTACTTCTCGCTCTTTTTCAAAAAATGAAGGTTTGGTAAATGCTTTAAAAGCGAAATATTCTAAAGTTATTTTTAATGACTCAGGAACAACGCTTCAAGGACAAGAGCTAATAAATTTTTTAAGCTCAGCTGACAAGGCAATAATAGGAATAGAGGAAATCTCAGCCAAAGTTTTACACCAACTGCCCAATCTTAAGGTCATCAGTAAATATGGGGTTGGAATAAATAATTTAGATATAGATGCCTTGAAATCTAGGGGTATGCAGTTGGGTTTTACGCCAGGCGTTAATAAACAAAGTGTTGCAGAATTAGCCCTCACTCTTACGCTGCTATCTTTACGTAAGGTTCATCGCAACCATGTTGAGATAACTGAAGGTATCTGGTCTCAGGAGAAGGGATCAGAGCTTTTTAGAAAAACTGTGGGCTTGCTTGGTTTCGGTAACATAGGCCAAAAATTTGTCTCCTTTTTAGCGCCTTTTGATTGCAAGATTATTTTTTTTGATGAGAAGGTCTTTACCAATCAAGAGCTCTTACAAATCAGCAAAGATCTTGGCTTGAAACCAGACTCAATTCAACAAGGTGAACTTGAGGCAGTTTTAAACCAAGCAGATGTTCTTAGTATTCATCTTCCCCTTTTGCCAGACACGGAAAATATTATCAGCACAAAAGAACTTAACTTCCTAAAGCCATCTGTGTCTATTATTAATACTGCTAGGGGCGGCATTGTAGATGAAATTGCTTTGCATTCTTTTCTTTCAAGTAACCCTAATTCTTTTGCTGCTTTTGATGTTTACGCAGAAGAGCCAGCAATTGAGAACCCACTCTTTGAATTACCTAATTTTTTTGGAACTTCACATCGTTCCAGTCTTACACATGAGGGTATTCTTGCAATGGGTTTGGCAGCAATAGCTGGATTAGATGATAATAAAATTTTAACTTAAGGGATTAATATATGAGCAATCATTCAATTGGAACTTGGCTGAGCTTGCCAAATGAGTCAGTGGCAGAAATTTTTGCAAAGGCAGGCTATGAATGGGTGGTCATTGATTTAGAGCACAGTGCTATCAATATTAACCAAGCAGAACAACTGATTAGGGTAATCAACCTTGCTGGCTCTAAGCCATTTATTCGCCTTTCAGGGCACAGCTCATCACAGATTAAGCGAGTACTTGATGCTGGCGCAAAAGGAATTTTAGCGCCCATGGTTGAGTCAAAAGCTCAGATTGAGAGCATTATAGCCTCTTGTAATTACCCTCCTAAAGGTAATAGGGGCATGGGTCTTGCACGCGCTCAAGGATATGGTGAAGCTAATGCAAAAAGTAAATACATC
>Ga0206129_10007293_pt1 | contig 10936 bp, 6 predicted proteins | sample Helgoland_Spring_8_FD_148616 | JGI IMG/M metagenome (GOLD analysis project Ga0206129, IMG submission 148616) | Pelagic subsurface seawater microbial communities from Kabeltonne, Helgoland, North Sea - Helgoland_Spring_Bloom_20160502_2 | ecosystem: Environmental > Aquatic > Marine > Epipelagic ...
ATTCTTCATGTATGGATTGCGTAGCGATGATATTATTCATTACTTTGCCATCAATACAAATAGAAGCAGATGTTTCGTCACATGAAGATTCAATACCAAGTATGATGGTTTTCATTTATATATCCCTTATTAAGTTTGAAAAATAGCCTTACAAATATAGTTAGATCCCTCCTAAGATATTTGTTATATGTGCTAGGTTTACTTTCATTTCTTTTGATCACGTCAACTATCTTGTTGCAGTTTTCTAATGTGCAAGAACATTTAGTAAGGTCGTTTATAGCTGATTTATCACAAAAGAGTCGTTATTCCATCAAAATTGAGGCTATAAATATTGATTTGTGGGATCTATCTAATATCTCCCATATCCAGGTTTTTGACTTAAATCAAAATCTTATGCTGTCATTTGATGACGTAGAAATAGATTTTAATTTAATTGATTTGTTTCGAAAGGGATCTTTCAGTTTAGAGCATATTGATTTTGATAAAATCAGGATTAATCTTACGAGAAATAAAGAATCTGGTGTGATCAATTTGCAATCCTTCTTGGCGGCCTTGAGGTCCGATGATAAGGATATTCAGAGTGATCAAATATTGCATATTGGAAGTGCAGCATTTAAAGATTTACAGCTTAATTGGAACGATCATGTTCTAACCCAGCAGATGCTATTCTCGTCTCCCTTTAGCCTAAATATAAGTGATCTGAAGTTGATAGATATTATGGCTTCTGCTGATAGTATCGGTTTTTATATGGATAGGTTCAAAGCTGATTCATCTATTGTTTCAAGTTCTTCAATTTCGAATTTTAAGGGTTTTTTTGGTTTTACTCGAGATCAAGTTGACCTCGCTGGAATCCATTTAAAATGTGGAGAAACAGAGATTAATGGCGAGGTCAACTTGAGATTGATTCATGGAGATTGGACTTCGTTCAACAAGGATAGTATTTTTATAGAGATGACTTTGAGCCCCTCTCTAATAGACACCAAAGATCTAAACATTGAGCTACAAAAGCATCTTAAGGACCGCAGAGCCATTTCTATAGAGATGCAGATGGAAGGTTATTTGAATGACCTTCAACTCTCAAGTCTTTCTGGAACATTGGAATCAGGAAGTCTATTGAAGGCTCGGGGTCATATCAATGGGATGGGTGATGTTGATTCTGCGATTTTAACATTAGACCTTCTTGATTCTTACTGGGTTCAAGAAGATGTAAGAGGCTATCTTAAAGATTACCATTATGGACCACTTCGCTTTGCTGGTAGGATCCAGGGCAATAAAGATGAAATGTTGATTAAAGGCAAGGCAATTAATGAACATGGAAACATAGGTCTTGATCTTAATGCGATGGATCTTTCTAGTCCAGAAAATATTTCCTATCGAGGGGAAGTTGATTTTGATGATTTTCAATTGGGTAAGATACTAGATGATTCAAGATTAGGAAAGGGCCGTGGAAGATTGAAATTCCAAGGATCCGGTATTAATTCTCATACCATGAATTCAAATTTACTCATTCAATTAGAAAATTTCATTTTTCTAAATAAGGCCTATCAAAATATAGGACTAGTTTTAAATAAAGAATCAGATAACTATCAGTTTAGCTTTAGTGCTGATGATAAGGACTTGAAAATGGCGGGTGAGGGAGTGTATCTTCATCAGAAGTCTCCCCAACTTGAGGCAGATGTCGCGATTAATTATGCAAATTTGAAAGCGATGAATTTTTCCGAAGATACTTCAGCACTCTCATTAAATGCTAAAATTAATATCAAGGATATTCAAAATTCTGGCTTAATAGGGAATTTCGTTTTGAATGATATACAAACATTGAATAGGGGGGAGAGGATGATTTTTGATCCAGTTTATATATCAATAGATACGACCGAGGCGGAAAGAGTAAAGATAGAAAACTCAAGTTTTACTGTGTCTGCCTCTGGTAATTTCCCAATATACACCGTTATTTCTGATATGATATCTGAGGCTCGTTTTTATAAAAACCAATTAATATTTAATGAGAAAAATTTAAGACAGCCTCCATTAAGTACTTATGAAATTAAAGTGAAAGTAGCCCTCGAGGACATAGGTCCTATAGGAAGACTGACTGAAATGGATCAGGTAAAAGGGGGAAGTTTGAGTATTGATTTAGCCTACCAAAGGGGCCTTTCTTTTTCTGGAAATATCTCCACCGAATTATTCCAATTAGATACCTTTAAATTTCTGAATAATCAAATGGCATTTGACCTTGAGACAGATGAGAGCAATCATATTGTTGGTGAAGTGATATTGTCCTCAAAAAAGCAGAAATGGCCGCGTTTATCAGAAACATCCGATCTTAATATTTTATTAAGTTTAAATTCGGATACCTTGACAGGAGATATAAGGATAGCACAACCATCGAAAAACTCATCTTTAAATTTGAATACGCTATCTATTTTTGGAAGGGACGAAATAACAATTAAATTTTTGACTTCGGAGCTCAAGTGGCTAGATAAGATTTGGAAATTCAATAAAGAAAATCAAATTATCATTTCCAAAGAGCAACTCTGGCTCAAAAACATCGAAATTTCTGGTGATCTTGATTTTATAGGATTAGAAGGCGTAATATCAAATGATCAATCCTCTGAACTTTACTTTGAAATAGCACATTTTGATTTGCAAAATTTAGCTTCTGTTTTGCCCCATAAGTGGAAGGGTATTTTGTCATCCAAGGGAAAAATAGAGCGATTGAGCGTTGGACAGCCATGGCATATAGATGGTCAGCTTAATATATTAGGATTCCAATTTGAAGAGGTTGGAATTGGTGATTTGGAGGCAGTTATTGATTGGAGACCACGTGAGAATGGATTGTATACTGATGTTAAAATAAGATCTGATTCAATTGAAAAGGGGAGGTTCTTTGGTTATGTCTTTCCTACTAATCAAGAGGATCAAATTGATTTGAATGCGGAATTTAAGGAAATGCGAATTAATTGGTTAGCACCATTATTTCAAAAGAAAATTTCAGGTATTGATGGATATGCTTCAGGAAAATTAAGAATTCAGGGCCTTATCTTTAATCCTAGAGTCAATGGGCAGGCTACTTTGTCTAAGGGAAGAGCTACGGTCGATTATTTGAATACTGATTATAAATTTTCTGGAATCACTCAATTTGATCAAAACATAATTTATTTTGATCAAATTGAAATATTTGATCGGTTTGGATCTGAAGGCTTTGTTACGGGCCAAGTCACACACGAAAACATGAAAGGTAAGACTATAGATGCGAAAGTAGACTTTCTTAATTTGGAGCTCTTAAACACAAGCGGCAATCAAAACACGCTCTATTATGGTAATGCCTTTGGTAGTGGAGATGTACGTATAAATGGGCCATTTAATAATCTGATTTTCGATGTCAATATTCAAACAGACGAAAAAACGCGTCTTAAAATACCTATTGAAGATCAAATGAACTATGAAAAACAAGATTATATTGTTTTTGTTAAACAATCAAATGCCATTAATTCATCTAGCGATGTTGTAAAACCAAAAAATAGTAATCGTGGTTTTCAGGTAAATATGAACCTAGAGATCACTCGAGATGCATATGGGGAGCTGATTTTTAATGAACAAACGGGAGATATCATCAGAGGTAGGGGGCAAGGAAATTTGCAGTTAAGTGTTAATTCTGATGGCCTATTTGAAGTGCTTGGTCAATTTGAAGTACAGGAAGGGGCTTACAATTGGACTTCAAATATCCTTAATAAAGAATTTAAGATTCAACCGGGAGGGACGGTTTCCTTTTTTGGAGATCCGTACCAAGGGAATATGTCCTTAGAGGCCAATTATAGGCAATTGGTAGATCTTTCATCTTGGGCAGGTCAATCTAATAACTTTGGTAAAAAAAGCCCCATATTGGTCGCTCTTAAGCTTAATGGACCTGTAGTTAATCCTGAAATTGATTTTGAGCTTAAGTTTGAAGAGAACAGTACCATATCTAACAGTGATACCGATTGGTTTGATATCCTCACGGCCATTAATTCTAATGAGCAAGAGTTGAAACGTCAAGTTTTTAGTTTGCTAATTTTGAGACAATTATCACCTAGTAATCAACTCCCTACCTCTGGACAAATTGGGCAAGGTTTTGGAAATAGTGTCAGTGAATTCATTAGTAACCAATTGAGTTATTGGCTGAATCAGGTTGATGATAACCTTGAAGTAAGTGTAGATTTATTAGGTCTAGATGAATCCACTGCCGAGACGGTTGAGTTGAGATTGGCCTATACTTTTTTAGAGGGGCGCTTACGTTTGGCCGGAGCAAGTGCGGTAAACAATACTCAAAATCAATCGAGTGCTACTAACAATATCATAGGAGATATGACTTTTGATTATTTCTTGACTGAAGATGGAAGATTAAGGTTGAAAATCTTCCGACAAAACAATCCCTATAATTATGCAAATGAGAGTTCAGCGGAGGGGGGTATTAGTTTGCAATATGTTAAATCATTCAATAAGTTGAAAGGGTTATTTATGAGTGATACTAAAAAATGATTTCAAATTTCTGGAGGGCATCTTTTTTAGATTAGATATAAAAAACGGAGCCATTATCGTTAAGTTTGTAGAGCAAGCGAGCTCATCGCCTCAATATTGAGGAGGAAAGTCCGGGCAGCACAGAGTACCGTACTTCTTAATTGGAAGTCTTTTTTTAAGGAGATAGTGCAACAGAAAATATACCGTCTTGATTTATTCGAGATAAGGGTGAAAAGGTGAGGTAAGAGCTCACCGGTCTCAGCGTGAGTTGAGGCGCATTGTAAACCTTACGGGCTGAAAGGTCAAATAGATCTTGCGATCAAGAGCTACTCGCTCATGCAAGAAGGGTAGACCGTTCGATTCCAAAAGTGATTTTGGAACTAGATAAATGATGGGACAGTATTAAGAATCGTCTTAATATAGTACAGAACCCGGCTTATTTGCTTGTTTAATTTTAATTGAACTAATATGTCTCATATTTTAGTTGTTGATGATGAAAAGAGTATTAGAGATACTTTAATTGAAATTCTTGAATTTGAAGGTTATACGATAGGACAGGCAGGCGATGGTGAAGCAGGCCTGGCTTATTTAAAGCAACATCAAGTTGATTTGGTCCTTTGTGATATTAAAATGCCTAAAATGGACGGTATTCAACTTCTAGAAACAGCTAATTTAGACGGGATATCAGCTCCTTTTATTATGATAACTGCTCAAGGAACTATTGAAACTGCCGTTGAAGCGACTAAAAAAGGAGCTTTTGACTTTATTGAAAAGCCTCCAGATCTTAATCGATTATTGATAACCATTAAAAATGCCCTTGATAATAGCAATTTGACCCAGGAGACTAAGTTACTGAAAAAGAAGATCAACGGAACGATAGAGATGATCGGTAACTCACCCGAAATTAATGATGTTAAATCTGTGATTGAAAAAGTAGCTCCTACTCAAGCAAGAGTATTAATTACGGGTGAAAATGGTACAGGAAAGGAATTAGTAGCAAAATGGTTACATCAAAAGAGTGATCGATCAAATAAGCGTTTAATTGAAGTAAACTGCGCTGCTATTCCTTCAGAGTTACTTGAGAGTGAATTATTTGGTCACGAAAAAGGAGCTTTCACCTCTGCAAACAAGCAACGTATCGGGAAATTTGAACAAGCACATCAAGGGACTTTATTTCTAGATGAGATTGGCGATATGAGTTTGGGCGCCCAAGCGAAAGTCCTTCGGGCGCTTCAAGAAAATCAAATCACAAGAGTAGGTGGAGAGAAGTTGATTAAGCTGGATGTGAGAATTGTAGCGGCGACCAATAAAGATTTGAAAAAGGAGATTGTTTCTGGTAATTTTAGAGAAGATTTGTATCATCGACTCAGTGTTATTTTGATCGAGGTACCTCCACTGCGAGAGCGATCTCAAGACATAGACCTTTTGATAGATTATTTTTTAAAAGAGATATGCAGCAATTATGGAATGCCTGAAAAGCTAATTAAATTAGATGCACGGAGGTTACTTACCAGCTATATGTGGCCTGGCAATATAAGAGAGTTGAGGAATGTGATTGAACGATTGATAATACTATGTGAAAAGGAAATTTCAGTCAAAGACATTAAAATCCATACCAATATGAGGAATACTATTAAGCCTTAGCTAAGTCTGTATGCTCAACATTTATCGTATCTACTTGTGAGTAAGTAGGGCATAATTTTTGCGTACAAGAACCTATAGCAACCAAAACAAAACTTATTAGTAAAAACTTTTTCATGATGTTTTATTATTTTTAATGTGAAGTTATTTTATTTTTTTGGAAAATTTCATTTTTCAGGATGAAATTTATATTTACTGATCTATTTTTTGGCAAAAAAAATCGTGAAATTTAGAATAATTGGTTGCACCCTCTGATCTCGCTATCATCAAAACGACCCATTACTTTAAATTTATAGTCATCCACTTTTCTACCCAGATCTTTGGTTTCAATAAAGGCACAAGTACTGATATTGGCTAAATCAATGATATTGATACCTCCTGTCATATCTTTTTTGGTAAAGGTAAAAGGGTCATTGATGTCTCGAATCAAACACTTTGCCCATGCAGGAAACATTAAGTTTCCATTTTCCTTTGCATAGGCTTGAGAATAGAGTTCAGTCATTCCATATTCTGTAAATAGGTTTTTAGGATGGAATCCTTGATCTATAATATGATGCAGTTGTTCTCTAACTATTTCTTTTTTCCGCCCTTTCATCCCTCCTGTTTCCATTATCGATAAGTTTTTACTACCCGGTTTTTTAGCCGCAAAGTCCAATAATGCATAACTCACACCAATGAGAGTTTTTTTTGTGACATCATTGAATATATGATCTATATTTTGGTCGTTTATATTGATGTATCTTGATCCATTTTGAGCATGAGTAAGGAAGTGATTTACCATTTCGATCAGAGAAGATTGACCCTGTTCTAAATAGGAGGGAAGAAGGGCTAGAATGATCTGTTGATCCAATGGACCATAAAACTGCTCAAATGCTTTTTTGGTCATTTGATGGAAAAAGTCAAGGTCACGCACCAAATTTCTGCTTTTTTTCCCTTGCGTGGTGCCACTAGAAATAAATACTTTTTCAGGGTTCCATTTCTCTGATTTTATTTTATTCTTTTTGAAAAATTCAATAGGTAAAAACGGAATATCCTCGATCTGCAGAATTTTACTCTTTTCTATTTTTAAATGGGAACAATAGGACCGGTAAATTTGGTTAGTATGGTACTGATAATCAAACAATGCAAGACTTCGGTCGCTAAAGTTATCGTCTGTAATATCTAAAATGGTATTTTTGAAGTCTTGATAAAAACTCATATGATGAATTAATTATTCAGTTAAAGCAAAGCGTAAAGATAGAATTACCTTCGATTAATTAGGCAAATACCTTTACTTTTGCCTGTATAAAATGTTAAATACTATACTCAAATATTCTGGTTATTGCGTGGTTTCAATCTTATTGCTTGGCTGTTATGATGCTCCGTATTTCCCTGAAGAGCCCGCTATTTCCTTTAATCAGATTGAGTTTGTAGAGGTCGATGGTGCTGCTGATAGTTTGATTTTGACTTTTAATTTTGAAGATGGGGATGGAGATTTAGGCCTTGCTATCGATGAAGTTTATCCACCTTACCACATTTTTAATTATGTTGTCGAGGAGGTTGATTCAGAATATTATTTGATAAGATATGGTCAATTGAATTTTAATGAACCCCTCATTTTGGCAACTTCCTATGACGGTGAAGTGATTTTATCAGGTAATTATGACTTTGATCAAATATTACCAGAATATGGTTGTTCAGACTATTTAGTTACCACTGATGTGGATACGGATGAAGCGGACACTTTTTTAATTAAAAAAAACATATTCAATAAAAATATTTATGTCAATTTTTACAAAAAAATAAGAGGTGTATATCAGTTAATTAATGATGATTTTAGTCAAGGGGGGTGTGTTGAATTTTTTAATTCACGAATTCCTGTTTTTGATCAGGAAAATATTGGAAAATCATTGAAGGGAGATGTTTCTTTTGCGATGCTGTCTCAAGGGTTTCAACAAACATTTCGAAACGATTCGATAAAAATGAGGTTTTATATTTACGATCGAAATTTAAACAAAAGCAATATTGCTGAGACTCCAGATTTTGTGTTGATAAACATTACGAGGAATTAGCTTAATGGTCAGGAAACTTATTAGGATCTTTATCATTCATTATTTTATAAATCACCTCAGTAATTTCTTCGGCATTGGGTTTCGAGAAATAATCCCCATCACTTCCGTAAGTAGATCTATGATTTTTTGCAGTTAAAGTTTTAGGTGATACATCAAGCCATTGATACCCCTCGTCTCTCTCCAGTACTTGTTGCATCATGAAGGCCGAGGCGCCTCCGGGGACATCTTCATCAAGAAATAAAACAGCATTGGTTTTTTGTAGCGACTTTACAATGGTCTTTAAAAGATCAAAAGGCAGTAGGGATTGAACATCAATGACTTCCATAAATATTCCTAGTTCAGTGAGTTCTGCGGCGACCTCCAATGCGATTCGACACATAGAGCCATAAGTCACTACCGTTAAATCCTCTCCTTCTTGTAATATTTCAGGGATACCCAATGGGATTTTTATTTCGAATAAATTATCTGGAATTTTTTCCTTCAGGCGATAACCGTTGAGGGTTTCAACGATAATTGCGGGGTCATCTGAAGCAAGGAATGTATTATAAAATCCAACGGCTTGCGTCATATTTCTAGGCACCGCAACATGAATACCTCTTACGGCATTCAAAATCATTCCCATAGGAGACCCAGAATGCCACATTCCTTCGAGCCGGTGTCCTCGCGTTCTTATAATTAGAGGCGCTTTTTGACCTCCTTTCGTACGATGATGTGTGGTCGCCAGATCATCAGATAATATTTGGATAGAATACAGTAAATAGTCTAAGTATTGAATTTCTGCAATAGGTCTAAGGCCGCGCAAGGCCGCACCAATCCCTTTCCCTATGATCGCACTTTCTCGAATCCCCGTATCAATGACTCGCAGATCTCCGTATTTTTCTTGCATTCCTGCAAATCCTTGATTCACATCTCCTATTTTACCTACATCTTCACCGAGCGCGATAACCAAGGGATTATTTGATAAGTGGTGGTCAAAACAAAGATTGAGTATTTTCCTCCCATCTACCCATTGGGCTTCGTTGTCATAGATAGGTTCGATCCCTTTAATGTTTAAGGCGGAATCTTTAGATTCACTCGTCAAATGTGAACTGTAGTCCTGATAATATTTATTTTTTTTTGTTTCCAACCAATTTTTTAGGTCTTCTTTATTTACGTCTTCATACTTCCCTAAAGCCCGGATAATGAATGTGCACGCTTTGACGATATCTAATTTTAAAGGGGAAGTGTTTTCCTTGAGGTCATTGTAAATATTGGTGATTTCTATTTTATGCTGGGACGCATTGATTATTTTTCCAATCAAAGCTAAGGCTTGTTCTTGATCTGATTTAATTTCCTGAGAATAGTTGGCCGAAGCCGTATTGCGTGCATTTTTAACAGCTATTTTCGCTTCTTTTTCAATTTCAGATAGTTGCTCTTCATCAGCAATTTTTTCGGCAAGAATCCACTCTCTCATCTTTAGGTTACAATCAAATTCCTTTTCCCAATGTAAACGATCTTGGGATTTGTATCGTTCATGAGAACCTGAGGTCGAGTGTCCTTGGGGTTGAGTGAGCTCTGTGATATGGACCAAACAAGGCACATGGTTCTCTCGGGCCAAATAAGTCGCTTTTTCAAAAGCAGCAGACATTTCTGAATAATTCCAACCTCGAGCAACCAAGATTTCAATACCATTGGTACCGTTTTCACGTTGAAAGCCCTTCATTACTTTTGAAATACTTTCTTTAATGGTATGAAGGCTATTGGGCACGGAAATACCATATCCATCATCCCAAACTGCCAAGACCATGGGTATTTGTAGAATTCCCGCCGCATTCATGATTTCAAAAAAGTGTCCTTCGGAAGTGGACGCATTTCCTATGGTACCAAAAGCTACCTCGTTTCCATTATTTGAGAAATGAGTAAATTCGACCAGCGATTTGTTCTTTCTGAACAATTTAGAAGCAAAACCAAGACCCAGTAAGCGCGGCATTTGCGAGGCTGTGGGCGAAATGTCAGAACTTGAATTTATTTGAGTTGTCAAATTTTTCCATTGGCCTGAGGGATCCAGAGAACGCGTGCCATAATGGCCGTTCATCATGCGACCTCCAGAAGAGGGCTCATATTGTACGTCCGCGTGAGCATAAAGTTGAGCAAAGAACTGTTCAGGTGTCAATAGGTTCAACGCCATCATTAAGGTTTGATCTCGATAATAACCCGATCGCCAATCTCCTTTTTTGAACATTTTAGAAAAAACTATTTGAGCAACTTCTTTACCATCACCAAATATGCCAAATTTGGCTTTCCCCATGAAGACTTCTTTTCTTCCGAGTAAACTAATCTCTCTACTTTGAACAGCTAGATGATAATCTGTTAAAATTTTTTCTTTGGGAGAAACTACTGTTTTGTTTGGGTTTACACTCATGTTAGCCTCGAGCAAAAGGATACCTTTGATAAATGCGAAGATAATAAGAAATCACTATATCTGGATGATTAACGACTAGCCAGATTTTTTTTATAAAAAAAACATGGGCTTTAAACAAAATTAAAAATCAATTTAAATTAAGAAATCCATATAAAATAGATGTGAATTCTAATTCTCCATTTTGTTTATTTCTCCAATCAAAATATATAAAAACCACTATTTTTTATTTTGAATTACCCACCTATATTTACCTTAAATTCGACATGTTTTAAATGGTGTAATCATGATAATTGGGATTCCCTCCGAGATAAAAAATAATGAAAGCAGAGTGGCTTTGACTCATAGT
>Ga0206129_10007296_pt1 | contig 10935 bp, 9 predicted proteins | sample Helgoland_Spring_8_FD_148616 | JGI IMG/M metagenome (GOLD analysis project Ga0206129, IMG submission 148616) | Pelagic subsurface seawater microbial communities from Kabeltonne, Helgoland, North Sea - Helgoland_Spring_Bloom_20160502_2 | ecosystem: Environmental > Aquatic > Marine > Epipelagic ...
ATTTTGGATAGCCACATCTATTTGATCAGCAAGATACTTACCCGCCTTCTCAGAGATATGTGTAAGCCCCATAATAAACTGATTGGCTTCAAATACATCTTTGGCTGCGCTCACAACATCACTAGAACTATCAGTTAACTTTGTAATGGGGTCATCATTTAATATATTAATATTAGCTTGAGATGTTTCTGAGATATTAAAATAAGTAGCAACTCTATCTACAACATGAGTAAGTGATACATCTGAGTTATTTGCCTGATTTGTAGCCGCAATTGTTGCAATTGGAGATGCCACTGCAGTACCCGTGATATTAGTCGGAACCCCAAGGCTCGTTACAATTGCTTGGTTTGTCCCAATATCAAAACCTGAGATCATTTTTAAGGGTGCAGTTTTAGAGGCAACAATGCCAGTGAGTGTAAAAGCACCCGTTGCAGACGTTATCGTATAAGCCTCACCACTATCTAAGACATTATCATTATCTAAATCTTGGAAAATAGTAGCACCCGCTACATACCCATCTACCACAGAACCACTGATGGCTTCAGCCACATCTGTTACACCAAATTCAAGGTTTTTAAGAACCGCAACGCCTGTGTCATCCGTCACCTTAAGCTGAACCTGATACGTATCCTGGGCTTCATAATCAGCAGATGTCTTTATGCGAAGTTTACCATCTACAATCTCAAATTTTGCATCGTCTCTGCCGTTACCACTCAAAGTAACAGTAAGAGTGCCGTCTTCTGCATCAGTGCCTGCAACAGTGGCTACAACTGCATTGGTTGAATTCTCGGCTATAGATGTAAGACTCGATACTGTGATAACTGGCTTCTCATTCTCTGTTACTGCAACTGTGAATGATTTGGAGAAAGTTTTACCTCCAGCATCTGTGGACAGAATAGTAAGAGTGAAAGAAGCTTTTGCATCATAATCAGGCTGAGCCTTCATGGATAGCTCACCTGTCGATTGATTTATGCTGAAGGCACTATGATCTGTTCCAGTAATCTCAGCAATCTTGTAAGTGAATGCAACACCTGAACTTTGATCACTATCCACAGTTGCAAGGGTTCCTATGACTAGTGAGGCCGCGGCTTCACTAATACTATTTGCACTTAACGTAATGTCTGTTGGCGCCTTATTACTCGCGGCAGTATTAACCACACTCGCATCAGTAAAGGTAATATTTCCTGTCCCAGAACTACTTACCTCTGCCACAGCTGCAGTTTTAATCTGATCAGCGAGAACTTGAATTGTACCAAATATACTTTTAGACGCATCTGACGTTAGGTCAGAAGCTGTAGCAATTTTTGCATTCACATTTTCAACAGCTGTCGTTGTATCATCAGCTAAAGCATTAAAGGCAGTTATGTTCACACCAGAGGTTGAGGCCATTTCGGTTTTGGCTTGTGTTTTTATCAAAGCCAAATCAGCTGTTTTTGTAAGGTCTAATGTATCGTTTGATGCCGCTTTGGTTTTCACAACTTCAACAATTGAGTTTAGGGCAGCTGTGTAAGCTGCAGCTTCAGTCGCACCTGCTCCCTCAGCCGCTGACGCAAAAGCAGTAACAACACTCATAATTTGCTGACTTGCTTTTTCTACTGCAAGCGCATCGCTTGCACTTACACCATCCGCATAAGGATTGAACGTTAGTGGGTCGACACCATCAGGCAAACCCAGAACACTGGCAACTTGCTCAGCCGTTAAATTTCCTTCTTTCATCAACGTAGTGGTTGGAGTGATAACAGTTGCACCTTCAGGAGCTTTTAAGGTTACACCAGACAAAACAGTTCCAGAGGATGTATCAACAGTGCTTTCATCCGTTACTGCAATAACTGTGTAAGTCTTTTGCGATGTTGATATAGAATATGAGCCATTTGCATCCGTGCGGACTGTGGCACTGTCTACAACGCCATCACCGTCATAATCTAAGCCAACTAAAGCATTATTTAACGGGCCTTTTATGACCTTACCACTTGCTGACGTTAAAAAAGTGCTTGTCGCACTGTTTCCGCCTCCACATGCTGTTAAGACCAGCAATGAGAGCGGTGAAAGGTTTCTCATATTAAGAGTATTTCTTAAAACATTCATCATTTATCCATAGGCAGTATTAGGTTAGCAGAATCAATTCTTATGTTTATGTATTAAAGTCTTAATATGATATTAAGTAAACACATTCATATATTTAGGTATGAATTTAATACCAAATAAACATACCTATTTATGACCTATTAAAATATTCCCATTTTTTATAAAATACCATTCAGAGTCATATTGATCTTAACATTCGTCAAATAACGTGTAAGGTTTTATGAGGAATAGCTATTAAATTGAGGCGGTCAAAGAGTGCAAAACAGACAAAACATAATAGTATCCCAATTCTATATACTCTTAGTTTTTGGGCTATCATTTATGTTTAAGCCACTATTTGCAGATGAATTTAGAATTACCCCATTTGTCCTTTATGAAGAAGCCACACAAAATATTGTAATTGATGGTGTTTCTACGAAATATGCTCTTGGTGTTGCAGGAGTTGAATTGCGTAGGAATTATGGTGATTCATTAACAATTTCTAGTAAACTTGGTTATGGTCAAAACAATGATCAAAAAACTTCATTTGCTGGTGCTAATTTTAGCGGCAAAGTTACTGGTTCCTATTTTAACATTGGTGGAAAATATGAATTCTACAAGAAAAACGACTTCATATTCTTTAGTTCAGTAGAGCACTCTAAAAGAAATCTCGACGCACCAAATCTCATAGGTAAAAGAAATAATCTAGACCTTACTGGAATAGCAGACACCACTATAAGCTCAGAAGACCTAAAAGTTGGAATTACATTCAAACCTGCAAAGAAACTATCTTTTCAACTCACTGCAGGGATGAGTAATTGGCACATAAAATCAGATGCAAAAGGCTATTATGTTTCAAGTGGATTATCAGCCACTGCAAGCAAATCGATAAATACAAAGGGGAGTGACCCAATTGTTCAAACTATGGTATCTACCAATAAAGATAATCATAACTTTGCACTCAGTTTGTCAGATCGCTCACTTCGATCAAAGACAAAAACATCGATAATTTCAGGTGAATTAAATTATGAATTTCATTTCTAAAATTTAGATAATTTATAAGATACAATTTACATTAATAATAACTCATAAATTACTGTTACATAATAATAATATTTTTTAATAGTAGATATATTTTTATTATAAAATATTGAATAAATGTGTAAAATATGTTATGATTACAACATGAAAAACGGTAGAAATACGGCAGGTCAGTTTACAGAAGGAAACTCTGGAAAACCCAAAGGCTCTCGAAACAAAGCAACGATTGCAATTGAAAGCCTCCTAGAAGGCCAAGCAGAAGTTTTAACTCAAACAGCTATATCAAAAGCACTAGATGGTGACAGCATAGCTCTGAGGCTTTGTATGGATAGAATAGCGCCATTACCCAAGGATAATACAATCTCCTTCCCAATGCCTCGTATGGAAAGTGCTAATGATGCATCCAAGGCTGCAGGAAGCGTCTTAAAGGCCGTAAGCATTGGTGAAATTACTCCTATTGAAGGCAGCCGCGTAATGGGACTCATAGACAGCTTTAGGCGGACTTTGGAGCTCACAGAAATTGAACATCGGATACAGACGTTGGAGAACAATATTGAAGACACTGCATAGAAGGCTTGCTCTACTTAAAGCAAAAGCTCCTCAGATAGTTAGTTCTGAAGCAGAAGAAGCATTTAATGAACTGATATCATATCTCAATAGCCTAGCATCTCGTAAAGCTGGTGGTGATAAAACTGCACAAACAGAAATTGAGGCTGTTTCAGCCCTATTGAGGTCCAAATGAAGTTTGGAAAAAGATTAGATACCCTTGAGCGTAATATTCATGTTCGAGAGTACACACCCCCTATTATTATTCACACGATTGTTGAGCCAAGTGAAAACGGACCAAAGGAAATTGGAGTATTCGCCAACATGCTTTTAGAAGGAAGCTACCAAAGAATTGATCTTGAATTAGGCAAAACGCACACTGAGTATGAAAAGAATATAAATGAATATGTTAAGTATTTTTCAAAATCTAACGCTCACAATTGATTTTGACTTTACTCTATTTGAGACGCCCATTCCTCATAAGATTTAAAACTAATTTTAACCAATCATAATCTTCAGTAACGCTACTTATTGCCAAGATACGAGATTTGTCAAAATCAACCATTAATAATTGACCTCCATACCCATCCATAACAAAAATATTCCGTCCTTCTAAACCTAGATAATCCAAATGAAACTGACCAGCATAAGACCTAGCCGAGAAGCGGTAACCCTTCTCTCGTTCCATAAATCGCTTTTGAGGTATCTTGTTCTTAGATAGTTCTTTTAGATATTGGCCAACACAGGTATTATTTTGCCAGTCATCAAGCATAGCTTTACCAATACGCAGATAATCAAATCTGGATGCATAAAATGTGTATTGGGCGTTCCCACTTCGATCAGATATGCGTTTAGAAGTCATATTATTTTTGTCAGTACGTTCAAATAAATTTTTTTGAAAGGTTACATCATGTTGGATTTTGACTTTGTCTTGAAATACACGATTCATTAGACCCTGAAAGTCATAGTCAGATTTATGGACAACGTAATTCATTATTAGGTTGGTAACCAAGCCGTTATAATGGTGTTTGCGTGATCTTTTTGATATTGCTTTTGAACCTTTGAGTTCACGCTCTGCAAAGGTCTTGATATTGTGTGTGTTCATCCATCGGCCAGTTCCAATCATACCTGTATTGTCATCAATGTATTTGTTATCGCCAGCGTTCATATTTAGTAGGTCGACCAGATACTGGTCATGGTAAAGTGTATTCTCAATGAGAGGCCAATCATCTAACTTAGCATTTATTCCATCGATATATCCTTCACAGATAGCGTGACCTGTGACGTATGAAACAATGCTTTTACCTACAGAGTTGGATAACCATAAAGTCTTATCATCATACAAATCACCAAGTCTGTTTTCTGGTGTTTTAGCATCATAAACAACCTTTCCATTCTCATAATAAAGGTAACTCAATAAGCCAGTCTCACTCATTTGCTTGTTCAGAAAGTTGTTGGCTTTCAGATCAGTTTTGAATGGCTCATGGTTACCTTTTGGATTTACTCGATATTTTCCAATTTCTAGGCTTCTAGTTAGACTGAAATCCTTTTTAAAGTAGTGCCTTAAAGTGGCTAGATTTGGGCTAGGTTTAACATAACTTGGTATCGACCAGCCTTTATAGATAGTTACATTGCTATCTTCTAATGAGGCTTCGTTTCGCTTTTTAGATTTCTTCTTATTAGCTACCTTTTGAGTAATCTGCTTAATCTTATCATTGTTTAAGCTATTTCCAATTCTGTCACTGTAAACAACAAGACATTTTTTTACACTTGCTGAACCAAATGCTTTCGCACTGGCACCTGCACTCAAGATAAAATTGGCATCACTAACGTCAAAATTACCATCATATTTTCTGTAGTGTTTTGCGAAGAATGATTTAACAGCTGTTTCAGTTTTCTTGCCCCAAGCTCCATCAACTATACCAGGCTTATAGCAAAGCTCAGCAAGCATAGCCTGTACTTTTGCCACGTTTACGTCTTTATCTACTTTTGCAAACGATGCGTGAGGCATCAGTAGTATGAGGATGGAAATTATGCTCAGTAGTTTATTCATTATGCGCCGCATTTATTTGATCTAATATTTACTTATTAAGAAGCTAGTGTATCGTTATGATATTATCAATGATGAGCTTTTAATAATGAACCAAACTATACGAATTATATTAACCGCTATACTTGTAGGCTTAATCTATACAGGCTCATCCAATGCAAATGATATCTTGAACCCAAGTGATTGGTTCGAAGGACCAATTAAAATTGACAGGTATAAAAATAAATATAGCTTCCGTGAAGTATCCTTTAATGGCGATATCAAGCCTGAACAGTTCAACTTTTCGGATGTACTGATTAAAGCGAGTGGCAATATAGATCGTGTTAATATTAAGGTTATATTTCAAGACGTATCAACACCTTATAAATCTACAAATAAAGATGAATCAGTGGCTATAACATTTGAAGGCGATCCTAAAACTGAAACGCTTTACGCCATAAGATTACAACACGCTACATTTACTCAAACTATACCAAGAAAATTTAGCTTGGAAGGCAAAGAGAACAGACATTTGATTTCAGCTAGAAGTATCCATGATGGTAGTTTTCATACGCTATACGAACAATTAACTCACGACGACAAAATTAAGGTTAAGGGTGTATGCAATTATTTCGTGGACGATAGTAATATAGAGAAAATAACTTCTCTTAAATCTCCACTTGGTGAAAATACTATTAGCAAAAGTACAAAGCGAGTAGATAAATTATTATCAGCACCCAACATTTCAGAACAGTTTAAGTCACTTGCTAAACTTTGTGTTGAAGCAACAAATAGAGTTTATATGAAGGACGTACAATCCTTCTTGAATTCTTTAGGCTATAATGTTGGTAAGAGTGATGGACAGTGGGGCGCACAATCTCAAAATGGTTGGGAAACTTACTTAGCCAGCCAAGGTAAACCATTAGATACAATTATCAATATTACTTCAGTTCAGAAATTACAGAAGAGATTCAGCGGCAAATCACCAAAATTAAGAAAGGTCACATTTAAAGATGGTTACTTTGATATAAATGGAAGTAAACACTATCATTCAAAATTTGGTACTGATTTGTGTATGTATATATCCTGCAAATTAACATTTAACCGCTGGCATAACGATGCAAAAAAAGAAATTTACGAAATTCAATCAAGTTTAAACTATGCAGGTTTTGACGCAGGAATGCCAAATGGATTAATAGGAAGTAAAACTTTAGTTGCTGTAAAAAAATACTATCTAGAAAAAAATAAAAAATTTGATGGTGTGCTATCAGAGAACGAATTTAATGAGATACTTCGGTACTCAAGCAATCCATCCTTTAAAATCTTCAACGATTTTTCAAAAATGATTTATAAGTCTGGAATCTCAATCCAGCCAAGTGGGCATCATCCATCAGCTGTGAAAGTTTCCGATGGTAAGGCAAATTTTACCCTTACACCAAAAATGTATTCTAATTATTCTAAAAACGTCCAACGTTTTGAAATAGGTAAAAAACAAATTCCTGAACATTTAGCTCTAAGGGTAAAATTTAAGTTTAAATCTGATAACAAAGTTTCCGACAGGGTTTTAATTGCACAAATCAAATCTTCTCAAAAAAAATTTGGTGATGTCGGTCCAATAACCTCTGTTTATATTGACCGATCACCCCAGTGCGCAACATGGAACAGGAATAAATATTATCCAGAAAAATTCGACTATTATGTAGACAATCCTATCCAACACTCGACTAAAGGGTTGTTAGTATATTCTGAAAAGAGAAAGAATGGTTTATATGAATATGTTTGGGCGGATAGAAAAAAATCTGAAATAAATAATTCATTCGAACCTCTCAATGATGGTAAGTGGCATGATATAGAAATGCATGCATATCCCCACAACAAGAAAGGTTTTTGCCGTATATACATTGATGGAAAGCTGATGCTTGAAATAAATAATGCCCCTACAAAATCATATGTTGCGAATTATGGAGATTATGCAGCACGAATTGGTATTTACAGAGACGCCGTAAACTATGATCAAACAGTTGAGTTCGATGATTTTGAAATTATTGGATATAAACCCTAAATATAAAGTCTCACTTTAACACCATGCTTAGAAGAGTCTATCTAGAGCTAATTCTTCCAATCTTATCTACATTAAGTCGACTCAATTACCTCATTACAGTCTGGCCAACGCAATCGATATAACCAATTCTCTGGCTTTGCTATCCCGCCGCCCTTGGTTCTAGATGCAACGTCGATTGCGTAACGCTTGGCTTCTAGAAGCACATATTCTAAGCCAAAATGCTCAACAGCACTGTACAAGCGAAAACGATACTTCTTAAAATCCATAGGCGCAGCTGGGAATATCCCCAGAAACTCTTCTTCTAAATGTTCAGCTTCTCCAGTTATATTTTGTATTCTTATGCCAGTCGACTTACCGCTAGTGACAAACCGACCTTCGGTGGATACTTCATAATGGCTTTTAAATTGCCCAGTATTTTCACATTGGTCATTCACGGTGCGCAAATACCCCGCTCCTTTGACCTGCTCTATAGCCTTCCGCATTTTGTGTTCACCAAAGCCTAAAGCTTTAGAAATCCCCGGCCTTGTAGGCTTATACGACCCGTTGTGGCTAATAATCCAGCATATCAATCGCAATCCATCACTACTCAGGCTTACATCTTCTAACAATGCGTTAGGAATTTTGGTCCATCCACTTCGAATATGAGTCTTCATGATGCATCTCCATTTGATATGCGATGAGCAAATGCCCAGGCATTCAAATCGGTGCCATGGTAGATAATCTTGCGCCCCAATTTATAATAGGCAGGTGAGCGCCCTTGGTAGCGCATTTGAGTTTGATTTTCGCGGCTTCCCAAAAGATATAATATTTCAGGGTCTGTTGGCTGGTAGTGTCTATTTTCTTCAAATAAGTTCATGTTGAGTTACCTTCAGTGGTTTACATAAGGTCTTCAATAATATGAACTTTTTTTCAATTTGGAATAGAGTGCAAAAGTACAAAACTATATTTTAGTTTAGCAGATTTTTGTCTTATTTTTGTCATTTAATTTTGTCTTTAGACAAGACACGGCTTAATGTTCTCTCACTAAAAAATTCGTATCCATTTATTTCTTTCATAATTTCTTTTAAGCTTAAATTTCCAACCCCATTTGGGAAATGCAATTTTAATAATTTAATAGCTTGTTCAGATGCTTCTCTTGGCCGTCCTGCTTTATTATCACTTGAAGGTTCTTTATGAAAATTAGTTATTTTTAATAAATCTTTTGATGTTTTAGGAAAATCTTCTTCTTTAATGCATAAACCCCAACCATCAAATTCTCTTAAATCCGCAATATCGTAAATACCTATAATATTTGGATTTTTCTCTGATATTAAATTCTTAATTCCTTCAAAAGAATTTTCATATTTATGTGAGTCTATGACCCAATAATTGATATTTAATGCATTATAAGCGCTATCTCTGGATTGAAGATACTCTTCATCATTGGCATGAAATAATGGCTTTCGAATTATGACATTTTTTGAAAATTTTAATATTTTATTTTTTGGAGAACAAATCCAAATATTTTTTACATTTCTTAAAAATTCATCAATTAATTGAGCATGCAAAGTATTCTTTTGAATTCTATATTCTTTGTTGTATTTATTTAAATAATCATAATCCCCCATATTTGCTTGTTTCACAGCATCTGAAGGCATCAAAAATGGTACTTTTGATTTAACTATATCTGAAACAATTTCTTCGAGTTCACTTATTAAATGAAATCCTTCAGGACAAAACATCTAAATAAACCTCACAACATTTCCACTTGCTCCAGCCACAAACTGCGACCAACGCTCCATTAAGACACGGCGCCGCTCCAACAAATCTGAGCGTGCATATGCGCGTTCTACATTAGAACCTACTTTATGAGATAATGACATTTCTGCAACCTCTCTTGGCGCGCTTGCTACCTCACTTGCCCAATCGCGGAACGTTGAACGAAAACCATGAACCGTTACACCCTCAACTTTCATGCGGCGGAGCAACATAAGCATAGCCATATTTGACAATGGAGCATGGCGCTTTTGCCCTTCAAAGACATAATGAGATGCCATTGCTTTAAGGGGCTCAATGATTGCTAGCATATCATCTGTGAGGGGTACACGGTGTTCATTTGCTGTCTTCATACGTTCAGCAGGACAAGTCCACAGGCGCGCTTCAATATCAACCTCATCCCAGCGCATTCCTAAGACTTCTCCTGTGCGTGAGCCAGTAAGACAGGTGAACATAAGAGCCTTTGCAGCCATAGCCTCGCGGTTTCGTAAATCATTAAAGAATGAGGGGACGTCTTGCCATTTCATAGCAGCGTGATGTTTAGCTTTTGCTTTGACCTTTGGTAAGACTTGAGCGTCCTTAATTGAGGTGACGGGATTCTCCCCTTCTCTAAAGCCTTTAGACTTCGCTACATCTAAAACAATCTTAATGCGCTGAGCCAATCGCTTTGCTGTTTCATGCTTCTCTGTCCATATAGGAGACAAGCACATTAAAACTTCTGGCTGTCCTATACTATCAATGGGCATGCGCCCTATCTTTGGAAAAGCATAATCTCGCAGTGTATTTATCCATTGCTGCCCATGCTTAGCGTTCTTCCATGTGGGCATACGGTCGATATGAACTTGCTGTGCTATCTCTTCAAAGGTGGGAATCTCTTGTTTGGCATTAAATCTTGGATTGAGACCCTGCTTTGCCATTCGGCGATATTCTAAGGCTCTCTCGCGCGCTTGGTTGAGAGTAATTATATCAGCGCCACCCAAACCAAAGTCTGTTCTTAATGGCGCACCTTTATTATTTTTCTGACCTTGCACAACCACCCGGATAATCCAGCTCCTTGTTCCCGAGGGTTTAACCACAAGGTACAACCCGCCACCGTCTCCATGACGTCCTGTTCCAAGATTCTCTACAAGCTTCTTAGTAAGCTTTCCCATTACATATGCCATAAATAGTTACCACATTTGTTACCACACATTAAAAATATATGAGCATAATCAAGAAATAGCAAAACAAATCATAAACTGTGTTATGTTTCATATTTTATAGCTTAAAAAGCATTTAAATTGGTTTTATACCATTCACTGTAAGGGTGATTTGGCGGAGAGACAGGGATTCGAACCCTGGGAACCTCGCAGTTCAACGGTTTTCAAGACCGCCGCATTCGACCACTCTGCCACCTCTCCGTGCCATAAAACGGGATCGATCCGTTGATGACTAGATA
>Ga0206129_10007297_pt1 | contig 10934 bp, 9 predicted proteins | sample Helgoland_Spring_8_FD_148616 | JGI IMG/M metagenome (GOLD analysis project Ga0206129, IMG submission 148616) | Pelagic subsurface seawater microbial communities from Kabeltonne, Helgoland, North Sea - Helgoland_Spring_Bloom_20160502_2 | ecosystem: Environmental > Aquatic > Marine > Epipelagic ...
GATCTAAAACAATTGGGCATCCGCAAGGCATCCTAGGCTAAAAATCTTCTTAAGGTGTATTGTTTGAGGGCGCAGAGGGCTTTACTCGGATTCGGGTGGAGTTGCTTTGCGCTCTTTTTTTGGGTTTATTCCGCTCCACTCTAATTGCGCTCAACAAGGAATAAGAAAAGCACACTTTACCTTATCCCGTGTATTTGAGAATTACCGCCACTTTTTCTTTCCTTAATTCCATTGGCCGGTAGCTCACCGCATAAGGTATGTAATTGTCGTGGTTCTAGGTTATCGGTTTTTAGTTCTGGGTGCGTCACTTCGTTCCTGGATTTGGGAGAGTGAGAGTGGGAGTGGGAGTGAGAGGTCAATGATCAATTGTTGATTACCAATTACGAATTACGGGTTACGAGTTACCCTCCTACGCTTCGCTTCGGGCGGGCAGGCAGGTAACAGGTTACGAGTGACAGGTTACCCTCCTGCGCTTCGCTTCGGGCGGGCAGGCAGGTTACAAATTTCCACATTCTTACATTTCCACATCTTCACATCCTCACACTTGTCCGAAGGAGCGAAGCGATGGCGGATTTCCACATCCTCACATTTTCGCATTCGCACACTTGTCCGAAGGAGCGAAGCGATGGCGGATTTCCACATTTCCACATCTTCACATTGCCACATTTCACAATCCACTCCTCCCTACAATTCACCAACCATCCCAGTTTTTTTCATGTGATGCAGTATAGCTGCCACTGAGCTCATTTCGTCTGTATCATTGTATGGATGATTGAACTCAAATCCATCAACAAAAGTTACAAGGTCGGCAAGAACAAACTTCATGTTCTGAAAGATCTCAATATGAGCATTGGCTCGGGTGAGCTGGTGAGCATCATGGGTTCTTCTGGTTCAGGAAAATCCACCCTTCTCAACATTCTTGGTATTCTCGATCAATACGACAGCGGGGAATACACGCTCGGTGGAACCTTAGTCCGAAACCTAAGTCAGACAAAAGCCGCTAAACTCCGGAATAAGATGCTGGGATTTGTCTTTCAGTCGTTCAACCTACTCTCCTTTAAGAATGCAGCAGAAAACGTCGCCCTCCCCTTGTACTACCAAGGAGTGAGCAGGGTGAAACGAAACGAAATGGCTTTGGAATACCTCGATAAGGTTGGTCTGCGCGATTGGGCGAAGCACTTGCCATCGGAAATGTCGGGTGGACAGCAGCAGCGCGTTGCCATTGCCAGAGCCCTCATTTCTAAACCTCGAGTCATTCTTGCCGATGAACCAACGGGTGCGCTCGATTCAAAAACTTCGGAAGAAGTAATGCAGCTCTTTCGCGATGTAAACAAAGAGGACATCACCGTCTTGATTGTGACGCACGAAAACGATATTGCAGCACTTACCGATCGACTGATCAAACTTAAAGACGGGGAGATTGTACGCTGATGTTTAACCTCGACAACTGGAAAGAGATTTTTGAGACGATTCGCAAGAATCGTTTGCGCACCTTTCTTACTGGCTTTTCAGTTTTGTGGGGCATCATGATGCTCATCATACTTCTTGGAACCGGTCAAGGTTTAGAGAACGGAGTTAAAAATGAGTTCCGCGACGATGCGATCAACTCCATTTGGGTCTATCCGGGGCGCACGAGCATGCCCTATAAAGGCCTAAAGCCGAATCGAAGGTTGCGTTTTACAAACGAAGATTTCGATTATGTGCAAAATCGTGTTGAAGGCGTGGATGAGATCACCGGTCGCTTTGGAATATGGAATGGCCTCACGAACAGAGGCACGAAATATGGCACCTACAACATTCGCTCAGTACATCCCGGACATCAACTGGTGGAGAACACTGAGGTGACACTCGGCCGATACATAAACAAGTCGGACATTAATGAAAACCGAAAGGTTTGTGTGATTGGAAAAATCGTGCGTTCCGACCTTTTTCAGAATGACGAGGAGGTTCTCGGGCAATTCATTAAAGTAAAAGGAATCCTTTTCAAAATCGTAGGAGTGTTCGACGACAGCGGGGGCGATGGCGAAAACCGCATCATCTACCTGCCCATCAGTACTGCTCAAATGGTATTCAATGCAAAGGAACAAGTCGATCAAATCATGTTCACCTTAACCGACGATGATCCCGAATATTCTCGGACTGTAGAAGCAGATGTGCTCAACAAATTCTCTACTAAATTTCGTTTCGACCCGCAAGATCAACGTGCCATTCGAATCCGAAACAACGTACTCAACTTTCAGCAGTTTGCCGACCTCTTCGCCAATGTGCGTGTCTTTATTTGGTTCATCGGCATCGGCACTTTATTGGCCGGTATCATTGGAGTGAGCAACATCATGCTGATTCTCGTTAAGGAACGCACGAAGGAAATCGGCATTCGAAAAGCTTTGGGGGCAACGCCTGGTTCCATCATTGGTTTGATTTTGATGGAATCCGTTTTCATTACTCTGGTTTTCGGTTACATCGGATTGATGCTGGGTGTGCTGGTTTTAGACTTGATGGCGAGTGGTATTGAAGGAGTTGAATTTTTCCAGAACCCAGGAGTAGACATTGGTTTGGCTATTTCAGCTACCATCTTATTGGTGCTTTCGGGCGCTTTAGCCGGCTACATTCCAGCGCGACAAGCCACGCGCATAGATCCAATCGTAGCACTTAGAGAAGACTGATGTTCGACGCGGATAAATGGCAAGAGATTTTTGCAGCACTGGGAGCCAACAAGGTTCGTACTGCTCTTACGGCATTGGGTGTGTTCTGGGGAATATTTATGCTCATCGTGATGATGGGAGCCGGAAAAGGTTTGGAGAATGGAGTCAAGAAAGACTTCTCCAACTTCGCTACGAATTCCCTTTTCATGTGGACACAAAGGACAACCAAGCCTTTCAAGGGGTTTCCTCCGGGAAGAAGTTTTAGCATCACTAATGAAGACATTGAACCTCTTCGACGTGCCTTTCCAGAAATCGAAGCACTCTCTGCGCGCTGTCAGCTCGGCGGGTATAGAGGTGAGAGCAATGTATTTTACGGAACCAAAAGTGGACCTTATGAGGTTTACGGCGACTACCCAGAAATCATTGAAATCGCCCCAAGAAAATTACTGGAAGGCCGCTGGCTGAATGAGCTCGACCAGAGGGAAAAACGCAAAGTTGCTGTCATAGGAACACGAGTTAGAGATGTACTTTTTGGTCAAGAAGCTGCGATAGGAAAGTACATTCGAGTTCAAGGAGTTTATTTTATGGTGATAGGGGTCTTCGATCTCTTTAGTTCTGCCAATAATTCCGAGCGCGAAGTGGAGCGTGTCTTCATTCCTACAAGCAGTTTCCAGCAATCGTTCAATTACGGAAATTCGGTCGGCTGGCTCAACATCATGACAAAGGATGAGCATCTCATTTCTGACATTGAGCCTGGCATTTTGAAGTTTCTTGCCGAGCGTCACGACGTAGATCCAAACGACGCTCGCGCTTTTGGCTCTTGGAATGCGGAGAAGGAATTTGTGCGGATCAGCAACCTCTTCGTAGGCATTCGCTTTTTGATTTGGGTTGTAGGTATTGGAACACTCATGGCTGGAGTCATTGGCGTGAGCAACATCATGCTGGTGGTTGTGAAAGAACGTACTCGTGAGATTGGAGTTCGAAAAGCAATTGGAGCTACGCCCTATGCCATCACATCTCAAATTGTTTTGGAAGCAGTTATGCTCACCTCTATTGCCGGCTATCTCGGTCTTCTCGGGGGAGTGTATCTCATTGAAGGATTGAATTATTTCCTTGTATCAGCTGGAGTTGACGCAGGAATGTTCGAAAACCCAGAAGTTGATTTTAGTTTGGTAATCCGAGGTTCCTTGGTGCTGATCTTTGCAGGTGGTTTAGCAGGTTTGCTTCCAGCCCGACGAGCAGCTCAAGTTGACCCCGTAATTGCCTTAAGAAGCGAATAACTATGTTGAAGAAAATTATACGATTTGTATTGGTGGTTGGCATGATTGGCCTGTTCATCTGGACACTCATTTACTTGTATCAGAAATCGGAAGAAACACCGATGGTTTCTACAACGAGTCAAGCTGAAAAAGCGACCATCATTAAAAAGACGGTGGCAAATGGTTCCGTCGTACCAAGAAAGGAAATCGCCATCAAACCACAAGTAAGTGGGATTCTTGATGAGGTCTACATCGTCGCTGGAGAATTGGTTACCAAAGGTCAATTGCTTGCAAAAGTTCAAGTCATTCCAGATATGGCGAATTTGAACAATGCCGAGAACCGCTTGAAACAAGCCAAAATCGCCTTGAACAATGCGCAGCAGGATTTCGATCGCCAGAAAAAACTCTTCGACGATGAAGTTATTTCTAGTGCCGACTTTCAGAGATTTCAACTGACCTACGATCAAGCTGTTCAGGAAATGCAAGCCTCGAAAGACAATCTTCAGATAGTGCGGGAGGGAGCCATTCAGAAGAGTGGAGGCATTCAGAATACGCTCATCCGATCTACCGTGAAAGGAATGATTCTAGAAGTTCCTGTGGAAGAAGGTTATTCAGTGATTGAGGCGAACACCTTCAATGAAGGAACAACGGTTTGTATGATTGCCGATATGAGCGACATGATTTTCGAAGGGAAGGTCGATGAATCGGAGGTGGGAAAAATTAAAGTTGGGATGCCTCTATTGCTTTCTGTAGGTGCGATTGAAAATCAACAATTCGATGCAATATTGAAATACATTGCACCAAAGGGAGTCGAGGAGAATGGGGCCATTCAATTCGACATTAAAGCAGAGGTGAAGTTGCAAGACTCACTATTCATTCGCGCTGGCTACAGTGCCAACGCCGACATTATTTTAGATCGGGCAGATAGCGTGATGTCTGTGGACGAGGCTCTCTTGAAGTTCGACGATGAGGGTACGTATGTTGAGGTAGAAGTTGGTAAAGAGAGTTTTGAAAAACGCTACCTCGAAACCGGACTTTCCGACGGTATTCGCATTGAGGTTTTGTCGGGAATCAATTGGGAGGACAAGATAAAATCTGGTGAAGTTCCTGCCAATGAGGCCGCTACCAAATAGCAGCTAAGTTCTTTTTTGAACTCAGCTTATTCTCCCTACAAGGTTCAAAGGATTTACCTTTGGAGTAGGTGACACCTTCAGAAGAAATACTCTACAAATATTGGGGCTTCAAGAGCTTTCGACCTCTTCAATCGGAGATCATCGACAGCGTTTTAGAAGGTCGCGACACCTTGGCTCTACTTCCTACAGGTGGCGGAAAATCCATTTGTTTTCAAGTGCCGGCGCTGATGTTTCCGGGTTTGTGTTTGGTCGTTTCTCCACTCATCGCTTTGATGAAAGATCAAGTCATCAATTTGCGCAAGAAGGGCATCAAAGCAGAGGCTCTGATAAGTGGTATGCCTCGACGAGAAATGAATGTGATTCTCGACAATGCAGCTTTTGGAAAGCTGAAGTTCTTGTACGTTTCGCCCGAGCGACTAAAGGACGATTATTTCCAGGCGAAGTTTGCTGAGATGAAGTTGGGAATGATCGCTGTGGATGAGGCGCATTGCATTTCCCAATGGGGATACGATTTCCGTCCGCATTACCTCGAGATTGCCGACGTGCGAACGATTCACCCGAAGGTTCCAGTCTTAGCCTTAACAGCCACTGCCCGAAAGAAGGTGATTGGAGACATTCAAGAACGCCTTAAATTCAAGAAGAAGAACCTATTTCAGAAGAGTTTCTATCGTTCCAACCTAAGCTATATGGTTTTTGAGGAACAGGACAAGTATGGCCGTCTTTTGAATATTCTCAACAAGAAGCAAGGCTCGGCGATTGTCTACATGCGAAGCAGAAAAGGATGCATGAAACTCGCTTCTTTCCTGAAAGAGCGGAAGATTTCGGCGGAAGCTTACCATGCAGGTTTGGATTCCAAAGTTCGGAATGAGCGCCAAGCCAAATGGATCGACGACAAGATTCGCGTTATGGTGGCGACCAATGCTTTTGGAATGGGCATCGATAAGCCCGATGTACGGGTTGTAGTTCACTTGGAATTGCCAGATTCCCTTGAGTCTTATTTTCAGGAAGCAGGAAGAGCGGGACGAGATGAAGAGGAAGCCTTTGCGGTGATGCTCTTCGAACAGCACGACATTAAGCTTCTTAAAGAGAGATTGGAGTCGAGGTACCCTACACCCGATATGATCCGTCGAGTGTATGAAGCTTTGGGGAATTATTTTCAACTTCCAGAAGGAGGTGGGGAAGGAGCTGAGTTTGAGTTCGATATTCAGACTTTTTGCAAGCGATTTGACCTGAAGGTCAATGCTGTTTATCCGTCCTTGAAAGAACTCGAGAGAGAAGCTTACATCGATCTTCTGGACGACCCCAAACTCTCGAGCAGGGTGCAGGTCTTGGCAAGTAAGCGGGATATTTACAACCACCAAGAGAAACGTGCTCAGGACGGCGAAGTTCTGCAGGTTGTATTAAGAAATCACACTTCCGTCTTCAATCATCCAGTAAAGATTCGTGAAGAAAAATTGGCTTCAAAGATTGGAATGAAGCAAGCGGAGTTTGAGCGTCGACTTCTGCAGATGCACAAATTGGGCTTGGTAGACTATACTGCTCAAAGCCGCTTTCCAAGAATTTTATATCCGAATTCTAGAATCAAAATCAACAATCTTCAGATCGATGCGAAAGGCATCCGAAGTAGGAAGAAGGAAGATCAGAAGCGCTGTGTGGAAATCATCAATTACGTAGAATCGGATTACTGTCGCTCTGCTCTATTGTTGAAATACTTTGGTGAGCGCATCGGTAAAAAGTGTGGTACGTGCGACCATTGCATTCGTGAGAAATCAAAAAGTAGAAAGAGCAAATTATTGATGCGCGATCAAATTGAAGAAGAACTTCGTGAGCCTTCTGTGCTGAAAGAACTCGTTCGAAAGTTGGACTTCAACGAGGATGCGCTCTACGCTGAAGTTCGGTCGATGGTAGATGAAGGATTAATTCTGTACGACGAGCTTCAAGACCGAATTAGTAAAAAGTAATTTGACAATTGACTGCGGGGATTCCACTACATTTATGGACGAAGAAGCAGCGACTTTATGGTAAAGATTCCAGACCACATCAACGAACTTAAATCCTACAAGCCGGGGAAACCGATTCCTGAAATCAAAGCTGAACTCGGACTCGAAAAAGTTTCTGTTCTCTGGAACAACGAAAACAATTTTGGTCCTTCTCCAAAAGCCATGGAAATGATGCGTGCGGCAATCGAAAACTCGCATGTTTATCCAGATCCAACCTCCAAGGAGCTGCGCACAGCCATCGCTACGAATGAAGGGATTGATGTAGAACAAGTTGTTGTTGGCAGCGGAAGCGAAGCCATTTTGAGCAATGTTTTTCAAGCCTTCTTCAATGAAGGAGATGAGTTGCTTACCTCAGAAGGAACTTTTGTCGCCATTTATATCTGGGCGAAAAGCCACAACGTACCTGTTGTGAAGTTGCCTCTAACATCGGATTATCGCTTTGATGTGGAAGCCATTAAAGCCTCGATTACCAACAAGACCAAAGCCATCTACATCTCGAATCCAAACAATCCTACAGGCAGCATCATCACGAAAAGTGAATTTGAAAGCCTCATGAAAGCGGTGCCGAAGGAGGTCATCGTGATCATGGATGAAGCCTACTACGAGTTTGCTGCCGAGAATCAAGATTATCCCAGCAGCGTAAGCTACGGCTACCCAAACGTCATTACCCTAAGAACCTTCTCCAAAGTTTATGGCATCGCAGCCATTCGGATAGGTTACGCCATGGGTGAGCCGCGCTTAATTGAAGCACTCTCGAAAGTTCGTTTGACTTTTGAGCCTTCGAATTTGGGGCAAGCTGCTGGAATTGGAGCTCTATCGGATCTTGATTTCTTGAAGAAGGTATTGGATAATAATCGCACTGAGCTCAAGGCTTGTGGAGAATTGTTCGATCGATTGGGGATTACATATATCAAGTCCTTCGCGAATTTTGTCACCCTTGATTTGGGAAGCCCGGAACGCGTAAATATTTATTCAGATGAGTTGATGAAAATGGGTGTGTTCGTCCGACCGTTGATTGCATTTGGTTTGCCTCATTGCCTGCGCATCACCATTGGAACTGCAGATGAAATGAATCATTTTCGCGCTGCCTTTGAAGAGGTGCATTCCAGCGTATTTGTTTGAAAATGAGGAATATCATTTGACTTCGCGGATAAAGAATCCTAAATTTGAGAGAATCCAAACTCTCACTCAATGAAAAATATTTACGCTCTGTTTGCATCGATGCTACTTTGCATCTCTGTTTTTGCTCAACCAATCATTCCGCGCGACTCAGGAATTTACGAAGCGGGAAGCGTTTTCGTTTTAAAAGAAGTTGCCCTCACAGCCGATCAAGAGGTAGGTTCTGATGGTGCAATGGTCCTCTGGGATTTCTCTGGCCTTACACCAACATCAACTCGAACAACAAATGTTGATAGTGCGGAAACTTCAAGCATTCTTCACGACATCAATGCGAACATGAAAGTGACCATCAATCGTGGCCCTAGTGGCACGCAGACTCAGGTTTATTACTATTACGTTACAACCAGCAACGTAGAGTACTGTGGAAAGATTGACAATGGCATTCCACTCGACGTAGCCGACGATCCCGTTCAGATGTGGGATTGGCCAATGGAGTATCAGGAAAGCGCAAGCGATACCATACACAGCAAGTTTGAATATGGTCAAACTCCTTTTTCTAAGAAGTGGCATTATTTGAATGGAAATATGACCACAACGGTGGATGGATATGGTCGTGTGAAACTTCCTTATGGAGACGTTTACGAAGTTTTGCGTTTGAAAATCGTAGAGACTTACTCAGACTCAACTACAACCGAAGTCACGCCGGTTACAAACACAACTTACGAGTGGCGAACTGCTAAGAACAACATCTACATAGCGCGCTACGAGAAAAGGGAAGAGGGAACGACCACCGATCGTTTCTTCTATTACCTCGACGAGGCGGATCTTAATCCAGGTGAACAACCGGCAGGGATTCCACAAATGGTAGGCTTGAGAAATGAGGTACTGCTTTACCCCAATCCTGCGAATTCAGACGTCTCAGTTTCTTTCAATATGCTGAACGATGGTCCTCTTGGGATTTCTGTTTACGACTTCCAAGGCCGTCTCCTGAAAACACTGATGAAAGAATCTGTTGATGCTGGATTGCAGCTCTATACATTTGATCTTTCGGAACTTCCAGCAGGCAACTATTTGCTCCGTCTGGAAAAAGATGGCATCGTACAGGAGAAAAAGCTTTTGAAGAACTAGCTCTATTCGATATTTCAGGATATTTGGTCTGTGCATAGAATAGAACCACATTATCTCTGGAGAAATCTGTACGTAGCGGATGAAGATCCCTACTCTCCATTTTTTGGCAGAGAGTATAGTGAGTTTGAGTTTGCGAACACGCTGTACGATCATCTCATTCACCCCCAATGGGATGATTTTGGGTCTACAACGCTTTTCTTGAAAATTCTCTTCGTCGATTACGATAAGTCCTTTGCCGTTCTTGAATTTATGGGAGAGTGGAATGATACGCTCTACAACGACATCATGGTGCTCAAGCGGGAAGTCATCGACTTGCTCGTGGAAAATGGAATTCAGAAGTTCATTGTCTTGGGCGAAAATGTCTTGAACTTTCATGCCTCCGACGACAGCTACTACCAAGAATGGTTTGAAGACATCGAAGGTGGCTGGATTGCTTTGCTCAATTTCAGAGATCAGGTTCTGGATGAATTTGACTCGGAAAACATCTCTCAGTATTTCGTTCAAGGCGGTACTTTAGAAGACATCGCTTGGAGAACACAAACACCACATCAACTCTTTGAAAACGTCGACTCCTTTGTGGAGGATATGATGGTTTAGAGAGTTGAGAGTTGAGAGTGGAGAGTGAGAGTGGAGAGTTGAGAGTGGAGAGTAGCTTAAGGCGATCCTGTCTCCAATTCCCAAACACGGCGATTTACGGCCGCCCCATTTTTAAAGTAATAGGTGCCGCCCCATTCGTGCTCAACTTTAAGAAACTCATCGCCGAGGTTTTCAACGATGACCACACGTCGGACTACACTTTTGCGAAAGCCCGTTTTAATTTCTTGAGTTACCCCGGGAGGGTATTGAACAGCTAAGGAATCGATGGCTTTGAAGAAGGTGCGTTTTTTAGTTTCACCGAGGTAGAGTTCTTTGAAGCTAAAGTTCTTGCCAGCTTGGGCTGATCGGGTCATATCATCTGAACCTCCAGAAACTTCGGTTATACCTTTTGCAGCTTGCTCGTCTCCCTTGAAGAGCTCGAAGTAATTCACTGGTTTTCGGTTCTTTTTATCGATTTTCTCCTGCTCCTTTTTGCACTCACGAATCATGTCGTTTACATGATTGTTTAGCGGATAAATCTCTTTGGCTTTCATGTACATTTCACCCGCCTCAATAAATTTTTCAGCTCTCACAAGATCAAGGGCGTCTTTCATGATTTCATTGAATTTATCGCGCACTATTTTCTCTTCCCGCCGAACGATTAGGTCTTCGCATTGCATGATTTTGGTGATGGGATATTGTTTGAGCGGATACACTTCTAGGGCTTTGTTGTAAAACTCGATGGCCTTCTCAAAATCATCTTTTGCTCGATACTCATCGGCGGTGGTGATTTCTGTGGAGTAGGCGTAGTCTACACTATCAATAGCCCGCTTTCGAATCATGTCCTTGGCGAGCATGATTTTAACTCTCGGACGATACTGGTTTTTCACATAGTTATCGGCTTCTTGGTATTTACGAATGCACGCTGCATATCGTTGCCCAATCAACAAGTCGTCAGCTTCCTTTATGGATTTGTTGTATGCTGCCAAGCGGTCTTTTTCTTCTTGCTTTTTTTGAAACTCTTGAATCAAATCAACGGCTCGCTTTATCTGAAGCATCGGGTACTGTTGGTACTCT
>Ga0206129_10007302_pt1 | contig 10929 bp, 7 predicted proteins | sample Helgoland_Spring_8_FD_148616 | JGI IMG/M metagenome (GOLD analysis project Ga0206129, IMG submission 148616) | Pelagic subsurface seawater microbial communities from Kabeltonne, Helgoland, North Sea - Helgoland_Spring_Bloom_20160502_2 | ecosystem: Environmental > Aquatic > Marine > Epipelagic ...
TGGACGCCAAGCTTCTTGCGTTTAATCGTCTTACAGGAGAAAAGCTTTGGGAAAGTGAAATTATTGAATATTACAAAGGCTTTAGCGCAACGTCTGCACCTCTTGTTGTAAAAAACTTAGCAGTGATAGGTGTAGGAGGAGGTGAATTTGGTATTCGTGGTTTCTTTGATGCTTACGATATCGAAACCGGTGCGAGAGTTTGGCGCCATTATACCGTCCCTGCCGAAGGCGAGCCTGGATACGAAAGTTGGTCCGGTAATTCTTTCGAAACCGGAGGCGCACCCGCATGGACCATAGGTGCATACGACTCCGAGCTTGATTTATTGTATTGGACTACTGGAAATCCTTCCCCAGATTGGAACGGAGATGCGAGGCTAGGAGATAATTTGTTCTCAGATAGCGTTTTAGCAATTGATCCGGATTCGGGTGAAAGAAAATGGTACTACCAATTTACACCTCATGATGTATGGGACTATGACGGTAACACTCACCTTTTTCAGGTTGATTTAATTCAAGGAGAGAGCGTTACAAAGGCTTTAGTTCAGGCAAATCGTAATGGGTTCTTTTACGCAATCAATCGCGAGAACGGAGAGTTCATACGAGCAACCAGTTATATGGAGCAGCTTAATTGGGCTGAATCTATGGAACAAAATGGGCGGCCCGTAGTTAACCCCGAAGCTATGCCTTCAGAAGAGCCGACTATGCGAGTTTGTCCTGGAGCACTCGGAGGAATGAATGGGTCTGTTTCAGGATCGGTTAATACTTCATTGAATCTAGCATTCTTGCCTGTAATTGAGAGCTGCCAACTCATGCAAAAAGGAATAAGCATGCATGTAGAAGGTCAACTATTTATGGGTGGATTACCCGTGTCTGTAGATGGGGTCTCTGATGAATCTGGTGAAACTCCATCTTATGGTCATATTACTGCAATGAATTATCAAACCGGCGAGGTCGCATGGCGTCATTATGATGCCGAGCCAATGCTCGCTGGTACTCTAAGCACTGAAGGCGGGTTAGTTTTTTCTGGAAGTCAAACTGGTCACGCTTTTGCACTCAATGCTGAAACGGGAGAAGAGGTTTGGAGAGCTCGTTTAGGAGGGGGAATCAGAAGTCAGCCAATAGCCTATGAGATAGACGGTGAAAGTTATGTTGCGATTGCCTCTGGAAATTTCGGCGGTATATCAGCTTTTTCGGGTGCAGATACTTCAATCATACCGGAAGGGGGGCAGCTTTATGTTTTTAAGCTTTCGCGCGAATAAAGAATCGACTAATCAAAGTCTGGAGCGATTTTTATTCCGAAGATGCCGAACAAAGTGAGTTAATACCGGTGACGGGCCAGCGACCGCTAGGGGGGGCGAGCTTTTTGGAGCCTCGGGTCGCTCGGTCCGCACATTTAAAGGCTCTGTGTGGTGGAACGGCCTGTATTCAATTTCGCAGTAACCGACTACAGGTGAAAAAAGCACCAGCATCCAATTTACCGACTTACTGGATGGAGCGCCCTGGATATGAAACCATCTCGCTACCTTTTAACACTCGCCCTCCCGCTTTGCGGGATCTGGCTTGATGTAAGCGCTCAACAAAGAGATTTTCATCGCATCGACATCGGTCATGCAGAACTCTCCGTGGTGGAGTGGGCTACTGACAGCCCGGAAGCCGAACTAATCCTCGCCCTGCCGGGCTCCGGTGGTGACTACTCGAGGTATAAGCGTGTCGCACCTCTGCTCGCCGAGGCCGGCTATCGGCTGGTAGTGATCAACCAGCGCGGCATTATGGGCAGCAGCGGGGAACTGGAAGACCTGACCTTGCACGATCTCGCCGATGACGTTATTGCCGTAGCCGATCACCTGGGCGCAGACAGGTTTCACATGGCGGGCTGGGCCTTTGGAAACCGAACTGCTCGCATGCTCGCCACCGACTATCCCGATAGAGTAGCGAGTGTCACTCTTATTGCTGCCGGCGGTATCGTGCCAGCTCTCACGGAAAGCGGTGAACTTGCCAGTCTGCTCGGCAATTCGGATCTGCCCTTCACCGAAAAAGTCAGGCTGGCAAGAAGGACACTGTTTTCACCGGCCACTGACGATGCGCTGGTGGAGGAATACTCGAGAGAACTCAATTACTGGCCTGAGGCCAGAGTCGCCCAGGGCCAAGCAAACCGCAATACCCCATTAGAAGAATGGGTCGCCGGCGGCGAAGGGCCGCTGCTTATGGTCATGGGTGAGGATGACCTCACCGCGCCGATCGAGAACGGTAAAATCATGAAAACCGAGTACGGGGACCGACTCACCCTCGTGGTGATACCCGACGCCGGACACGCGTTGGGCCTGGAGAAGCCTGACGAAACCGCAGCAGCTATCGTTGAGTTCCTTAAAAACCATCCCCTGTAATCTTAGTGTTCTTTGCTCTTTCGTTTTGCCTGAAGCTACTTTCCTTCACTTATTCTGGAGACAACATCTATTTCAGTTGCAGGATTGGCATCATCTCCCGGGTCATGGAAAAAGCCGGCCTCAACAATCACTGATATGGGCTCGCTACTAGCTGAAATGCAGGCGATCACATGGTTGTCGGGGTCATCATCAACAAGAGTATCTGGATGTACATAGATACCATTGCTTAATTCAATTGAGACGGCCAGGCGTTGCGGCTCTAGAAGGTCAGCTCCCTGTGGTCCGGTAACACCGCCCTGCCAAACCAGCTGAATGGCCTGGGAGCTTTGCTCAGGGCATTTGCCTGCTAGCCCGGGGGTATCAGGTGCAAATAATTCAGCCAACACGAGGCTTGGTCCCGATTCCAGAGAAGTTACTTGATTGCTGCTTAGACCAAGCAATGAGTTGCCGTCTGAGTCATTAAGCTCAGATACAATTTCCACGCCAGCAGGCAATGAATCGCCCGGACTAAATTCGCCTATAAGCAAGATGGTTCTTTGCTCCAAAGGTTCCAAAGCTGGTCGAAGAGTCGCACAAAGCGGAGTGACGCGTTCACCAGTGCTTAGCTCGACCGCAAAGGCTTCCGGGGAAATAGTAGTTCCATCTATTTGCACGGAAAATATCACCGGCATGCCATCCTGATTTGCTGCAGGTGGTAAACCGCAAAGACGAGTTGCTCTGGGCGGAAGCGGGTCGAGTCCATGATAGATGGACAATATTTCAGGCCTGGCGTTTTCTTCTTGAGAAAATGCAAATGATGACAAAAAAAGTAAAAAACCGACAAAAAGAGGCTTCATGTTGGTTGCTCCTCGTACTCAGGGTGAGCTACACGTAATAAAAGTTAGTCAGCTTCAGCCAATGCTTGCATCGCTCCCAGTGCATTGATAAACATGCCACGACGTCTTTCAATATCTGCACCTTTCGCAGCCTGATCTGCCAGGTTTGATACATCATAAGTTAATGTATAAAGCATCTTTGACGTGCTGTCTGTCACTGGTCTTGATTCCATAAACCCGTGATAAAGGAGGTCCGATTTAAGGTCTATCTAGCTCAACTGTGTGATAAGGCTCCAAGGTATCAATAGCGTCCACCGGCTGGCTATTCACATCCCATTTAAAAAGCTTTGCTATAATTCGATCTTGTTCAAAATCTACGATAGTAAAACCATGCTCTTCAATCGGTGGCACTTGCTCCAGGAAGTCCAAATATTGCGAAGGCGCCGAAGACACACCACGAACCACTGAGGGGAATCCTCGAATCGAAGTGCCAACCGGCCCACACAGAACATTAGTGATGGGGTTGTCGCTGAAATCCAGACTACCAGCGCCGTGCATCGTTCCGACACCCGTGGCATGAAGATCGCCCGCTATTACTAGAGGATTTCGGTGCTTCATATCTGCCAATGACTGCATGATGCGGTCGTGCTGATCCAGCCAGCCTTGTCGCCAATGAGCCTTGGGGATTTGGGTAGTCAATTGACCCGTCTCCGGATGAATTACATCTGGATACCACTCGCCCCATTTCCCGGCGGTCCATCCGGGCGGATTGGAGGGCACATGGACAAGATGACGAGTGTCTTGTGATGCCGTGCGCTGAACCAGCCAGTCTTCAACATTACTATCCAGAAAAGCGGCATTGAGTTCACCAACGCTCAATGTGCGGCGCACATCGTAAAGCAACACCTCTAACAACTGACCGTAGCGCAAAGTGCCGAAACTTTCGGAGAGATCTCCGCGGGCAGAGCTCATAGAATATGGCAGACCGAGTGGGCGCATAACATCAGGAAGAAACTCTGGGTAATACAGTTGCTGAGTAGTGCGCGCAAGCTGTAATTGAAACCATGGAACCGGATAGGTAATCGGCGAATCATTCTCCCAGTGATCATGATCATCCTGCAGAAAGTATACAGGCGTAGATCTAAAGTCAGTACCATACAACGGAACTATTTGAGGGCCTGCAGCAAGTTTCATGGCTTTCTCGTTGCTGCCACCCTTAACTCGCTCGGCATAATTGAAGTTTGATTGTTGACCAGCATCACTCAATTCTCCGGCTTGATCGCCTTGCCAAGTATGAAGGTCCCAATAAATGTGATCACCATTAGCTACCGCCGCCTGCGGTGCGAATGACAATCCTCTTTTTAACAGTCTTTGGCGTATGGCTATCGGCAGATTGCCGCGACGATCGCCAATGCCAAAGTACTCGCCTTCAGGACCTCCGGCACAGGTATAAAACAACACTCGAACATTTTCAGGATTCTGGTCGGGTGCCGGGAAAGTTGATAAGGGCCAGGACGCACACAGGAAATTGCCGCTACTGTCTTGCAGAGTCAATTCATACTCGGTATCTGCTTGTAGCTCGTCTGCATAAAATTGCCAGAACTCACCACTGGTATCGTTAACATAACCTTCGACTATTTTCGTGCTACCCCCATTTTGAATTCGCAGGCGAGGTGTATCGTTCAGCGCTCTGGTGAACGAAGCCTTTATGAGAATCCGTGATTCGTTTACTGCGGGCAACAAATGCCGCAGGATGCCTGCATCCCAATCGTCTGTTGCGGGATTTAGATCCTGTTGTGCAACAAGTTTTTGCCAAGGCCAGGTGGCTAACATTGCTCCTGCCATGCCGCCCGCACTGCCGCGTAAAAAGTCTCGACGTTTCAGAGGCGGTAAATACAAGTTCAACTTATTCTTGTTGCAGGTTTTCTTGTCTGACTTTTTGTTAGTCATAATTCACCAGGTTTTCATACATTGAAACTTGAACCGAACTTAATTTATTAGTGTCAGAGTTTTATATGCTTAGACCAACTCCCCCCGCCAAAGAATGAAATACTAGCGTGAATTACGATTAGGAATGCCTCGATTAAGGGTTCTAACATGTTCGGCAATAGAACGAATTTGGCTGGCAGTAAACGTGTCAGCAAACGCTGGCATGCTATTTTGGCCCTTGCTTATAATACTGGCCACTTGGTCGGTACTAAATGCCGCCAGACCTTCAAGAGGCATTCCGTTGTGACCGCCTTCGCCGCGAAGCCCGTGACAAAACACACAGGTCTGTCGAAATAAAGCCAAGCCTTCTGTGTTTGGCTGTGGCGGCGTAATTTGCTCTAGAGGGATAGACGTCTCTTCACCCTCTTCAAGCAGCTTAAACGTCCACATGCTGTCGCCCCGGCTGGAACCTTCCAGCAGATTGCCCGCAGAGAACACCGTTACGTACTGCTCGCCCTCGTGTTCGAAAATTGTCGGCGGCGCGTTAACCCCTGCGTCAGTCATAAACTCCCACAATTTCGTACCATCACGAGAATCCATCGCGGTAAAACGACCATCGTTGCGGCCGGCAAACAACAGGTCACCGGCAGTCGCGACCAGGCCGCTATAACAACGGCTGGACCAGCGCTGAGACCAAAGTCGCTGGTTGGTGCGGAGATCCATCGCCGCAACAACTCCCGTGACAGCGATGGGCGCAAAACGCATGCTTCCACCGGTATACCGATCGCCCGACTCCACTTGTTCGACGCCGTCCCGAGTAGCGTAAGCCGCCTGCCGTTCGCCGGCACACACGTACATAACTCCTTTGTTAGGGTCTACTGTGCTTGGCGGCCAGTTTGCTTCGCTACGACGAAGTAGCACCGGGTTATCCCAAAATGGAGTGAAGATGGCGCCGTTGTTAACCATCGTGAAACCCTCAGGCGGGATATCCAGCGTCTGAGAGACAAAGGCGTCGCCTACAGGGTAGGGTTGAGTGGCTGCAGTCGCCTGGCGGGGTTCTTGGGGAACCGGCCTCTCTTCGATGCCAACTAGAGGCTCGCCGTTGGTTCTATCGAGAATATACACCCAGCCGGTTTTGCCTGCCTGAGCCAAGCCTTTGCGCGGCACACCCTCATAGTCCAGATCAAACAACACCACTGGGTTAGGCGCGTCGAAGTCCCACAGGTCATGATGAACCTGCTGGAAGTGCCATCGGTATTCGCCGGTATAGACATCCAACGCTACGATAGAGGCCGTGAAAAGATTATCGCCCGCACGTATGGCGCCATTGTAATCGGGGCCAGGATTGCCGGTAGAGAAATAGATCATGCCAAGCTCAGGGTCCACCGCCGGCGTATGCCAAACCGTGCCGCCACCGGTCTCCCACGCAGCACTGTCCGCCGGCCAGGTGTCAGAGCCAAACTCACCCGGGGCAGGCACTGTATAAAAAGTCCACAGCAGGCTACCGTCGTTTGCATTATAGGCTTTAACACGCCCTCGTGCTGCAAATTCAGCGCCGGCAAAGCCACTGATCACCATGCCATTAAAATACAGCGGCGCACTGGTAATGGTATAACCTTCTTCCCAGGCTTCCGCCTGAATAGACCAGACCTCCTGCCCAGTTTCCTTATCTAGAGCTTTTAATACGCCGTCTAGTTGTCCGACAAAAATTTTATCCTCGCCAAAACCTACTCCACGGCTGGTCCAGCCACAGCAGATAGTTGAAATTTCTGAACTGAGGTTTGCTTGTTTGCTCCACAAAATTTCACCTGACTCGATGCTTAACGCAAAGACATCATCTGCACCGGTTATGACGTACATAACACCTTCGTGAATAATAGGCTGTGCCTCGCCAGAATATTTAGCACCAACACCGGAGCCCTCAAGATGCGTTCGCCACACCGGACCCAGCTGACTAATAGTCTCGGTATTAATCTGTGTGAGAGGAGAAAAATTGCGGTTATATAGGTCCCCGCCGTTACTGAGCCAACTGCTTACAGGCAATTGCATTAAGGTGTCGGCATCGGGCCTGATTTGCGAAAACTCTGCCGCCTGGGAAGTGCTAAGACAGATGAGGAATGGCAGTACTAAAAAATTCCGATGCTGTAGTCTTATCATTATTATCTCTCAAAATCAGCTGGGGGCTAAGGCGCGCCCCTCGAAAATCTCACGGCGCAGATTAATTAATCCAACCTATTTTTACTATGCTCTCCACCTGGTTGCAATGCAGATAGCAGCTCACATCTCTTAACCGGCCAAATGCCATTCTGCCCGTTTCACCGCGACGCCTTATCAAGGCCCCATCAACACCTTACTAGTGTGGACAAAGACAATATTCGCAGCTACTGTTTATGGCTTCTGTAATTATCTTTGAGCTCAATGTGTCTATGCAAACTGCAACAATTTTTAGAATAGGTCTAACTGCTTTTCTAAGCATGGTTCTTGCTGGTACTGCCTATACACAGATAGCCAGTGACCCTTCTCCTTTTGAAACGGACAATCCAAAAGCTGTTGTCCCCGGCGAACTCTTTACCGAACCGGCAACGCTCATCAATATAGGTTTTGAATGGTTAATTCAGGGCGATGACAACCGCAATGCCAGCGTATCGGTAGAGTATCGTGAGCAAGGCAGTTCTGAATGGCTCGATGGTTTGCCCTTACTGCGGCTTAATGGCGAGCGGGTTTACAGTGAGTCTCGCGTCGACGTTATCGTGCCCAATATGTTTGCAGGAAGTGTGCTGGAGCTTGAACCTGACACTGCTTATGAAGCCCGCTTTATCATCACCGATCCGGATGGTGTAATCGGGAACCCCGAGCGTGTTGCATTGGTCCGCACCCGCGCAGAACCCCAGCCATATGCTGGCGGAAGAGTTCTGCATGTCTACCCCCATGGTTACACCGGCGAGAAACTGGAGCCTGCCTTCGAGGGTTTGATGTGTGCCTACAACGAGTGGTGCGCAGGCACAGATTGGGCCACTTCGGGTCGACCTCGAGTGCGCGCCGGCGATACCCTCGTTGTTCATGCCGGGCTCTATAAATACAACCGATACGAGTACACCAATAATGCAGCCGTGAATAGATCGACACCCCTTGACGGAACGTACTACCTAACCGCCGATGGTACGGCGGAGCGACCAATCTCAATTGTTGCCGCCGGTGATGGCGAAGTTATCTTCGACGGCAACGGCAATTACGCGCTGTTCGATGTGCGTGCAGCAGATTACACCTACTTTGAAGGCATCACTTTCCGCAACTCTGAGATAGCCGTGTTGGCTGGCACGCAATTTCTTGCCGGCTCCAAGGGTCTTACCGTTAAACGCAGCCGTTTCGAAAATGTTGGCGCTGGTGTATTCACTAACTATTCCGGATCGAACAATTTTTATATCGCCGACAGTACGTTTATGGGGCGTAACGACCCCGACCACTTGATCGGCTGGCAGGGTCAGATATGGGAACAGTTCGCCGGGCTGGAAGAGCAGGTGTTTCCCCCCGCTATGGCATCCTATGTGGCCGTGAAGCTTTATGGCCCCGGCCATGTGGTTGCCCACAACTATATTGCTGACTTCCACGACGGCATCAACGTTGAGACCTACGGCAATCCCGACGGTTCAGTTGCGTCGGGCCCTGGAATTCCCGATGGAGCAAAGTATCCGCCGCGGGAATATTGGGACCGCCGACCAGTTGCTATCGATTTTTACGGCAACTACATTACCAACAGCCATGACAACCCGATCGAAGCCGATGGCAGCATGCACAATATTCGTATTTTTCGGAATATGTTTATCAATCATCCCTCCCATGCATTTTGTAATCAACCGGCGCTGGGTGGCCCTGTTTACTGGTATCGTAATATTGCCTATCACTTACCAACGGGGTCGACTCGTTTAACCGCTGGGTCTGCCGGAGCAGTTTTTTACAACAACACTATTCTGTCCGAGACTAATGTGATCGGCGCAACGAACGTGCACTGGCGGAACAATCTTTTCCTTGGAGAGCAATCAGCAGATGAAATTTTTAGCGTGACTACTCTAAGCAGCTACTCCTCGTCAGACTACAATGGCTTTCGTCCGAATTCGGCAGAAGTTTCGTTTCGCTGGCAAGCACCCACCTCAAAGACGCTTGTCGATGTAACTAATCCGAACTATGAAGCAGAGCTTGAATCCATGGAATTTGCGACACTAACAGACTATTCAACTGCAACAGGTCAGGACCGCAACAGCGTGCTCGTAGACTACGATATATTTGTTAACGTGCCGCCACTTGATGCGCGCGATAGCAAATCTCTGCAGACCCTTTACAACGCGGCTGATCTCGACTTCCGGCTACGAAGTGGTTCCGCCGCAATAGACCGCGGAGCGATATTGCCGGGCATAACTGACGACTTCAACGGGGACGCACCCGACTTGGGCGCTCTGGAATTTGGAGCGGATACTCCTATATACGGACCGAGGCCGTAAAGTAAGAGGTTTAAGCAATGGTCATAGTAAGAATACAGTAGAATCAAAAAAGCTAGAGCAAGTTGTACCAAAAGCAGCGTTAAATAAAAATCCTTTTGCCCCGTCGCCCTCTCATTACTGAAATCAGCGAGGCATACTGCGGCTGGATTCTGAACCCTAGGGGACAGAGTGCACTCCTCGCGTTGAGCCCGCGTTTCATTGACGTGCTTGGTGTTGGCTTCTATCTGACGGGCTTTGCCCTCTGGTGTTCGGCTGCCTGTGCCACGGCCACCGTGGAGTCTACATTTGGTCTTGCCCTTGGATGTTTGTCTGATTTTGATAGTGATATAAAATGGTATTAATTAATTTGATAAAATCGATACCATCATAAGTACCATCAATTTAATATGTCTTCGCGAACATCAAATTAAGTCTTCACGCATCCTGCGGTCGCTTATTGCTCGCCTCACAGTCCCCTTAGTTCTTGAAGGTCTTTAGACACAAGGTACTTTGGCAGCTTAACTCCGTGGGTATTTCGCGCCGCAGAGTATTGCTAGCGCTAAAGTCATCAGAATTGGTTTACCTTAGCTCTGATGGACCAAGGCGGGGCTTAGTTGGGGGCGGGGGGCTGCTGACGCACAAGCTTATTACTATAGTTGCCGCTCAGACTTGCTTGAGCTGAATTTCAAAAGGAGAAGAAGAATGAAAAACTTAGTAATAGTTTCAATGCCGGCTAAAATTGAAAAAGTGGGTCAACTTAAAGAGCTACTAGTTGAGATTTTGCCAACACAAGAAAATTTAAAGGCTGTATAAGTGTTAATACCTTTTTTGAGGAAGCAACGAACACATTTCATCTTGTAGAAGATTGGGAATCATTGGACGATCAACAAGCTTATGCTGCATGGAGAGGAGAAACCGGTGGCATTGAAGTATTAGAGCCTCTATTGGAAGGCGGCGTCGCTAGCTTAAAGGCGACAATCTGTGGACCAGAACAGCTAGGCGTTTAAGCAATCAGTAATTGGTGGTCTAGACAGCGGCTAGTGCTTTAGCCTCTGTCCTTGGCTTCCTGCTGTTAAGGCAGCATTCCCAAAATGTCCGAAAATACCAAGGCGGGGCTTAATTAGGAGGCGGGGGGAGGCAAACGCTTTCGGTAATAGTTATAGTTACTGCCAACACTTGCTAGAGCTGATTTTAAAAAGGAGAGAGAAAATGAAAAGACTACTACTCATTGCGCTGATCTTCACCACGCATGCATTTGCTCAGGAAGTAGAAGTAGAGAAAGAAGAGCGTCAGGTGGAAATTCGGATGGAAGCGCTTGGTGGAAGC